>ULSN01064648.1_pt1 | contig 12744 bp, 10 predicted proteins | sample 1956771 | NCBI WGS metagenome assembly ULSN01 (sample SAMEA4835709, study PRJEB28245) | human gut metagenome | biome: gut microbiome; material: fecal sample | place: Denmark | collected 2008
CCGCTTCAACTTCAACACTGCTATTTCCACTATGATGGAACTGGTTAACGCTCTGTATGCTTATAAAGAAGCTGTTAAAGAGCCGAATGCAGGTCTGGTTTACGAAGCAATTTCCGACCTTATCAAGATGATGAGCCCGTTTGTTCCGCATATCACCGAAGAGCTGTGGCGCGGTGCTATCGATGCCAACAGCAGCGTACATGAACAAAGCTGGCCTGAGTGCGATGAAGAAGCCCTGAAGGTTGACAATGTAGAAATCGTTCTGCAGGTTAACGGCAAGGTTCGCGGTCGTCTGACTGTTCCGGCTGAAGCTACCAAAGAAGAGCTGGAGAAGATTGCTATGGCTGACGCTAACGTTCAGGCTCACATCGGCGATGCAACCGTACGCAAGGTTATCTGCGTACCCGGACGTCTGGTAAACATCGTAGCGAAGTGACACCCGATTTGTAACGAGCGTAAGCGAAGTTAGAAATCGAAAAGGTGGAACGAATCCCCGTTGCGAGCGGATAGCGAGCAAGAAGAGGGGAGAAATAAAATTAGAAATAAAATCTGTCGCGAGTTTTAGTATTACTGGCCACTAACCACTAATTACTAACCGCGACCACCGCAGTTACAGCTGTCCTGCAGCAGGCAGTTTCCGCAGACTGTAGCGCGGACAAAAAAATAAGCAGTGCATGTCAGCAATGACATTATTTAGTAGTACTAAATAACGCTTACATTTTCAGAGTCTCTGAGAATAACGTAATTGTTATTCTTGGGGACTCTTTTTGTTTTTTTGTGATGTTTATTCAGCGATTAATTTAAAAGAGGCTCCCCTCGGGGGAGCTGTCACCCGCAAGGGTGACTGAGAGGGGATAGCGTTCAGAAAGAGTTCAAACAATAGAACCCCTCTCCGCCTCGACAAGCTCGGCACCTCTCCCCGAGGAGAGGCTTAGTCTGCCGATTTACGTCATATGAGAGGCTCCCCTCGGGGGGAGCTGTCACCCGTAAGGGTGACTGAGAGGGGGAAATAACTAAAGGAGGATAGGTATGTTTAATAATTTATCGGATAGAGCAACAAAAATTTTTGCGAAAAAATTGCGTAAGGCAATGACTAGGCAGGAACTTCATCTATGGTATGATTTTTTACAAAAACATAGATGTAAATGGTATAAACAAAAGCCAATAGGCAGATATATTGCAGATTTTTATTGTGGACGGGTTAAGTTGATAGTTGAAGTGGATGGGAGTCAACATTACGAAGATAAGCATGCGAAATATGATGAAAGAAGAACAGCTTATTTTAATGATTTGGGAATAACAGTAATAAGATTTCCTAATAATGCTATTGATAAAAATTTTAATAGCGTTTGTGATGAGATAGAGAAGGTTGTGTCTGCGTTGGAATTGATTATGAAAACGTGAGAAATAAAACTTTAAAAGAGGCTCCTGCTAGGGCTGCTGCACCAGCAATGGTGACTGAGAGGGGATAGAGTTAAGAAAGAGTTCAAACAATAAAACCCCTCTCCGCCTCGACAAGCTCGGCACCTCTCCCCAAGGAGAGGCTCAGTCTACTGATGTACGTCATTATGATAGGCTCTATTTTTTGTTCTAAAATATTTTTCCCAACACCCTAAGGAGGTATCCCCATGCAAGCAAAAGCTAAAAAACTGATCTTCATCACCGTTCTCCTCATAGGCTGCATAATAACCAGCCTTATAAGCACCAATGACAAAGAAAAAGCATTGCCCGGCGGCAGACTGCTGCAGTCCGCGCAAGGTCCGTTCGCGTCTAAAGCAGCGCAGGTAAAAACAGTACGCGTGCAGGTGAGCGGCGCTGTGCTGGAGCCGGGAATTTACGATGTGCATGCCAGCTGCAGAGTGGAAGAAGCCATTGCTGCTGCCGGCGGTATGACGGAAAATGCCGACAGCGAACGTGTCAACCTGGTGCGTAAGGTGCGCGATGGGATGCAGATACGAGTACCGGTGCAGAAGGCTGCACGGACAAGCAGAACACAGAGAAAAAACGCTCAGGCAACTGCCGGTTATAGTGCAAGTAGCACGAAGAAGGTTGGTAGTACCAGAGCAGGCACAGAAAAAAATAACTCTGCAGTGCAGAGCGTGCGCATCAACAGCGCAAGCGCCGGTGAGCTGCAGCAGCTGCCGGGTATCGGTCCGGCGTTGGCGCAGCGCATTGTGGAAACAAGAAGCAGAGGGCGCTTTAGCAGCGCGGATGATTTGCTGCGTGTGCCGGGAATCGGCAAAGCCAAGCTGGCAAAGCTGCGTGATTATGTGGAGGTGGATTAGTGCTGCAGAAAACACGTTATCTACGATTATTTTTACCGTTCATGCTGCTTTGTATATTATTTTTTCGTCTGCTTACCGTGCCGCCGTCCGCCGAGCAGCAGCTTGCTGCCTGTTTCGGACGGCAGGTTGTAGTGCAGGGTGCGGTGGAACCTTTGAGCGTGCGCAGACTGGATGGCTTTAGCAGTGCGGTTCTGCGTTGCGAAAAAGTATATAGCGATACAGAGCTTGCTTACAGCGGTCGTTTGCGCGTAAGCGTGAAGGGTGAGCTGCCGCAGGTAGGCTGCGTGGTGCTTAAGGGGACGCTGGAGCGCTTGGACAGCCTGCGTAACCCCGGAGGCTTTGACGCCGCAAGCTATAACAGAGTGCAGGAGCTGGGCGGACGTTTACGCAAGGCGCAGCTACTAAAGATAGAACCGCAGGTTTTGTGGTGGCAGCGTTTTGCTTTGTGGAACAAAAAGCTGAGCGAGCGCATAGAGGCAGCAGCCGGCGCTGAATATGGGGCGCTGCTGAGCGGCATGGTGCTTGGCGGCAGCAGCAGGCTGGACGAAGAAACGCGCGAGCTGTTTACGGATAACGGGCTGGCACATCTTCTTTCTGTTTCGGGCACGCATATTGTGCTGCTCACAGGCCTGCTGCTTGCTTTGCTGCAGTGGGTACCGCTGCCCTGGCGTAAGGTTATTGTTATCATTTTGCTGGCTGCCTATGCTTTGCTCTGCGGCTTGCGTCCGCCGGTGCTGCGAGCACTGGCTATGAGCAGCGTTCTGCTGCTTGGCGGCAGCGGTGCGGAGCGCGGGCGCTTGCTGTGTCTGGTGGCGTCACTGCTGTTGTGCCTGCAGCCGTTATGGCTGGCCGATATCGGTTTTCAGTTATCGTTTGGGGCGGCGGCCGGTCTTTTGTGGCTGCTTCCTGCATGCCAAAGGCTGCTGCCGCAGGCTTTGCCTGCGCCGATAGGCGAGGCGGCAGCAGTTTCGTTGGCAGCACAGCTGGCTGTACTGCCGCTGGAGGTTTTTTATTTTCACCAAATTTCGCTGATTGCCCTGGTAAGCAATATCGTGCTGGTGCCGGTGTTGGAAATCGCGGCGCAGTTGGCACTCGTGGGCGCACTGTTGCCTGCCTGCGGTGATTATCTGTTGCAGCTTGCTGCCTGGTTTGCGGCGCAGGTGCTGACGCAGGCGCGTTTTTTTGCCGAACTGCCGTACAGCACTGTAGTTATCGGCAAGCTGCCTGCTTATTGCTTTGTAATCTATTATGTAGCGCTCTTTGTGTGGGCAGATTTCCCATGGCTGCAATTTTGGAGTAATAGGGAGCGTCGCTGTATCCTGCTTTTGCATGCCTTGCTGCTTGCCGGGACGCTTGCTTATCAGCAGTATTGCACGCTGCCGTTAGCTTGCTATTTTCTGGATGTGGGACAGGGGGACTGTGCTGTTATCGTCACGCCGTCGCAGCGGTTGGCAATTATTGATACCGGCGGCTTAAAAAATCTTTCGACTGCAACGCGCGTGATAACACCATTTCTGCGCTATCTTGGCAAGCGTGAAGCGGATATTCTGCTTTTAAGCCATTATGATTTTGACCATGTGGGTGCTGCGGCGGATTTATTGCGACAGCTGCGGGTAAAAAAGCTGCTCCTGCCCAATGAAGCACTTACAGAGGAAAGCCAAAGGGTGCAGCAGGAAATTTTGGCGCAGGCCGGCAGGACGCAGGTGCATGTGGTGCAGAGCGGTGAACGCTATACGTTGGATGATAATGCAGAGCTTGTTTTGGTTGATGTGCCGCAGCAGGCTGTGCCGGGTAACGAAGCCAGCACGTTGGCGGCGCTGCACAGCGCGCGGGGCAGCGTACTGTTTACAGGCGACATGGGGGAAGAACGCGAGCGAGGGCTGCAGCTGCAGCAGTACACTGTGCTGAAGGCAGGACACCACGGTTCGCATTACAGCAGCAGTATGGAATTTCTGGAGCAGGTGCGCCCACGGCTGACGGTGATTTCCTGCGGTCGCGGCAACCGCTACGGCCATCCGCATCAGGAAACACTGGAGCGTTTGCAGGCAATAGGCAGCGCTGTTGTCCGAACGGATGAGCTGGGGTGCATTAAAGTTGTTTTTGACGCAGAGGGAATAAAATGCTATGGCTACGCTGATTTACAGTGAAGCTGTTGTCAAAATATAACTCATAAGTTATAATTAAAGGAGAGTAATTAAGGAGTGAGGAAAGTGAAAAATAGTGCAGTGGGCTATGAATGGCAGGATGTCAGAAAGAATATTTTTACACCGGAAGAAATTTCTGCAAGTGATTTGCGAGTTGCTTTAATCGGGGAACTGATCAAGGCACGTCAGGATAAGGGAATAACCCAAAAGCAATTAGAGCTTTTGAGCGGAGTAAAGCAACCTGTAATTGCCAGAATGGAAAACGGTACCTCTATTCCTAAAATCAGTACAATCTTAAAAATACTTGCACCTTTAGGCAAGACCTTAGCCATTGTACCGTTAGAAAAATAATAAGAGGGAATACAGATGGATATTAAACCAGAAAACCTGATTTCACTATTACAACAGCATAAGCCGCTGCCGCAGGCGCAGGTACTGCTTTTGTGCGGCGAGGAGGATTACTACCGCAACAGCATTATTGCCGCACTGCCGGAATATGTTTTTGGCGATACGCCGGAGGCTGACCGCGAAATAACGGTCTTTGACAAGGATACCAATTTATCCGGGCTGCAGGCGGCCGTCAACAGCTATCCATTCTTCTGCGGCAAATCGCTGATTTTCCTGAAGGATGAAAAGCTGTGGGCAGCAAAGCCTGCCAAAGCAAACAGTGCTGCGGATGCGCAGGATGATACCGATTCCAAGAAAATGGAGCAGCTGGCGGCGATAGTCAGCGATGTACCGGATTACTGCCTGATGGTTATCAGCAGTAAAAAAATGGATAAGCGGACTAAGCTTTATAAACAGCTCAAAGCAAGCGCGCTGATTTGTCCGTGTGAGCGCATCAAGGAAAGAGAGCTGGATGACTGGCTGTATGCGCAGGCAGCAGTATACGGCGCGCATTTTACCAGAGATGCGCTGGCCGCCATCAGCGAATACATCGAGCCGGTGAAGGAAGAAATTCCGCTGGATTTACTGCAGCAGGAAATCGGCAAGCTGGCAATTTATGCCGCAGGACGCAGGGAATGGACGGAAGAAGATGTGCTGAATGTGTTCGCGCTGTTGCCCAACGCCTCATCTTTTGCGCTGACCAATTATATTATGGCTGGCAAGCTGAAGCAATGTCTGGAGCTGCTGGCGGGCGAACGCAAGCACGGAACCTATATCCTGCCGCTCAGTGCAACTGTCGCTTTTAAGCTGCGTCAGGTGCTGCGTTATCTGGAGCTGAAGCGCAGAGGCTACGACCAGAAGGGCATTATGGAGGAGCTGGGGATGCGCAGCCCATATGCCTACAGATTTTTGGAGCGCGACAGCAGGCGCTTTGACGAAAAACGTCTGACGGAAGCGCTATTGGGATTATCGGATATGAATATCAAGCTGCGTCAGGGCGGACGCGGCTACGAAAAGCTGGAGGAAATACTTGTCCGCCTGCTTGCATGATATCTTATCCTCAGAAATTAAAGCTGGACAAAAGCACTTAATATCTGCTATAATAATGGAACAGTCAACGAGGACTTTTTTGAGTAAGGAAGTAGTATGTCCATGCTTAAAAAGGTCCTTTTTCGTTTATCTTGCAGAAAATATGTAGGGAGCATGTTTCTGCAGCATGATAATTAGGGAGTATTGAGAAAGGAGGCAGCCTTATGGCTGCACTGATCATGAACAACAAAGATTTACTGTACGTAATTAAACCTGAAGAACAAAATGAAAGCACTCTGCGTGAGCTTCTGACTCTGCATCCGGAGATTCAGTTTGTATCTCTGATGGGTGTGGATTTTGCCGGTAATGATACCGACGAAAAAATCCCGATGAAGATTTTCATCGAGGATATCGATGGCTTTTTGGCAGGCAGCGCAGCACAGACTGACGGCTCCTCCGTTGTACTGACCGGTATCGCTACTCTGAACGATGCCCGCGTTGATATGAAGGTTGATAAAACCGTTAACTGGTTTGTTGATTATAATTATGAGCATTTTGATGCAGAAAGCGGTCGCATGATCGGTACTCTGCGCATTCCTTGCTATTTGATTCATAACGGCAATCATGTTGATTCCCGCTCTATTTTGAATGATACTCTGGCTTATGTAGAAAAAGAAATCATGGATTTGTTTGCTAAGCATCCGGTAATTGCCGGTCTGGAGCATGTAAATCCTGCTGAGATTGAAAAGTTGCTCTTCACCAGTGCTACCGAGCTGGAATTTTGGGTAAAAACTCCGCGTGAAGACGCACCGCTGGAGGCTCTGAGCTCTTCTCAGGTAATGCAGGAGCAATATTGGCAGCGTACCCGCGGCAACGTACGTACTGCATTGGAGCAGACTATTCAGACTTTGGAGCTGTACGGCCTGGAGCCTGAAATGGGCCATAAGGAATGTGGCGGCGTTAAAGGTCAGATTGATGCCGCAGGTCATATGACTCACGTTATGGAGCAGCTTGAGGTTGACTGGAAGTTCAGCAGCGGCGTACAGACTGCAGATAACGAGCTTTTGGCACGTATCATCGTTAAAGAGATTTTCCGTATGAACGGTCTTGAGGTTTCCTTCCAGGCTAAACCGATTCCCGGCGTTGCAGGCAGCGGTGAGCATACGCATGTAGGCATTGCCGCAAAAATGAAAAACGGCAAGATTGTCAACCTGTTCTCGCCGAAGGATATGCATGAGGACTTCCTGTCCGCTATCGGCTACGGCGCTCTCATGGGCCTTTTGAAAAACTACGAGGTAACCAATCCGTTTATCTCCTGCACCATTGACTCTCTGAACCGTCTGAAACCCGGCTTCGAGGCTCCTGTCTGCATCGTTACCAGCCTCGGTCTGAGCCCGGATAACCCGTCCCGTAACAGAACCATTCTTGCAGGCCTGATCCGCGATCTGGACAACGATAAAGCTACCCGTATCGAAATGCGTTCTCCGAACCCGTACACCAATACCTACATCGCCATTGCAGCCTTCTACCTGTCCTGCCTCGACGGTATCAAGGCTTGCGTAGAATCCGGCAAGGACCTGAAGGCTTTGGAAAAGGAGATTTCCAAGAAGGCCGGCGAAGAGGGCTTCTATTTGGATACCGACCGTCAATACCGTACTGAGGAAGATGTGTTTGAAGATTTCAGTGCTGAAGAACGCAGCAAGCTGTTCGGTGAACCGCCTGCTACCGTTTGGGAAAATCTCTGCGCTTTCGAAAAATATCCGGAAAAAGTTGCCGTGCTCACTCAAGGCAATATCCTGAAGAAGGAATATATCGACTCCTTCATGCAGGGTGCGCTGATTCGCTGGAAAACCGAGCTTTTGACTCGTCTGATTCCGGAAAACTATCAGGCTGTTATCGATATGAAGCGCCTGCATAACCAGGAAACCTGCACCGACTGCGACTTGGCAATGTGGCGTAAGATTCAGAACCTGCGTGCTAAGCTGGCTAAGGATTCCTTCGAAGAGAAGAGCATCTTCACTGCTATCCGCAGAGCTGTTGCCGAGGGCGACTACGATACTGTTTCCAAGCTCAAGGTTGAGATGGGAGCAACTATGGAAGAGCTCAAGACTCTGTATCACGATTACAAGCAAAATATTATCGATTAATTTATCTGCTTCTTGCATGGCTGCTGTACTCAAAGTGCGGCAGCCATTTTGTTTCGCGCTTATACCAAAGTGCGATTATTGAAAAAATTATCCCTAAAACTTTCCTTTCAGCTTATTTTTTTGCATGAAACTGTTGAGTTAAGCGCTGTTTTGTGGTAAAATATCAAAGATATATTGACAGTAATATTTTCTGCTGTCTGAAGAAAGGCGATGATAGCTGTGGAGCAGGTCAAGGATGTTCCTGCCTATATTCGCCAGATGTACACAGATAATAATTTTATGACTAAATTCGGTGTGCATATTGGTGAGATAAAGTGTGGCAGTGCTGAAGTCAGCATTGACGTTGATCCGGCGAAGCATTTTAATCATCGTGACATTTGTCACGGCGGAGTGATGTTGGCCTTGGCAGACTCCGTTCTGGGTGTTACCGGTGCAAGCGTGGGCGCTGTAGTGGCAACTCTTAATTTCAGCATGAATTTTATCAAAGGTGTCCATGAGCCGACAACCTTAACGGTACGAAGCCATATTAAGCATTCCGGACATTCTACGATGGTTATTGAGGCTGAAATGACTGACAGCAAAAAGAATTTAATTGGGACGATTTTAACAACAATGTTTGTCGTCGACAGATTTAAAGAAATACCCGCCAAATGGTGAGCTTGCCTGAGTTGATTTGGAAGGGAAATGACGCGGAAGACCGCTTGATATCAAGGAGGATATGATGGATTTTGCATTAAACGAGGAACAATTAGAATTACAGGAAATGGTAAGGGAGTTTGTTGAAAAAGAAATTACTCCTTATGCTGCTGAAATGGATGCAGAAAACCATATGCGTGACGGCCTGATTGACAAGGCTAACGAAATGGGCTTGCTGAACGTTATTGTTCCGGAAGAATTAGATGGCCCCGGCCTGGACAGCATTTCTGTTGCTACCATTTATGAAGAGCTGGGCAAAGGCTGCGCAGGTGTTGCAACCTCTTTGGCTGCCAACAGCCTGGCAACTGTACCTGTTCTGCTGGCAGGCACCGATGAGCAAAAGAAAATGTATTGCGATATCCTGAACAACGGCGGTCTGGCTGCTTTCGCTCTGACCGAACCCGGTGCAGGCAGTGATGCAGGCGGTGTTTCTACCCGTGCTGTACACAACAAGGAAGAGGGTACCTACACTCTGAACGGTACCAAAATGTTCATCACCAACGGTGGTCTGGCAGAAATCTTCCTGGTATTCGCTAACACCCGTAAAACCGGCGGTATCCGTGGTTTGACTGCTTTCATCGTTCCGAAAGACACCCCGGGCTTCTCCGTTGGCAAGAAAGAAAACAAAATGGGCATCCGTCCTTCCAATACTACCGAGCTGGTTCTGCAAGACGTTGTTATTCCTGAGTCCTATCGCGTAGGCCGCGAAGGCGAAGGCTTCCGTATTGCTATGAACACCTTAGACAGTGCTCGTCCGTTCGTTGGCGCTGTTTCCGTAGGTATCGCTCAGGCTGCTCTGGATTGCGCTGTTAAATATGCTAAAGAGCGCCGTCAGTTTGGCCAACCGATTGCTTCCTTCCAAATGGTTCAAGGCATGCTGGCTGACATGGCTATGAAGGTTGAAACCGCTCGCCTCATGGTTCAAAAGGCTTGCTGGATGCGTGACCAGGGCATGGAATTCTCCAAAGAGGCTGCTATGGCTAAATGCTATGCCGCTGACGTTGCTATGCAAGTAACCACCGACGCTGTTCAGGTAATGGGCGGCTATGGCTACACCAAAGAGTACCCTGTAGAGAAGATGATGCGTGACGCTAAAATCATGCAAATCTACGAAGGCACCAACCAAATCCAACGTCTGGTTATTGCTAACAAGCTGTTATACTAATAGCTATCATAACGAAGATAAATTTATTGAGAGCTGCTGCACTTTTGTGCGGCAGCTCTTTGTTGTTTTTATTCGTGACAATGGTTTACACGTATGCTAAAATATAAAGATAAAGAGCTTTTAAAGCATAATAAAAAGCAGAATCTTTGCCACAAATCATTTTGCTGAGAATTGGGGGGCAAATACATTGTTAGCTGATAATTTAAAGCAGGTTCAGGAGCAGATAGCGACTGCTTTGGACCAGCGTAAAAATAAAGACCTGCTCACAGGAGATAAGGTAACGCTGGTGGCGGTTACGAAAAATCATCCGCCCGAAATTATTACAGATATCGAAGCCTTGGGCATTGCCAACGTAGGCGAAAACCGCGTGCAGGAGGCTAAGCATAAGCAGGAGGCCTTGGGCAAACACGGCTACTGGCATCTTATCGGCCATCTGCAGACAAATAAGGCACGTCAGGCAGTTGCTTTGTTTGACCTTATTGAATCGGTAGACAGCGAGCATTTGCTGGCTGCGGTTGATAAGGAGGCAGAACGCATCGGTAAGGTGCAGGATATTCTTTTGCAGCTGAATATTGCCCATGAGGAGCAGAAGTCCGGCTTGGATAAAGAGGATTATCTGGCGCTGCTGCCGAAGCTGCCCGAATACAAGCATGTGCGTCTGCGCGGGCTGATGGTTATTGCCCAAAAATGCGAAGATATTGAGCAGACAAGACCTGTATTTGCGGCAGGCTACCGTGCGTTCGCCCGCTTAAAGCAGCAGTATCCGCAGGCGGATATCCTGTCCATGGGTATGAGCAACGATTACACAATTGCGATTGAAGAAGGTGCCAATATTGTGCGTGTAGGCACAGCCTTGTTCGGACAGCGTGATTATAGTCTGAAATTTTAAGACATAGATAAGGTTGGTGACGTAATGAATATTATTGATAAAATCATGAATGCATTAAGTCTTTATGACGAGGAAGAAATCATCGAAGAAGAAGTGGAGCAGAAGCCTGCCAAGACCGAGCAGGAGCCGGCTAAACCCAAGAAGCGTTTCTTCGGCAGCAAGGAGCCTGCCGCTGCAGCACCGGCAGAGGAGCCTAAGCGTGAACGCAAATCCATTTTGAACTTTAAAAGTTCGGCAGCAAAGCCGGAGCCGGTTAAAAATGAAAAAATGGGCAGCAAAACCATTAACCTGCCTATTGCCGACAAGCTGATGACGGTTGTGCTGTTGGAGCCTGTCGATTTCAATGATTCTCCTAAGATTGCCGATTATCTGCGTGATAATCAGGCTGTGGTTGTTAATTACGATAAGACGGATAATGTTGTTGCCAAGCGTATGACCGATTTTATCAGTGGTACTGTTTATGCTATCGGCGGCAGCATGAAAAAGCTGGGCCGCAATATTGTTATCTGCGCCCCGAAAAACGTAGATATAGATGCGGGCGAAGAGCACGAGCTTGACGAGAGGGGAAATAATCCATGGGACAAATAGCAGTAAAGAAGATTGCATTTATCGGCGGCGGCGCTATGGCCAAAGCTATTATCAAGGGAATTATCGGTGGCGGTTTGATTGCGCCGGAGATGATTACCGTAGGCGAGCCGACTGAGGCACATGCGCGCAGTCTGCATGAAGCCTTTGGCGTAAATGTTACTACGGATAATAAAGAGGCAGTAAAGGATGCTGATCTGGTAATCTTTGCCGTTAAGCCTCAGGTAGCACCGGTGGCATTGGTGCCAGAGCTGATGGCTGCCATGAAAAAGGATGCCTGGGTGCTTTCTATCATGGGCAGCGTTACGCTGGAACAGCTGCATGCCTATGCTCCGGGGTTCCCGGTAGTCCGCACGATGCCGAACACTCCGCTGGCAGCAGGCGCAGGCATGACTGCCATCTGCTGCGATGAGGCTGTAACCGAGCCGATGAAGCAGACTGCGGCAGCAATTTTCAGCAGCTGCGGCGAAATAGAATTTGTTGATGAAAAAGCATTGCAGGCGATTACTGCTATTTCCGGCTGCGGACCGGGCTATTGCTTTGTGATTATCGATGCACTGGCTGACGCAGGTGTGCGTGCCGGTCTGCCGCGTGCGCTGGCTATTAAGCTGGCAGCACAGACAATGGCAGGCAGCGGCAAGCTGTGCGTAGAAAGCGGCCTGCATCCGGCACAGCTGCGTGACCAGGTAACAAGCCCCGGCGGCACGACTATTGCCGGTATCCATGCCTTGGAAAACCATGGCGTGCGCGGTGCTTTTTATGATGCGGTACAGGCAGTGCTGCAAAGAGATAAAGAATTACAGGGGAAATAATTTATGGCAGACAGAGAGAAAATTCTGCGTTACTTTAAAGCCGGCGGTGACGAACAGCTGGCGGCCAAGCTGCTGGATTTGGCCGAGGGCGCCAATAAATCACGCAAGTTCCGTGTGAGCGAGTTTCTTGATCCTCATGCCTATAACGTTGCGGAAATTATTGCGGCGAACTACGAAAATGTGCGTCTGGAAAGCGACGGCGGCTTCAGTAATGCCGAAAGGGTGAAGGCTGCCTTTGTTGCCGATGATTTTTACGGTCAGCCGGATTTCGGCATGGCTTATTTCCTGGCGGCCTGGGATAAGCGCTATTATGATTTGTCGCACCGCGATATTCTGGGGGCGTTTATGGGCACGGGCTGCAAGCGCGAGGCCTTGGGCGATATCGTTTTTGTGCCTGAGGGAGCGCAGTTTGTGGTAGAAAAATCGCTGGTAAATTATCTTACCGGTAATCTGACGCAGATCGGTTCTGCGCCGGTAACGCTTACGGAAATTCCTCGCGAGGAATTGCTGCAGAAGGAAGAAAAGGTTAAGCTGATTAACGCAACAGTCGCTGATTTGCGTCTTGATGCCGTGGCAGCGGCAGGCTATGGCGTAAGCCGCAGCCG
>ULSN01068966.1_pt1 | contig 12701 bp, 16 predicted proteins | sample 1956771 | NCBI WGS metagenome assembly ULSN01 (sample SAMEA4835709, study PRJEB28245) | human gut metagenome | biome: gut microbiome; material: fecal sample | place: Denmark | collected 2008
CGCGCTCTTCCTTCGGCATACGGAAGTACTCTTGCTGGGTCTCCTGCGTCCGGGTCACACGGCCGAGCTTATCAACGAACTCAGACCAAAGCATTTCTTTAGTTTTCCAGCTTGCCGAACGCCGCGAGCTACCCGTCGCAATCGTTATCAAGCCGTCGTATTGAAGAGTCGGCATTAAAAGGTACCGGCTCTCGTTACTACTCTCGTGATACCCGCGTTTTTAATCATGCGGTCGCAGATATTACACGGAGCGGGGTCAATGGTTTCATCGAGGCATGCAAGGTAAAGGGTAGCACCTCGCATGGACCGCCTCGGCGCACTGATAATCGCGTTCTGCTCGGCGTGAACGGCGACGCAGGTCCCGTACTGGTCCCCATGACGAGCCGCGTGCTCGTCAATAGGCGTGGAATGCTCTCGGCAGTAGCACTTCCCGACGTCGCAGCAGTTGGCCTCGCCTCTGGGCGCACCGTTGTAGCCGGTCGCAATGATTTCGTCGTCTGCGACAATTACGGCCCCATACTGCCTGCGAAGGCAGGTAGAACGGGCCGCGACGGCTTTTGCGATATTCAGATAGTAGTTGTCTTTGTCTATTCTCATAGTCTTACCTCCCGCTACTTCCGAAAGCTCTGGTACCACGCTCGGCAGACTCTGCATAGGTGAACTCAGGGATAACGACCGGCATAATCACGAGCTGGCCGATACGGTCGCCCTTCTTGATGTCGTAACCGTCGCCCCCGACATTCGAGACGATAGCGTGGACCTCTCCACGATAGCCGGAATCAATGGGCGGAAGCTCGCATACGATACCGCGAGCGCTCAAGCTGCTGCGAGGAAATATGTACCCCACATAGCCGTCAGGCAGTTCCAGACCGAAGCCGAGAGGCAGCTTATATACTTGCCCGGGGTAGATGGTCTGGTCTCTGGGGCTGAACACGTCCGCGCCGGCGTCGTTGTCATGCGCTCGTACAGGAGCGGGGCCGTTGAAGTCAATCAGTTTAATCTTCATCTCGCGCCTCCTGCAATAGAATTTTAATCAAGGCGTGAATACCGCGGGCACTATCATGGCCTTGAATTTTTCCTGTCCCAGCGTAAAATTGAAAAAGTTTATCGTCAGCTTTGTGTCGGCAATGAAAATGCCCGGTAGCTTCATTTTTTAAGGCGTACTCAATATCGTACTTCTCAAATTGAGATATAGCATATTGAATACGGCCCGGCGTCTTAGCGATTCTGGCTTTATGATTCTCATTAGCTAAATCGCGTAAGCCGTCCCATAAAGGGTCGCGTTCACTCATTCTCACACCTCCATACAGAGCGGAAAATCACGCTCGAGAATATCGTGCGGCGTAAGGTCGGACGCCAGCGGAGCGCCACAGGCCATCTTGCCTTCAAGGCACTTACCCTTCATGCAGAAGGGACCGGTCGTTTCAGGAGAGAAGAGAGCCGGAGCCAGCTCGTAAAGCTCTTCCCAGAGGCGGAGCATAACGTAACGAGTCTCGGCGGTATTGCGCCGGCAAGTTCTCTGGCTTATCATGTGCTTCCACTGATAAGGCGTTGCACTGATAATCAGAACGTTTCTCAGACCTTGCGGAGCCAGATAGCCAGCAGAGTCGTTGTCCGCGCCATACTCGACGAGGAGCTTGTACTTCCGCATGGCGTCCTGACACTGAGAGAGGTAGGAGAAACGCATTTGACTGTCAAGCAGCTCATAAGGGACAACGAAGTCGGCCTCGTCCGAATAGTCGCTGTACTGCAATGACGCAGACATGAACTTGACCTCGTTCTGGTGTCTCGTAATCTGGGCAAGGAATCTCCTTGACGCTCCGACAATTACGGCGTTGATGACTGCGAACTTCTGAATAGTGGGGTGCGGAAGCTGGGTCATAACCTTAGCCGTTTTCTCGGTGTACTCTTTATCGTAAAGAGCGAGGAAGTCGGAGAGGTCTTTGACCGTATGCCCGCGCTGCGTCAAGCGCGCTGCGCAGACCATCATCTTCTCAGCCTCGCTGATTGCGGTCGGGTTGAGGATTGCGACTTTAATTTTATCCATTGCCGTTCGCCTCCTCTTCGACCAAAGCCTTGAGCAGAAGCAGGTAGTTAATGCTGTCCGTGATTTTCTCGGTCCAGCGGTCAAGAGAGTAGCTGCGGCCGTCGGTACACATATCCGAGATAGAAACGAGGTGCTTTGTCAGCATACCGAGTAGCGCCTCTTTCGGAGTACCGTCAATAATCGCAGCTGCCTTCTTGAAGTGTGCAAGGCGGTCGATGTTGCTCTCGTCTACAGCGTCAGGGGCGTACTCGTGGCCCTTGCCGGTAAGCAGGTGCTCGCAGACAAGAAGCTGCTCTTTGACGACCTTATTAAATACATCTATCTTCATAGCGGTTAGTCCTTTCTATAGTATTCGCACTCATAGGCGTCAGCCTTGAGCGGTAAGCCGGTCGCCCACTCGATGGGCTCCGACATGATTTTGCTGATTTCCTCGGCGGAGCTTACGCCGATAGGTACCTCGCAGATAACTTCGTCATGGACATGGAACACGACCGGAAAACCGGCCCGCTCCAAACGGTCAATAGCGACTGCAAGGCAGTCCCGGGCCGTAGCCTGAACGATATTCTCCACAAGTTTCGGGCCATAGGACTCAATACGACCCCAGCCGCCCGAGGACTGAATCGTGCCCTCATAGGTGATACTGTCGTCGTCGATTCTGGGCTTTACATAGCTCAGCTCGCGGCCGTTCGGAAGTCTCAGTTTGAGGAGAGGGCCTTGCTTGTAGAAGCCCATACCGAAAGGCAGCTTAGTAGGAGCCTTTGTCTGAATGGTCCTGCGCGCTGCGGCGTCCGTGTCCCACCACAACTTAGTGATGGCAGGATTTGCGGCGCGCCAGCTATTGACGAGCGGTTTCAGCTCAGACTCTTCGAGCCCCATTTCGAGAGCGCCCATAGATTTCAGAGCGCCGACACTGCCGCCGTAGCCGAGCGCAAGCTCAGCGATTTTTCCTTTCTGCCGCATAGGGTCACCCTTCTTGACGGAGCCCTTCGGAAGGTGAAACATCTGCTCGGCGGAAGCCTCATAGATTTTGCCGTGGGTCTTGAAAACCTCCATGCGCCACTCTTCGCTTGCGAGCCATGCGATAACGCGAGCCTCGATAGCGGAGAAGTCGGACACGATGAAGCGGTAGCCGGGTCTCGGGATAAAGGCCGTGCGGATAAGCTGCGAGAGGGTCCCGGAAATGTCATCGAAGAGCATTTCAAGGGTCTCAAGGTCGCCGGCCTCGACGAGTTGTCTTGCGGTATCAAGGTCACGGTCCGGCATTTTGTTCTGCGGCAAGTTCTGCATTTGCACGAGACGCCCGGCCCATCGACCGGTACGCGCTGCGCCGTAAAACTGAGTCAGGCCCCGAATGCGTCCGTCCGGGCAAGCCGTGCGGAGCATGGCATTGTATTTTTCAGTTGAGGTCTTTGCAAGGCCCGCTCTGATGTCAAGCATACGGTCTACCGCGTCGCAGTCAGCGTCAGCTCTTACGCCGGCGATACTCTTCTTGTTGAGGCTCTCGACCTCAATGCCCGCGGTGTCCTCAATCCAGCTCTTGAGCTGTGCGGTGCTCTTCGGGTTTTCAAGGCCCGTGAGTTCCTTAGCCTGCTCGAGAAGTCTCGCCTTGATAATGGCGTCAATCTCGACCGCGTGCTCCGCGAGGTTAAGGTCCACGCCGACGCCTCGGTCGTTGATATGCTGGTCGTGAATCCAGAGGGGTTGTTCCTTCTCGTATACCGGGAAGCGAGAGAGCTTCTGCCGAATAGCACGCTCCGAGACGACGTCCTGACGGTTGTACTCAACATAGATAGCCCAGCGGTCAGGGTCATGCTCAGGAAGGTTGCGGGTCCGGTTGCCGTTCGTCTTCGTGGGCTTGCAAGGTATCGAGAAGTAGCGAATAAGCGCCCGGCCGGTCTTAGACTTCTGCTTGTCTTCGGGAAGTCCGATAACTTCGCCGACAGCCTCCAAACTTCCGGGCAGGCCAAGCTCTCTGGCCATGACTGCGGTGCAGCTCCATTGCTCGGGCGGTGTCACGCGGCCCATAAACGCGCTCAGACAAGTCCGTTCAAAAGACGCATTGAATGCTGTCTTCAGGATTTCGGGGTCATACAGAGCGTTCTGGAGCTCCTCGGGCAGGCTCTCGCCTCTGGCAAGGTCGATAACCTCGACCGGGCCGTCGTCCCAAGCGTACCCGAAGAGAAGAATCTCAAAATCGGGGCTCTGAGCGTAGGCGTAGACGCCGCACTTTTGCAGAGAGACCGAGCTGTAGGTCTCTATATCGATTGCTAATGTTCTCATATTGCCTCCTTCCTCCGGGCGGCGTTCGCCTCAGCAAATCCGAGACGAACGCGCCGGAGCATACGCTTAACCGAGGAGGTCGTCGTTGTCGTCCTCGTCTTCCCAGCCGTCGTCCCAATCGGAATCCGTAACAACGCCGCCGCCCAGAGGCTCGCCGTCGTAGAGCTTCATAATACCGTTGAGGCCGGCAGAGATACCCTTGTTGCCCTGCGTGTCATACACGTAGAAGTTGATGATTGCGCGGCCGTAGCAACCGGAGTAGAGCTCCTGCGGGTCAGTCAACGGAGTCTTGTCCGCGTGGACCAGAACGGGCTTGTTGTTGGAGCTGACGGTGATAACGTAGCAGCCCTTGCACTCTTCGCCGAACTCGCCGCCGTTCGGGCGTTCGCCGTCGCCGTCGTGCAGCGTGCTCTTGAGGTTAGTAGGCAGCTTCTTACCGCTATTGCTTGCCATGAACTTCTGCTTAGCCTCGTCCATAGCGGCCTTGATTTTCTGCATGGTGGCCTTGTCGCTCTTCGGAATCAGGAGGGTAACGCTGTACTTCGGCGTAGCGCCTTCCTGAACGGCGCGAGGGGTGAAGAGGTTGCAGTAGGAAAAACGGACCTTACCAGTAGTGATTTGAGTAGACATAGTATCAATCTCCTTTAATATAAATAGTTTTCATCTGAACGCCGTACTCGACGGCGAGCTCATGTGAGTCAAAATAGATGTCGATAACATTTCCCTTAACGGCGCTTCCCGTATCTTCGGCTATGTACTCGTGGCCGTCGATAATGAGGACCGTTCCGAGAGGTATCACATCGGGGTCAACCGAGACCGTGCGGTCTGCGGTCGGAATCGTGCCGCTCTTTGTTCGCTGCACGTAATCGGTACCGACCCGAGAAGGGTGTTCCGCACTCCAGATACCGCAGCACTTAACGCAAGTGCAATAGGCGGTAGTCTTGAACTCGCCGAGCTCGATAAGCTCAGGCTCCGGCGCGGCGGTCTCGGTAATCGGCTCAGGAGCTTCTACCCGAACGGGCGAAGACTCAGGCTCATCAGGAACGGAAGCGCTCGGTCTCGTAACGAACGAGAGAATCAAGGCGACAATGAGCGCCAGAATGAGGAGCCACTGGATTTTGATAAGGCGGATTCTCGCCCGCGTTCTGCGTCTTGCCGCTTCCGTCATAACGAGACCTCCTTACTTATCGAACTCAGCGAGAAGCTGTTCTTCGGGCTTGAACTCAGGGCGCTTGTCCTTTGCAGGAGCCAGAGTGGGCTTGCTCTGAGGCTTGACGATAAGCTCGCCGAGCGTTTCAGCTACAGCCTTTTTACCGAAGTCCTTCTCCATCTGAGTCAAAGTAATCAGTTTGCGCTCGTAGAGCAGACTCTCGTCATAACCGGCGGACTTCATAGCCTCGACGACTTTCAACTCGTCCGCGAACTTGCGGTTGCTGCGGCCCTCAACCATCTTCCAGCCGGTAACAGGCTGACCGCTGAGCAGCGTAAGGGACACAAGGCCCTCAAGGTCTGCGAGCCATGACTGAATGTCTGCGGCCTTTTCAAGAATCGCGCCCGCCTCTTCAGGAGTCAGGAGCATAGCGTCCGGGGCCTCGTCAAAGAGCTTGAGATTTTTGTCGGCTCTCGCTTTGCACTGAGCCTTCGCTCGGCAGAACTTGCAGACCTCTTCGGACGGAGCGAACTCGCCTTCGCCCTTATAGGCCAGCTTAGCGCGAGGCTTGACATACTTCTCGGCCCACTCGAGTAGCTCCTTGACGGTGATTTCGTCGGAGCTCTGAACGCCCGAGAGGCGCGGCTGGAAAATCGTCATGCGAACGGAATCGATGTCGAAAAGCGTGTTGTACTTGAGAAGCGCGCCAAGAGCATAGAGCTTCATCTGAGGGTTACCGGTTGCCTCGACACGAACGCCCTTGCCGTACTTAAAGTCCACGATTTCAAGGACCTTGTCAGCGACGATGATACAGTCGCCGGTACCGAAGCCGTCCTTGACGTACTTCGAGAAGTCGACTCTTACCTCAAGCTCGGTAAACGCGTCCTCGCAAGACTCCTGCGCAGCTTTGGTCTTTTCAGTAACAAATCTTGCGTAGTCATTTGCGCATTCCTGCATTTCAGCGTTGTAGTAAGGACCTTTTGCCAATTCGTCACGACGATTCTCAAAGTCCATCTTGGAGACCTCGCCGAGGAAATAGCGGGCGGTCAGCTCGCAGAGCTCATGAGCTACGGTACCCTCTTCGGCGTACTCGCTCGTAGTCTGCGGAAATTGAAGCTCAAGTAGTGCGCTTGGGGTACACTCGAGCCAGCGGTGAGCGCCGCTTGCGGAAAGTAGTGCGTGCTTAGCCATTGACACTCACCAGCTCTTTCATAAGCGCCGGATAGTCTTCCGTGCGGCTGTCGAAGTCGGAGAGCTTCTTGCAACCGAACTTCGCAAAGATGTCGGCGAGCTCTTTCTGCTTGCCGGCTTTGGAGAGCTTCAGGGCTACGGCGCGAATGTCGGTCTTCGTGATAGGCTTGTCCTCAATCTTAGGAGCCTCGGCCTCAGGAGCAGGCGCCTCGGTCTTAGGAGCCTCGACGGACTTTTCCGAAGGGGAATCGAACATACTTACCTGACCGGGAATCTCGGTATCAGGGAGCAGGGCTCTCAGCTTGCTCAGGTTTTCCTGAGTCAGTTCCATTGTTACGGTGATTTTCATTTTGTTTTGCCTCCTTGTTTTTCTTCCAAGCCAAATAGGCTTGCATATTTTGTGGATTTTCGTAAAACGCGTTGACCGCAGCGCTTAGTCGGTCAAGCATAAGATTCTCTCTTGCAAGAGCGGTTTCGGCGAGCGTCGGCCGCATTTTTGTCTTTTAGGACAAATCAGCCGCAAAAAAAAATTGCGTTCGTCGTAAGAGCGTCCAAATCAAGGAGCTCCTTACAGAGCTGCACTTCAGGTACCGTGAAGGCAACTTTGCCCGTAATCTTACGGTAGGCTGTGCTCATACTCCAGCCCTGCGCGTCCGCAAGGTCCTTCGTAGTAACGCCTTTCAGGGTCATGTGGGCCCTCAACATTCGAGTTTCAACCATACGATATACTGTCTCCTTTCCTTGAGATTTTTCCTCGTAGGCACTACCGGTTGTCCTAAAGGACAAATTTATTATACCGTGTCCTTTTGGATTTGTAAATAGCCTTTTGGAAAATATTTGTGAATTTTAAGCAAAAGTATTCACTTTAAGACAAATGCGTGTTATAATAAGAGTAATCTTTTTCAAGGGAGGCGGTCTTAATGACTTTAGGCGATAGAATACATTATCTCAGAACAGAGAAAGGGTACACTCTGCAGGAGCTCGGCGATAAGGTCGGCGTCGGTGCGAGCACGGTCCGCAAGTGGGAAACGGGCTACATCAAAACACTTCGTACCGATAAAATGCAGAAGCTCTCGAACGCTCTCGGAACGTCGGTCGACTACCTGATGGGGTGGACCGATAACAGCGTAAACGTCGGAACGGTGGGGACCAATAACGGCGTCATAGGCCAGAACTCCGGTGAGATTCACTTAGAGCAGCAGCGCTCCAAAGAGGAAGCGGAGCTTCTGCGTATTTTCTCCGGGCTCGATGTCAAGCGGCGTATGGAGCTGCTTATGACAGCTATCCGCTTAGACGAGGAGCAGAATCAATGAACGCGTGGAGCAGAGAGGATATAATTATCGCCTATGCTCTTTACTGCGTTACTCCTCTCGGGAAAATCAATCCCAGCAATAAAGTCATTCAGCAGGTCGCCGAGATTATTCCTCACTCGGTCGCTTCTATCGTAATGCGCATGAGGAACTTCCGGTACATAGACCCGAAGGTTTCCTCAGGACTTAAGAACGTAGCGAAGGCGGACCGAATGATTTACGAGGAGTTCAAGCACGACTGGGGCTCTCTGAGTCTTGAGGCGGAGACTTTGACGGGTCTCGCTATCTTTGACTCTTCGCCTTTGCAAGGAGCAAAGCCGCTTTCGTCTCTAACGAATCACGGAAAAGTATCGCGGGAACGACACTTCTTCAAGCAGGCGGTGCTCGCGGCTTACGACGACCGGTGCTTTATATCCGGCTGCGCGCTGCCGCAAATGCTCGTTGCAAGTCATATAAAACCGTACTCGCAATGCCGAAGCGAGGCGGACCGGGTCAGCCCCGACAACGGGATTTGCCTCAATACTTTTTATGATAAAGCCTTCGACCGAGGCCTTATAACTATCACTCCCTCCATGAAAATCTATGTTTCTCCAATAATTTTGGATAGCCCTCAGGACGCTTTTACAGCCCGCTGGCTGGCTTCTCTTGACGGAATGGTTTTACCCCCCCCCCGATTTCCGCCGCGTAGAGAGCTTCTGGAGTACCATAACGACGAAATTTTTAGGAGGGTCACATGAATACAGTAATTTATGCTCGGTATTCTGCCGGCCCAAGACAGACCGACCAGAGTATCGAAGGGCAGCTTAGAGTTTGTACCGACTTTTGTAAGCAACGAGGGCTTACCGTTATCGACACATACTGCGACCGTCATATCTCAGGACGGACAGACGAGCGACCGGAGTTCCAAAGGCTCATTGCGGACGCTAAGCGCAAGAAGTTCGAGGCGGTGGTCGTCTATAAGACAGACCGCTTTGCCCGGAACAAATACGACAGCGCCGTTTATAAGCGGGAGCTCAAGAGGAACGGAATCCAAATCTTTTACGCCGCTGAGGCGATACCGGACGGGCCCGAGGGCATTATCCTCGAGAGCCTTATGGAAGGTCTCGCGGAATACTACTCGGCAGAACTCGCTCAGAAAATCAAGCGGGGAATGCACGAGAGCGCTTTGAAGTGCCAGAGCACCGGAAGCGGGAGACCGCTCGGCTATCGGGTCGACGAGCAGAAGCACTTCCAGATAGACCCAGAATCAGCCCAGACCGTTCAAACGATTTTTGAGCAGTATATTAAGGGTGAATCAAATGCGGCCATCTGTGAGCTCCTGAATAGCCGTGGGCTGCGTACCGCTCAGGGCAAGCCCTTTAACAAGAACAGTATCAACCGAATCATTAAAAACCGAAAATACATCGGCGCGTACCGGTATCACGATATAGTCGTCGAAGGCGGTATGCCTGCGATTATCTCAAAAGATACCTTTAACCTTGCGCAGGCCGAAATGGAGCGCAGGCGCACTCGTAAGGCTCCGAAGTCGCCGAAGGCTGAATACCTTTTAGCCGGTAGGCTCTTCTGCGGTCATTGCAAAGGACCAATGCAGGGAGTCAGCGGCACGGGCAAGAGCGGGAACAAGTGGTACTACTATTATTGCGGGAACACTCGCGGCAAGAATAAGACTTGCGATAAGAAGCAGGTCTCGCGCGACCGCCTCGAGCGCGCCGTTGTCGACTTCACCGTCCGCTATATCCTTCAAGAGGAAGTTCTCGAAGAGCTCGCGAGGAAGGTACACGCGGCGCAAGAGCGCCAAAATGATACCGCTTCGGAGATTGCCTTTTACGAGAAGAAGCTGGCAGACAACAAGAAGTCTATCGCGAATGTGCTGCGGGCTATCGAGTCAGGCGCGGCGACGCAGACCTTGCCTGCGCGCTTGCAAGAACTCGAGAACGAGCAAGCGGTCATTCTGGGCGAGCTCAGCTTCCTTAAGGGCAAGCGCCTCGCGTTCACAGAGGACCAGATTCTCTTTGCACTGATGAAACACCTTGAGCCGTACCCGGGAGAGTCCGAGCAGGACTACCGCCGGAGAATCATCTCTGACTTTGTTTCAGAGGTCTACCTATATGACGACCGGCTTCTTATCTACTTCAATATCAGTAGCGAAGACGGAAAACTCAAGTCAGCGGACCTCTCAAACATCGAGGGCGGTGAGTTCGACGAGGGACTCGTTAGCTCCACCATAATGCCACCGTAATTTTGATAGAATTACGGTGGCATTTTTCTATACCCCAAAACCGCTTGATATAAGGCTTTTCGCCTATTTCGGCACATAAGCGAACCCCGCTGCAGAGTAATTCTATGGCGGGGTTTCGTGCGTTTTACGCGGATTGAGGCGTTTTGTTCCGCTGTAATCGTTAAACAGCCGAGTAATCGTTGAATTACTGGAGTATTCGTTAAACTACCGAGGTAATCGTTAAACAGCCGAGTTCTGATAATACTCCTTATGAGAAAATCGGCGATGAAGTACGGTCGTTGTCGGATGAGATACCGTTTGACATTCCCGATTCGTGGGAGTGGGTACGGCTGGGCAATATCGGTGATTGGGGGGCTGGTGCTACCCCAAGCCGGACTCATCCGGAATACTATGGTGGGAACATACCTTGGCTAAAAACGGGTGACCTTACTGATTCGTATATTGATGCTATTCCAGAAACAATTACGGAATTAGCTCTTGAGAAAACATCGGTTCGCCTCAATCCTGCTGGTTCTGTCTTGATTGCTATGTACGGAGCAACTATTGGAAAACTCGGAATATTGAGCACCGCCGCCACGACCAACCAAGCCTGCTGCGCGTGTTTTCCTCTCGGCGGTTTGGATAACAAGTATCTGTTTTATTTCTTGATGGCACAAAAACCGTTGTTTATAAAACAAGGTGAAGGCGGCGCACAGCCAAATATTTCCAAGGAAAAAATAGTGTCCACATTAATGCCCGTACCACCTTTGGAGGAGCAAAAGCGAATTGTTGTTATGCTTGGACGCATATTTCCAATTATCGATGCGTACTCCAAGTGCAAAACTGAACTTGACTTGTATAATACCACCTTTCCAGAACGCCTCAAGAAATCGATACTGCAAGAGGCAGTCCAAGGCAAGCTGGTACCGCAAGACCCGTCTGACGAGCCTGCAGAGGCTCTGCTGGAGCGTATCCGGGCGGAGAAGCAGTGGCTCATCAAAGAGGGCAAAATCAAAAAGGACAAGCACGAATCCGTCATTTTCAGACGGGATAATTCTCATTATGAAAAGCGTGGCTCAGAAGAAGTCTGCATTGATGATGAGATCCCGTTTGAGATACCCAGCGGCTGGAGTTGGGCGAGACTTGGGATTTGTTTAGATGTGCGGGATGGAACACATGACACTCCTCGCTACGTATCCGAGGGAGTCCCGCTTGTTACAAGTAAAAATCTCTCCAACGGGCGGATAGATTTCTCCACCGCTAAACTGATTTCCAAACAAGACAGCGATGCGATTAACCAACGCTCAAAGGTCGATAGCGGCGACATTATGTATGCGATGATTGGCAGCATCGGGAACCCGGTTTTATACCGAGGGACAGATGAGTTTAGTATCAAAAACATGGCGCTATTTAAATGCTTTCCCGATGGGATGTATATGGAGTATGTATACTGGTTTCTCGTGTTGGCGCAAGAGGATATGAAAAAAGCTGCCTCTGGTGGTGTTCAGGCGTTTGTGTCCCTCGGTTATCTGAGAAACTATCTTATCCCCGTTCCACCAATCGCAGAGCAAAAGCGAATTTGTAACGCTATCGAGCAGGTTTTACCATTGCTGGCTGCTTTGTAAAGTTCTCATTATGAGAAGTTGGACGGTATGGAGCGCTGTATCGACGATGAACTGCCCTTTGAGATACCGGAATCTTGGGCTTGGGTGCGGCTCGGTGCTGTTTTGGAAATAGCAAGAGGAGGTTCGCCCCGACCTATTCAGCAATATCTTACAACCGAGCCAGACGGGATAAACTGGATCAAAATCGGCGATACGGATAAAGGCGGAAAGTACATTTACAAAACGAAGGAAAAAATCCGCCCGGAGGGGGTTGTAAAAAGTCGTATGGTTCATAGTGGCGACTTTTTACTCACAAACTCAATGAGTTTCGGACGCCCCTATATTCTCAAAACTGACGGTTGTATCCACGACGGCTGGCTCGTTTTGTCGAATAGATTTGAATGCTACTCTGTAGATTTCCTTTACTACATTCTTTCATCGCCGTTTGCATACTACCAGTTCTGCGATAGCGTTAGTGGTGCCGTGGTAAAAAACTTGAACAGCGATAAAGTTGCAAATGCGCTCTTTCCGCTTCCTCCGCTCAGTGAACAGGTACGCATCGTCCAGCGGATTGAGGAATTGCTCCCACTGGTCAAAGGGCTGTAAAAGGAACACGGTATAATATCATAGTGAAAGGAGGTCTTTCACTATGATAGAAGAATTCGAAAGACACTTGAGAGGCACAAACCTCTCGGAAAACACGATATCCTCGTACCTTTTTGCCATTCGGCAATACAGCTCGCAGTACGATGGTATCACGAAAAAGAACCTGCGGGCATATAAGGTGTGGTTGATTGAGAACTACAAGCCCAAGACCGTTAATTTACGTCTGAGGGCAATCAACTGCTACTTAGAGAGCGTCGGCAAAGAGAGCTGGAAAATGCCGTTTGTACGAGTGCAG
>ULSN01056556.1_pt1 | contig 12689 bp, 9 predicted proteins | sample 1956771 | NCBI WGS metagenome assembly ULSN01 (sample SAMEA4835709, study PRJEB28245) | human gut metagenome | biome: gut microbiome; material: fecal sample | place: Denmark | collected 2008
TCCCTCCTTGGCACGAATGGTATAGTGGTAGATTTCGCCCAGTCCGGTGGCGATAGGTCCCATCTCGGTTTCGGTGTTCTTAGGCAGTTCTTTCTCCAACTGTTCCACTACCTGACTCACCTGCGAACGTGCCCAATAGATATCGGCTGCATCGTCGAAGACAAGCGTGATGACCGAGAGTCCGCTTCTTGAAATGCTACGGCGTTCCTGGATGCGGGGGATATTGGCAAGCGCCATTTCTACAGGAGTGGTTACATATTGCTCCACCTCCTGGGCTCCCAGCGAAGGAGCCTGTGTGATAACCTGCACCTGATTATCTGTAATATCTGGGGTGGAATCGAATGGCAGATGCACCAGCGACCAGACACCCCATATCGCCAGGGCTATAGAGAGTACTCCAATCACCAGTTTGTGGCGAATGGAATAAGTAATAAGTTTCTGAAACATAAGCTTTAATCTAAAAATGATTCGTTGAAAACTATAATCATAAATCTATCAGCTAAAGCTTAATGCGCATGCTCGCCATGTTCGCCCGTAAGCGAAGCCAGATAATAAGCGTTCTCGGTTACTATCTTCTTGCCGGCAGCTCCATCCTTGCCCTTCTGCAGATGGTCGCAAAGCTTCACCTCCGTATATTTACCATCAGAAACACCTGTGGTTACCTCATGACGGGAGAAGCTATAGTTACCCTTGCTGGGAGCTCCATTGAGGGCGAAGACATACTGCTTTCCATCTGCGCTCACAATTGCCTGGGATGGCAAGGCGAGACACTGCTGGCTACCTGTAGCTATCTTTCCGCTTACATACATACCTGCGAAAAGCTTTCCGCCATGAGTATTGCCTGAAGAAGAATGCAGATAACTCTTCACGCTTGCTGCATCCAGCTTTACGTGAACAGCAACGGCTTTCGAATTATCGTTAAAGTATTGGTTCATGCCATATACCGTGCCTGAAAGTTTTACGCCAGGCTGATTAGTCAGGTTTATGGTCACCCGATTGCCCACCTTGAGCTTCGCCAAATCCTTCTCGAAGACGTTCAGATCGCACTCCACTGCCTGGGTGTTTCTAATCTTCATCAGAGGAGTCTGCATATCAGCATAACTTCCCAGACTGGCAGTCATCTCACTCACGATGCCGGAGATAGGCGCATGTAAAGGGAACGCTGTGGTAAACTTGCCTTTGGATACAGCGGAAGTAGAAATACCCATCTGGTTGAGCTGCCTGCCAATACCCAAAAGATTGGCATGAGCGACTTGGTAATCTTTCTTGGTCTGCTGTAAGGTACGCTTCACACCTGCTCCCTGCTTACTGAGCAGAAGTTGGCGCTCCAAATCAGCCTTGGCAAGTTCGCACTCCTTGGCAGCAGAGTAATACTCGCGCTGAAGACTTACCACATCTGTATTTTCAACGGTAGCTACAACCTGGCCTTTATGAACAAGCTGCCCTTCTTTCACAAAAATAGATTTCACGATACCGCCCATCAAAGAGGCAACATCACCCATTGCCTGTGCACGCAGTACGAGCGATCCTTTCGCTTCTATGGTGGCATCCATCTCGCGCTCCACAGCCTCACCCATCTTCAAATCTACGGTGCTGACCTGTTTGGCAGTCAACGGAATATGATCAAAATCAACTTCTTCTTCATGCTCATGCTCCTCGTGTGCATGAACCTCTGAACCGGTCTGTTTCGCAAAGAAAGCGAATCCAGCCCAGGCAATCGCCGTAACGGCGACAATCAAAATTATTCTTTTCATGCTTGTTTTTTCCTTCTATTTTATAATTATACACTACAGTTTCACGCAACGGATCTTATAAAAAATCCGTTGGCAAAAGTACACAAGAAATCTTGCAACTCAGTTGCATTCGAATCTTCAAACCGATTTTTGCAACCAAGTGGCAAACTTGTAAAATCATAAAATAGAAGGAGGTCCCCGTCTGCTATAGCCTGCCGCCAACCCCTCAACAAGCGGAGAAGCTGCCACATGCTGCCATCTCACTGAAATGAGTGAGAGACGAGGGAAGGTCAAAAGGGAAGAACAGGACAGGACCACAAGCTGATGGTTCTCATCAACCTGCAACTTGCGGATACCCTTCACCATCTTGGAATTGACGACAAACTGATGCATTTGACGAACGCTACAGTTCTCACGATCTCTATCATTTTCCTGATCATGATGTTCGGTATGTTCATCATTGATGTTGCCATCCTGCTCGCATTGCTCCTGAATCATACAGATACGACCCATGTGGTGATGATGGGTCATCACCGTGGATAGCAATATGCTCAATGTAGCTATCCAGAGACTGAATATGTATAACCTTCTTTTCCTCATTCGCAAATTGGCTACAAAAATACAGATTTTTTGTTATATTACCAAGAAAGAGAGATGATTTTATAGCATTTTTTTCTAAAAAAAACTAAAAGACTAGTAACCGTACTTAGTTCATAGCCGTATTTAAAATAAAATTTAGTATCTTTGCAATCAAAATTAGTACATAAATAAAAATGAAAAAGTTTATTGCAGTTTTACAGTTACTCTTAGTAGTAATGTTGGCTCATGCGCAGATGATGAACCCTGTGAAGTTCTCAACCTCGCTCAAGACCAATGGAACCGCTGTAGCGGAAATCGTGTTTAATGGAAAGATTCAACCGGGATGGCATGTCTATTCTACAGGTTTGGGCGCAGACGGACCTATTTCAGCCACATTTAACGTAAACAAGCTTGACGGTGTAGAACTCGTAGGCAAGTTGCAGGCTCGTGGCCATGAAATTTCAAAGTTCGACCCTCTCTTTGAGATGAAGTTACGCTTCTTCGAGGGTAGCGCCACTTTCGTACAGAAAGTGAAGTTCACCAAGCCTAACTATCGTATCGATGCTTATTTAGAGTATGGCGCTTGCAGCGACCAGAATTGTCTCCCTCCTAGCGAGGCAAGCTTCAAGCATAGTGGTAAATCTCCTGCTGTAGATGGCAAGGATGCTGTCAGCCCTGAAGATGCGAAAGCTAACGGAATGACAGAAGATCCAGCAGCTATCGCTAAGGCGAAAGCAGACTCTTTGGCTCAACTTGCCGTAGCAGAGAAAGTAGATAGCACAGCTAATATTGATTCATCATTCTCCGTAGATGGTGATGATGCCAAGGCTTGGTGGAAACCGGTTGTAAAGGAGCTTCAGGCTTTTGGTGGCAACAATGATATTGCCAACCATTCACTCTTCTATATCTTCATTATCGGTTTTGTGGGCGGTTTGCTCGCTCTTGTAATGCCATGTATCTGGCCTATCATTCCTATGACAGTAAGCTTCTTCCTGAAGCGTGCCAAGAATGACAAGAAGAAGGGTATCCGCGATGCCATCACTTATGGTTTGAGTATTGTCATCATATACTTGGCACTCGGTCTCACCGTGACTGCCATAGCAGGTCCTAGCACACTCAATGCGCTTAGTACAAGTGCGGTGTTCAACATCATTCTCTTCTTGCTTCTGGCAGTCTTCGCATTCTCATTCTTCGGATGGTTTGAAATCAAGTTGCCAGACAGTTGGGGTAATGCTGTAGATAACAAGGCTTCCAGCACAACAGGACTCATCAGCATCTTCCTGATGGCGTTCACACTCGTGCTCGTAAGTTTCTCTTGTACCGCTCCTATCATCGGCTTGCTTCTGGTACAGACTGTTACATCGGGTGACTGGTTGGCACCAACCATTGGTATGTTTGGTTTTGCCCTTGCTCTCGCCTTGCCATTCACCCTCTTTGCACTCTTCCCATCTTGGTTGAAGTCAGCTCCTAAGTCTGGTTCTTGGATGGAGACCATCAAGATTGTGCTTGGTTTCATTGAGCTTGCTTTCTCTTTGAAGTTCTTGTCTGTAGCAGATTTGGCTTATGGCTGGCACATTATGGATCGCGAAGTATTCCTCTCACTCTGGATTGTCATCTTCGGCCTGCTCGGCCTCTACCTGATTGGCAAGTTGAAGTTCCAGGTAGATGCCATCGGCGGTGACCTCAACAAGCCAATGCCAGTAGCTTGCATTATGCTTGGTCTTTGTTCCTTGGCTTTCTCCGTGTATATGATTCCTGGTCTTTGGGGTGCACCTTGCAAGGCAGTAAGTGCTTTTGCCCCACCAGTAAATACCCAGGATTTCAACTTGAATACCAAGGTGGTAGAACCGGCTTATAAGGACTACGAGGAAGGTATGGCAGCAGCAAAGGCAGCAGGCAAGCCTGTACTGATTGACTTTACCGGCTACGGTTGTGTCAACTGCCGTAAGATGGAGGCTTCTGTCTGGACAGACCCTAGTGTTACTGACATTTTGACAAAGGACTACGTACTCATCTCTCTCTATGTAGATGACAAGACTCCATTGTCACAGCCTATGGAGGTGACTTTCAATGGTGAAAAGCGTACATTGAGAACCATCGGCGACAAGTGGAGCTACTTGCAGGCAAGCAAGTTTGGTGCTAATGCCCAGCCATTCTACATTCCTGTGGATAATGAGGGAAATCCTCTGAACGCTGCATTCAGCTTCAAGGAGGATGTCAGTGCTTATCTTGACTTCCTGCATAAGGGTCTTGATAACTATCGTAAGTAATAATTAACTTTTCATAAGGCGGGAGTGGCATGTTATTTGCTGCTCCCGTTTTTGTAATTAAAGTATAACACTATAAAAAGAGGAATTTATGAACAATAAAGAAGTTCCAGTCCTGCTTTTGACAGGCTATCTGGGCAGTGGTAAGACTACCCTGCTCAACAAGATTTTAGCTAATAAGAAGGGTATCAAGTTTGCTGTAATCGTCAACGATATCGGTGAGGTGAATATTGATGCAGCTCTCATAGAGAAAGGCGGTGTGGTAGGTCAGAAGGATGATTCCCTGGTTTCACTCCAGAATGGATGTATTTGCTGTACCTTGAAGATGGACCTTGTAGAACAGCTCAAGGAGATCGTAGATATGAAGCGTTTCGACTATATTGTAATAGAGGCAAGCGGTATCTGCGAGCCGGCACCTATAGCACAGACCATCTGCTCTATCCCATCCCTGGGTCCTCAGTATATCAAGAACGGCATCTTGCGCCTAGACAGCATCGTTACTGTAGTAGATGCACTTCGTATGAAGGATGAATTTGCCAATGGTTCTGATTTGATGAAGCCAAACCTCGACGAGGAGGATCTCGCTTCTCTCGTAATCCAGCAGATGGAATTCTGCAACATCATCCTTCTCAATAAGGCAGCAGATGTAGAGCCTAAGGAGTTGGAGCACCTGAAGCAGATTATCCGCGCAATCCAGCCTAAGGCAGAGATTTTCGAATGTAACTATGGTGATGTAGATCTCGATCTGATTGTCAATACTCACAAGTTTGACTGGCAGACTGTTGCAACATCAGCAGGCTGGATTCAGGAAATCGAATCTGAACGAAGCGGAGAAGAGGACCATGATGAAGAAGAGCACGAGCATCATCACCACCATGATGAAGACGATGACGAGCACGAGCATCACCATCATGATGAAGACGATGACGAGCATGAGCATCACCACCATGATGAAGACGATGACGAACATGAGCATCACCATCACGATCACGAGGATCATGAACATGGTCACCACCACCACCATCATCACGATCATGACCATGACCATGACCACGAAGGTGGCGAAGTTGAGGAATATGGTATCGGAACCTTCGTATATTATCGCCGCAAGGCATTCGACCTGGGTCTCTTCGATGAGTTTGTTGCAAGAAAATGGCCTCGTGACATTGTTCGTGCCAAGGGTATCTGCTATTTTGCTGATGAACCAGACATGTGCTATGTTTTCGAGCAGGCAGGTCAGCAGAAGACAGTCAAGCAGGCTGGTCAGTGGCTCGCAACAATGCCAGCCGACCAGCTCGCAGAACTGCGCAAGAACAATCCGCAACTCGAAAAGGAATGGGATGAGAAACTTGGTGACCGTATGATCAAGATTGTATTCATAGGTCAGCACATCAAGGACCAGAAGGATGCTATTATCGCCGAACTTGATAAGACTTTAGCACTCTAAAGGAAGTCGCCCTGTCAGGCAAAAGCATGAAGAGATTTATGTTTTTGTCCTCACAGGGCGTTATATTTTACTTGTAAAACTTAAGAGATAATAGCGCATTTTAACTACCGAAAAGATGAAAAAAACAGAAATTAAAGGAAAAATGCGGGTAAAAATGCAGTTTTTTCTTCGTTTGTACTTTTAATTCGTTTTTTTTTGTTAAATTTGCACCCGATTAATAAATAATTAAGTGAATATACAAAGAAATGAAGACCGATTTTCGACCTGCATATATTAAGGACTTTGAGGCGTGTTGGAACATCATTGACCAGGCTCGTCGCTCTATGATCGCATCAGGACGTCATCAGTGGACTAATGATTATCCTGCCGAGCACGATATAAAAGACGACATCAACAATGGTAACGCATACGTACTTACCGTAGATGGCGAGGTGGCTGTCTATGGTGCAGTAGCACTCAATGGTGAACCACAGTACGATTTTATCGATGGCGACTGGCTTACCACAGGCGATTATTATGTAATACATCGCTTTGCTACGTTGCCTAAATATCAGCGTGAGGGTTTCGCACGTATATTTATTAATAAGGTGAATAGTCTCTGCGAGGTAGAAAAGGTTCCTAGCATCAAGGTAGATACCAATTTCGATAATCTTCCGATGATTAACTTGCTCTCTTCCATGGGCTTCTGCATCTGCGGAAGAATCAACTATGGGAACAGAGGTATGCGCTTTGCTTTCGAAAAGCAAACGATACAGCCACAAATACAATAACGATTTACAGACATTATGGAGGATAAATTAAATAGAATGAGAAGCTTGGTCAATCAACTGAACCAAGCTTCTGATGTTTATTATAACGGCAAAGGTGAAATCCTTACCGATTACGAATGGGATGCCCTATTCGATCAACTCAAGAAGCTGGAAGAGGAAACCGGCGAAATTCTCCCCGATTCCCCTACCAACAAAGTTTCTGAAGATACGATCGTCGGTCAGAAGGAAGAACACGAGTTCGCTGCTCTCTCTCTGGCAAAGACCAAGAAGGTCAGCGACCTCGTTAAGTGGGCAGAAGACCGCCCTATCTGGATTTCCTGGAAGCTGGATGGCCTCACCTTGGTTGTGACATACGACAATGGCAAACTAACCAAGGTGGTGACTCGCGGTAATGGTCATATTGGCACCAACATTACGCATCTGGCACCAGCTATCAGCGGTATTCCGCAGTCTATCACAGAAAAGGGTCATCTCGTGATTCGTGGCGAGGCAGTCATCTCCTATGCCGACTTCGAGCAGTTTATCATCGAAAGCGAAGGTGATTATGCCAATCCCCGCAATCTTGCATCCGGCTCTCTTTCTTTGAAAGATGTAGAAGAAGTAAAGCAGCGCCATATCCAATGGATTCCTTTCACCCTGGTTTATTGCGAACAGGAAATCACATTATGGGGCAAAAGAATGCAGTGGTTGGAAGAACAGGGTTTTCATCCGGTAGAACGCCAGAAGATAGAGCAGCCAACTTCTGATAACATCCAAAAGGAAATTGATGCTTTTACAGCTAAGGTGACCAACAAAAAGAATCCTTTCCCGGTAGATGGTCTCGTCATCTGCTACGATGATACCTCCTATGCTGCTACTGGTTCCGTAACAGGCCATCATGCAACAAGAGCCGGTTACGCCTTCAAATGGCAAGATGAGCACGCCGATACCGAACTCGACCACATCGAATGGTCGTGTGCAGCCAATACCATCACTCCTGTGGCTGTCTTCAAGCCTGTAGAACTGGAAGGCACAACTGTTCAGCGAGCATCTCTCTGCAATGTAAGTGAATGCGAACGCTTGGGTATCGGAGGCAAGGGAACCCGATTGCAGGTCATCAAGGCCAACAAGATTATCCCAAAGGTGATCAATGTGACAGAATCACTGGGTGTCTTTGAAATTCCTAAAGAGTGTCCTGTCTGTCATGCTGAAGCTATTGTTAGAGAAAGCGAAAGCGGTACGAAAACACTGCATTGTACCAACCCTCAATGTGCGGCGAAGCAGTTGAAGAAATTCACGAGATTCGTGAGCAAGGAAGGTTTGAACATAGAAGGTATTTCAGAACAGACTATCTGGAAACTGGTAAACGAAGGCTTGATCAGTGAATATGCAGACTTTTATCATCTTTCCGATCATGCCTATGTCATCTCTTCCTGGGAAGGATTCGGAAAGAAGAGTGTAGGCAATATGCTGGAAAGCATCCGCAAAAGCCGAAATACAGATGGCCGTCATCTGCTCTATGCGCTGAACATCCCGCTGTGTGGAGGTGATGTTGCCAAAAAGCTCATTGAACGCTATCCTGTTCAGAAACTGATAGAAACTGCACGACTCTGTATGTTTGATGACGAGTTTGCCAGCATCGACGGCATTGGTCCTGAAAAAAGTGCCAAATTCATCGCCTGGTTCAAAGATGACAACAACTTCGCTCATGTACAGCATCTGATGAAGGAGCTGACCATTACAGAACAGGCTCCTGTAGAGAAAGGTACGCAGTGTGAAGGACTAACCTTCGTTGTAACGGGCGATGTTCATCATTATAAAAACCGCAACGAGTTGAAGGCCTACATCGAGAGTCAAGGTGGCAAGGTGACGGGTAGCGTAAGCAAGAGCACCAACTATCTGATCAATAACGATGCAGCCTCGCAGAGTTCAAAGAACAAGAAGGCACACGAACTCAACATCCCTATCATCACGGAAGATGAGTTCGTTGAGAAATTCGGATAAAAAGAAATCCCTTAGACTTCCACAAGCCTAAGGGATTTTTTATACTGTTATTCTTGAATTAGTGCGTTCCGCAATATTGTCCCATAAAAAGGATACCGCCACTCTGACTGTCCTGAATCATATACACGAATGGACGGTCAGCGATGAACTCCACATTTCTTGTTTCCTCAGGTGCCATGGCTGTCAGCATCACGGCAGCTGTTACAGCAGCAGCCTTTGTTCCCTGCTCATTCACCTCTATCTTTGCCTTCTGGAGCATCTTGCTTACAAAGAAATTGCCGTCAGCAAAATGACTGAAGTTCGCTTTGCCTGCCACAAACATAGAAGGAGCACCCAAATCACTGATGATCGCATTCAGAGGCAATTCCTGCTCGATGGTAAATTTAGGCAACTTGAGATTCACCATACAGTTTTCCATATTCTGCGAAATCTGATTCAGCTTCTCTTCATCCAATCCTTTCATCATTTCCTGGATATTCTTGCCTTCATTTGGCAGAAGTACCAGCATGCGATAGCTGCCATTACCATAAGGAAGATCTACAGCCTTGAAATCCTTGTTCTCTGCATAGAAGAGCTTCTTTACCTGATGCATCATTTCTACTTTCTGGATATCACGTGTATAGCCACGGAAGTTCTCCAGCTTAGTGTCCTTTGCATTGAACTTGTTCTGCCATGTTCCCTTGAAATAGATGGCATTCATCAGATACGATACTGCATCGGCTGAAACCTGATCAATAATGCGGGGAATCATGCCGTTGGTCTTTTCCTTGCACCAGCCATTGATGCGGTCTGTTGACTTGGAAGAGGTGAAATCCAGACTTTCAATACCAGCCTGATAGCCATCACTTACCTGTTGGGAGAAATCCTTGTTCAGTTTGAAGTTCTTGTTTACGGCAATGTAATTAGCTATATTCACGGTTGTCTGCTTATCCTGCTTGTTAGCAGTAAGAAGCATAGCCTTATAAAGCTCATTCAGATCGCTGACAGAAATTCCCTCGCAACCGATGGCTTTCAATATCTCCTGTTGAGTAATTCCATCCGCACCATTTGCCAGCATTCCCATCAGATAAGATACGCTCATAGGTGAAATCACCTTAGACTCCATATCTGTAACCTTATTGAAGAGACGAAGCGCAAATGCATTGTTCTTCTTCACAATATCCTGCTGGGTGTCAGAAAGAACAAGATAGCTATTATCCAAATCCTCTTCATTCTTACCCATTTCGCAGTCCTTGCTTGCATTGGATTCGCCGTTTATCTTCTTGCTGCTGGCACAAGAAGTCATAGTCATTGCAGCCATCATCATCAGGGCTGCCATAGTTATCTTACTGTCATTTCTCTTTTTCATAATCTTTTAATTTTGTTGATAATCTGTCTATGAAATGCAAGTTGCTGCGATTCCTTGCATCGGAAGGCTAAAAATTAAGACTCGTTAACGCCCTCCTTACCTGGCAACACACGCAAATGATATCTGTTACCATCAAAGTCAACACGCATCAGACTCTGAGGTTTGGCTATCTTGGCTAACTCAAGAGCCACATGCCCCATCGTTCTACGAAGATTCAATTCGATACAAGATACAAGCTCTAACTGACCATCCTTTGCTGCAATCATCATATCTACTCCAAATGGTCCGTTATAGTTTTCCTTTAACGCGGGTTCAACTATATCTATAATTTTCTGTCTTGCAGAGAGAAGCGCATCTTCACTGATGTATTTCTTCATCATTTCAACCTTCTCTTCTTCAGAGCAGAGCAAGTTACCGGTATAGGCATTCTTGACGGTGTCGAAGAGCGAGAGTCCCAGATAGTGTACCTTGCCGTCACGCATCTCGAATTCCATACCGAAATCTTTCACCTTATTATAATATGGCTCTACGGTAACACCACCCTGCCGGAAGATGATGTTGCTTACCCAGCGCTGGAAAGCAGGATATTCACCATTTGTTCGGAACTCATCTTTAGAAACATATTTCACGCCTCTTCCACTGCTGCTCCAAGGAGCCTTGACCACAGCCTTGCCCCACTTCATCACGCATTCCTTAACCAGAGCAAAGTTATCTGCATACACTACATCCTGCTGTAGATGTTCAGCGGCCCATTGGCGGCTGCTTATCGCGCGTACCTTATCTAATACATCATCAGTAGGGAGCATGATTTCCGGCAAACCGATACGTTCCAGTTCGCCTTTCAGACTCAAGTCCCATCCCCACGGATGCACGCAGTCTATAAACTCCGTCTTAAGCAGATGCTCAAGCTGAAGCTTGGTGATAAACTCAACTTTTTCCAACAGGTGCTCACCCAAATGGCGCACCTTATCGCGTGCATTGTCAATGTCGTCAACAAGCACCAAGTCACCCTGATCTGCCCACAAGGCAGGAATAAATGCAAGGTCGCTTCGCAACTGTCTTCCTGCATGAGGCGCGGTAAACTGTCGCAAATGAGCGGCCAATGCCAAATCGTGTTCTGGATTGAAGATATGTAGTTTCATACTGCAAAGATACAAATTATTGAGATAAAAACGGCAAAAGAGGGTAAGTTTTACTTAGAAAAGTGCTAAATAATGAAAAAAATGTTAGTTTTTGCTATCTAGAGTTTGCAAATTTAAAATATATTATTACCTTTGCATCGTAAAAAACAAAATTGAATCAATATTAAACGCATGGAAGAAGCATTCTTCAGAACACATACATACCTAGTTGAGCATACAGATGCTCCAGTCAGACGAACCTTGATGGATGAGATTGACTGGAACGATCGTATGATTGGCATCAAAGGCACTAGAGGCGTAGGCAAATCTACCTTTCTCCTCCAGTATGCCAAGGAACACTTTGGACCATACGATCGCAAGTGCTTGTATGTGAACATGAACAACTTCTATTTCCAGAGCAGAGGTATTGCCGATTTTGCAGGTGACTTTGTGAATCAAGGTGGACGCACACTTCTGATAGACCAGGTTTTCAAGCAGCAGGACTGGAGCAAGGAACTCCGCAAATGTTACGACTTGTATCCTGAATTGAAGATTGTGTTTACAGGTTCCAGCGTCATGCGCTTGAAGGAAGAGAATCCAGAACTCAATGGAATCGTGAAGAGTTACAATCTCCGTGGCTTCTCATTCAGAGAATATATCAATCTGAAGACGGGCAACGATTTCCAGCCATACGAGCTCGAAGATATTCTCCGCAATCATGAACACATCATCAAGCAAATCCTTCCCAAGGTGAGTCCGATGAAATACTTCAATGATTATCTGCATCATGGCTTCTACCCATTCTTCTTGGAACAGCGTAACTTCACAGAGAATCTACTAAAGACAATGAACATGATGACCGAGGTTGACATCCTCCTCATCAAGCAGATAGAACTGAAGTATCTGCCAAAAATAAAACGCCTGTTCTACGAGTTGGCTGTCGAAGGCGCCAAGGCTCCCAACGTGAGCCAGCTGGCTGAAAGCATCAATACAAGTAGGGCAACCGTGATGAACTACATTAAGTATCTGGCTGATTCCAGACTCATCAACATGATCTATCCAGAGGGGCAGGATTTTCCGAAGAAACCATCTAAGGTGATGATGCATAATACTAACTTGATGTACGCTATCTATCCTATACAGATTGACAAGCAGGAAGTGATGGAAACATTCTTCGTCAATTCACTTTGGAAAGACCACAAAGTTCACCAGGGCGGCAAAGACCACTATTATACAGTGGATGGCAACAGGAAATTCAGAATCTGTGATGCACAAACTCCCAACAAGATGCGTAGTAATCCAGATACCATCTATGCCCGTTACAATACTGAGGTGGGCAAGGACAACAAGATTCCGTTATGGCTCTTGGGATTCCTGTATTAACGAAATTTCGAAAAGAAGAATTAAATACAAAACATTTTTAATATTTTATCTAAAAGTA
>ULSN01001818.1_pt1 | contig 12671 bp, 9 predicted proteins | sample 1956771 | NCBI WGS metagenome assembly ULSN01 (sample SAMEA4835709, study PRJEB28245) | human gut metagenome | biome: gut microbiome; material: fecal sample | place: Denmark | collected 2008
TTTTTCTCTTTAGCCATTTTACTTTTAGATAAAATATTAAATATGTTTTGTATAAATTCTCGTTTCTTTATTTCTTTGAGTACAGGAATTCTACCCATAGTACAAGAATCCTATTCTTTAGTATAGGAATCCCAGCAGCCACAAAGGAATCTTGTTGTCCTTTCCCACCTCCGTATTATAGCGGGCATAGATGGTGTCTGGATTGCTTCGAATCTTGTTGGTGGCTTGGGCGTCGCAGATTCTGAACTTCCTGTTGCCGTCTACCGTGTAGAAGTGATCCTTACCTCCCTGGTGCACCTTGTGGTCTTTCCAGAGCGAGTTGACGAAGAATGTTTCCATCACCTCCTGTGTATCTATCTGGATAGGATAGATGGCGTACATGAGGTTCGGGTTGTGCATCATCACTTTGGATGGCTTTTTCGGGAAATCCTGACCTTCTGGATAAATCATGTTGATGAGTCGGGCGTCTGCCAGATACTTGATGTAGTTCATTACCGTGGCACGACTGGTATTGATACTGTCTGCAAGCTGGCTCACATTTGGCGCCTTGGCTCCTTCCACTGCCAGCTGATAGAAGAGTGACTTGATCTTCGGCAGGTACTTCAGTTCAATCTGCTTGATGAGGAGGATATCAACCTCGGTCATCATATTCATCGTCTTTAGTAGATTCTCTGTAAAGTTACGCTGTTCCAGGAAGAATGGATAGAAACCATGGTGCAGATAGTCCTGGAAATATTTCATCGGACTTACCTTTGGCAGAATCTGCTTGATGATGTGCTCATGATTGCGCAGGATGTCGTCAAGTTCGTATGCCTTGAAGTTGTTGCCCGTCTGCAAGTTGATAAACTCGCGGAACGAGAAGCCGCGCAGGTTGTAGCTTTTCACGATGCCGTTCAGCTCAGGGTTCTCTTCCTTCAGTCGCATCACGCTTGAACCGGTGAATACGATTTTCAGTTCCGGATACAGGTCGTAGCACTTACGGAGCTCCTTGCTCCAGTCCTGCTGCTTGAACACCTGGTCGATGAGCAATGTTCTGCCACCTTGTTTCACGAAGTCGCCGGCAAAGTCGGCGATTCCTCTACTCTGGAAATAGAAGTTGTTCATATTCACAAACAGGCACTTTCGATCGTGAGGTCCAAAGTGCTCCTTGGCATACTGCAATAGGAATGTCGACTTGCCGACACCTCGTGTGCCCTTGATTCCAATCAATCGGTCGTTCCAATCGATTTCATCCATCAAGGTGCGTCTCACTGGGGCATCTGTATGCTCTACGAGATATGTATGTGTTCTGAAGAATGCTTCTTCCATGCGTTTAATATTGATTCAATTTTGTTTTTACGATGCAAAGGTAATAATATATTTTAAATTTGCAAACTCTAGATAGCAAAAACTAACTTTTTTTTCATTATTTAGCACTTTTCTACGTAAAACCGCCCTTATTTTGCCATTTTTCCCTCTTTATTTTGTAACTTTGCAGCATGAAACTACATATCTTCAATCCGGAACACGATTTGGCCTTGGCCGCAAATTTGCAGCAGTTCACCGCACCTCATGCAGGAAGACAGTTGCGAAGCGACCTGGCGTTTATTCCTGCCTTGTGGGCAGATCAGGGTGATTGGGTGCTTGTTGATGACATCGACAATGCACTCGACAAGGTGCGCCATTTGGGGGAGCATCTTGCAGAAAAAGTTGAGTTTATAACCAAAGTTCAGTTGGAACATGCGCTTAAGACGGAGTTTCTTGACAGCATTCATCCCTGGGGATGGAACTTGAGTCTGAAACATGAGCTGGAGCGAATGGGCGTGCCCGACATCATGTTGCCTACCGACGATACATTAAATAAGGTACGCACGATAAGCAGCAGGCAATGGGCTGCCCAGCATCTGCAGCAGGGCGTAGTATATGCTGATTCTTATGAGAAGGTGAAGGCGTTGGTGCTGCAGCAGGGCAAGGCTGTGGTCAAGGCTCCCTGGAGCAGCAGCGGCAGGGGCGTGAAGTATGTGGCTGCCGATGAATTCAGAACAGCTGGCGAATATCCTGCCTTTGAACGCTGGACCCGCAACATCATTGCGCAACAGGGTGGCGTTACCGTGGAGCCTTATTATAATAAGGTGAAAGACTTCGGCATGGAGTTCGAAATGCGTGACGGCAAGGTGAACTATCTGGGACTCTCGTTGTTTGATACCATCAAGAATGCTTATTCCGGTAATCTGCTCTGCTCGGAAGAGGAAAAACTGAATATCTTGAAGCAATACGTGAGTGAGGAGACTCTTTCTGCTGCACGTCAAAGAATTATGGATGTTATGGAGCCTGCACTGAAGGATGTCTATAGCGGACCTTTTGGCGTGGATATGATGATAGCTTCAAAGGATGGTCAGCTGGAACTGGTTTCATGCATAGAACTGAATCTTCGCAGAACGATGGGTCATGTGGCTCTTGATTTGGCAAAGATAGCCAATCCGCAGAGTCTGATGCGTGTGGAGTTTGACGGCAACAGATATCATCTGCGTGTGATGCCAGGCAAGCAGGCTGTTTATGGGACTTCGGACAAGCAGGCTGTTAATGAGTCTTAAATTAGAACTATCTGATGCAAGAAATCGTCGAAACTTGCATTTCATAGACAGATTATCAACAAATATGAATGATTATGAAGAAGAGTAATTTTAGCAAAATGGCCTCTGCTGCCCTCATGATGACGGCTGCAATGGCAATGACTTCCTGCGCTAGCAGCAAGAAGATAAATGGCGATTCTAATGCAAGCAAGAGTAACGATATGGGCAAGAATGAAGAGGACTTGGACAATAGTTATCTGGTTCTTTCTGATTCCCAGCGAGAGATTATCCATAAGAACAATGCTTTCGCCCTTCGTCTTTTCGATAAAATCTCTGGCCATTCTTCACAGGTGGTTTCTCCTATGAGTGTGGCTTATCTGATGGGTATGTTGGCGAACGGTGCTGACGGAAACACTCAGCAGGAGATATTGAAAGCCATTGGATGCGAAGGTGTTGGCGTGGATGAGTTAAATGAAACCTATAAGGCTATTCTTCAAACGGCAGGTAGTCTTGATAAGCAGACCAAGGTGGAGATTGCCAATTTCATCGCTGTCAACAAGAGCTTCTCTGTGAACAGTGCATTCAGCAAGAAGGTAGGCGACAATTATCAGGCTGCCATCGAGAGCCTTGACTTCACATCGGGTAAAACCACCAATCGTATCAATGGCTGGTGCAAGGAGAAGACCCATGGCATGATTCCGCAGCTTATCAGCCAGGTGGATCCTCAGGCTGTTTCTTATCTGATGAATGCCATCTTCTTCAACGGCACATGGCAGTCGAAGTTTGATGCACGCAATACAAAGGAGGTCAACTTCCGTGGTTACACCCGTGATATTCAGAAAGTGCAGATGATGCATCAGGTCAAGAAGTTCTTCTATTCAGAGAATGATACCTTCAAGGCCATCGACCTTCCTTACGGCAACGGTACCTATCGCATGATGGTGCTTCTTCCTAATGAGGGCAAGAGCATCCAGGACATGATGAAGGGATTGGATGCTGATAAGATTACGAATCTGGGAAACAACATGGAGGAATGCATGGTGAGCCTGAAGCTGCCAAAGTTCACCATCGAGCAGGAGTTGTCGCTTAATGATATCATCAGCGGCTTGGGTGCGCCTTCCATGTTCAATCCCAACGAGGCAAACTTCACCCATTTTGCCAATGGTCCTTTCTTTGTAAGCAAGATGCTACAGAAAGCTAAGATTGAAGTAAGCGAGCGTGGAACCAAGGCGGCTGCCGTAACTGCTGCCGTTATGCTCACATCGATGGCTCCTATGGAGATACGCAATGTAGAGTTTTATGCCGACCATCCGTTCGTCTATATGATTCAGGACACACAGAGTGGTGGTATCCTCTTTATGGGACAATATTGCGGAACACACTAATTCTCTGGATTAACTATATAAAAAGAAATCCCTTTGACTTAATATGAAGCCTAAGGGATTTCTTGTTTTTAACCGAATTTCTCGATTTTTTTTATCCGAATTTCTCGACGAACTCATCTTCTGTAATGATAGGGATGTTGAGCTCATGCGCTTTCTTGTTCTTGGAACTTTGAGAGGCTGCATCGTTGTTAATCAGGAAATTAGTACTCTTGCTCACGCTTCCCGTCACCTTGCCGCCTTGGCTCTCTATGTAAGCCTTCAGCTCGTTGCGGTTCTTATAATGATGTACATCGCCGGTTATAACGAAGGTCAGACCGTCGCAGGCGCTTCCTTTCTCTACCGGTTCCTGTTCTACGATTTCCAGCTCTTTCATCAATTTCTGTACATGGGCGAAGTTGGTGTCGTCCTTGAACCAGCCAATGAACTTGGCGCTCTTTTCTGGTCCGATGCCGTCGATGCTGGCAAACTCATCGTCAAACATGCAGAGGCGGGCGGTCTCTATCAGTTCTTTTACCGGATAACGCTCGATGAGTTTCTTTGCCACATCGCCTCCGCAGAGAGGAATGTTGAGGGCATAGAGCAGATGGCGACCATCTGTCTGGCGACTCTTTCTTACGCTTTCCAGCATGTTGGTAACGCTCTTCTTTCCAAAACCATCCCAGGCTGCTATCTCGTAGGCATAGTCGTTGAGGTGATAGAAGTCAGCGTATTCACTGATCAGTCCTTCATTTACCAGCTTCCAAATGGTCTGTTCTGAGATTCCTTCTATATTGAGACCTTCCTTGCTCACGAATCTGGCAAACTTCTTAATTTGCTTGGCTGCACAGTGAGGATTGCTGCAATGCAGGGTCTTTGTTCCGCTCTCGCTTTCCTTGACGGTAGCCTCGGCATGGCAGACAGGGCATTCGGTTGGAATCTCGAAGATGCCCATCGGTTCCGTTACATTGATAACCTTCGGGATAATCTTGTTTGCCTTGATAACCTGCAGTTTGCTTCCCTTGCCGCCGATGCCCAACCGTTCGCATTCGCTTACGTTGCAGAGTGAGGCACGCTTAACGGTGGTTCCTTCCAGTTCTACCGGTTTGAATACTGCCACCGGAGTGATGGTGTTGGCTGCGCACGACCATTCTATGTGGTCCAGTTCTGTATCTGCATGTTCATCCTGCCATTTGAAGGCGTATCCAGCTCTTGTGGCATGGTGCCCGGTTACGGAACCGGTAGCTGCGTAAGCTGTATCATCGTAGCAGATAACGAGTCCATCCACAGGATAAGGGTTGGTCTTGTCGGTCACCTTTTGGGTAAAGCGATTGATTTCTGCCTGGATGCTTGCTTCGTCAGGAAGTTCGATTCGGGTTCTTTCCACCGGTTTGAAGCCTAAATCCTGCAGCATCTGCATGCGTTCTCCCCACGAATTGATTTCCTGCTCGGTGTAAACCAGGGTGAAGGGAATCCATTGGATATGGCGCTGCTTTACTTCCTCGGCGTCCTTCAGTGAAAGCGAACCGGAAGCAAGGTTTCTCGGATTGGCATAATCGCCTTCGCTCTCGATGATAAACTGTTCGAAGTCGGTATACGAGATAACGGCTTCGCCACGAATCACGAGATGGCCTTTCTCCTTGATGGTTTTAGGAATACCGCTGATGGCAGATGCCAGATGAGTGATGTTGGTTCCGATATGTCCGTTGCCACGGGTTACTATCTTCGAAAGCTTTCCGTTGTCGTAGGTTACTACAAGGGTAAGACCATCCAGTTTCCAGGAAATCCAGATAGGGCGGTCTTCAGCCCATTTCACCAGGTCGCTCACCAGTTTGGTCTTGGCAAGTGATAGGGCGGCAAATTCGTGTTCTTCCTTCTTGCCCACGATGGTGTCTTCTGAAACCTTGTTGGTAGGAGAGTCGGGCAGCACTTCACCGGTTTCCTCCTCCAGTTTCTTGAGTTGGTCGAACTTGGCGTCCCACTCATAGTCGGTCATCAGTTCCCCTTTGCCGTTATAATAAACGTCAGAAGCCTGGTTGAGTTGTTCAACCAAGCTTCTCATCAATATCATTTTATCTTCCATTGAGTCTTAATAAATTTGCGGTTGTATGGTAAGCTTCTCAAAAGCGAAGCGCATGCCGCGGTTGCCATAGTTGATTCTGCCGCAGATGCTGAATCCCATGCTTGAAAGCAGGCCAATCATCGGCAGGTTGTCGAAATTGGTATCCACCTTGATGCTTGGCACCTTTTCTACTTCGCAGAGACTGTTCACCTTATTAATAAATATACGTGCGAATCCTTCTCGTTGGTATTTAGGGAGAGTGGCGAAGCGATGAATTACATAGTAGTCGCCAGTGGTAAGCCATTTGCCGTCGATGAAATCGTACTGAGGTTCTCCATTGAGAATGACTGCTCCATAGACGGCTATTTCGCCATCCACAGTGAGTACGTAGGCATTGCCATTGTTGATATCTTCTTTTATGTCGTGTTCGGCAGGATAGTCGCTGGTCCATTGGTGGCGGCCAGAGGCAATCATGGAGCGACGAGCTTGGTCGATGATATTCCAGCAAGCCTCAAAGTCCTTGATATATGCAGGTCGAAAATCGGTCTTCATTTCTTTATACATTCGCTAATTATTATTAATCGGGTGCAAATTTAACAAAAAAAAACGAATTAAAAGTATAAACGGAGAAAAAACTGCAAAAATACTGCAATTTTTCCTCCGTTTTCTATCTTAAGTCAAGAAAAAGTCCCGTTTTATAGACTTTTTTCTGCATTTTCATTCATCTTTCTTCAAGGTCATATCTTCCCTTCAAGTACATTAGAGTGCCAGACATTTGTCGAGTTCTGCAATGATGGCATCCTTCTGTTCCTTGATGTGCTGACCGATGAAGACGAGTTTGATCATGCGGTCGCCATACTCCTCATCCCATTCCTTTTCAAGCTGAGGATTGTTCTTGCGGAGTTCGGCAAGCTGGTCGGCTGGCATGGTGGCAAGCCACTGTCCTGCCTGCTTCACGGTCTTCTGCTGTCCTGCCTGCTCAAATACGTAGCACATGTCGCGTTCGTCTGCGAAATAGCAGATACCCTTGGCGCGAACCACGTCGCGAGGCCACTTTCTTGCTACGAACTCATCGAAGAGTGACAGGTCGAATGGCTTGCGGCGATAATAAACGAATGTTCCGATGCCGTATTCCTCCACCTCGCCGCCTTCGTGGTCGTGGTCATGGTCGTGATGGTGGTGGTGGTGATGTCCATGTTCATCATGTTCGTCATGTTCATCATGCTCATGATGGTGATGATGCTCGTGCTCGTCTTCATCGTGATGATGGTGCTCGTGCTCATCCTCTTCTTCTTCGTTTTCGCCGTTTCTTTCGGCCTCAATCTCCTGAATCCAGCCGGCAGAGGTTGCTACGGTCTGCCAATCAAACTTATGGGTATTGACGATGAGGTCGAGGTCTACATCTCCGTAGTTGCACTCAAAGATTTCTGCCTTAGGCTGGATGGCGCGGATAATCTGCTTCAGATGCTCCAACTCCTTAGGCTCTACTTCTGCCGCCTTGTTCAGCAGGATGATGTTGCAGAACTCCATCTGCTGGATAACGAGTGACGCCAGATCTTCCTCGTCGATATCCTGCTTCATCAGGTCGGAACCATTGGCAAATTCATCCTTCATGCGGAGGGCATCTACCACGGTAACGATGCTGTCGAGACGCAGGATTCCGTTCTTGATGTATTGAGGACCGAGAGATGGGATGGAGCAGATGGTCTGCGCGATTGGAGCAGGTTCGCAGATACCGCTTGCCTCAATCACGATATAGTCGAAGCGCTTCATGTCTACGATTTCCTTCAACTGCTCTACGAGGTCCATCTTCAGGGTGCAGCAGATGCAACCGTTCTGCAGGGAAACGAGCGAATCGTCTTTCTGACCTACCACGCCACCTTTCTCTATCAGTGCCGCATCAATGTTCACCTCGCCGATATCATTTACGATGACAGCGAACTTGATACCTTTCTTATTTGCCAAAATCTTGTTGAGCAGAGTTGTCTTGCCGCTGCCCAGATAGCCTGTCAAAAGCAGGACTGGAACTTCTTTTGTGTTCATACTTATATTATTTGTTGATATTTTCACTGCAGTTGATATTTTCAATGCATGTCAATTTCTGATAAAAATGACGAAAGCGAGGTAGCAAATAATATGCCATCCTCGCTTCCGATATGCTTGTTTTAATATTATTTACGATACTGTTCCAAACCCTTGTTCAGGAAATCGAGGTAAGCACTTACGTCTTCCTTGAAGCCGAACGAACCGGTAAGAGGGTTACCTTCGTTATCTACTGCTACGTAGAAAGGCTGGGCATTGGCGCCAAACTTGCTTGCCTGCAAGTAGCTCCACTTGTCACCGATGGTGCGAAGGGTGCGCTTCTCGCCGTTAAACTCTACTTCCATTGGCTGTGGCAATGGAGTCTTGTCGTCTACATAGAGTGAAATGAGCACGTAGTCTTTTGTCAGTTTGTCAGCCACTGATGGGTCTGTCCATACGGAAGCCTCCATCTTGCGGCAGTTCACGCAACCGAAACCGGTGAAGTCGATGAGCACAGGCTTGCCTGCTGCTTTGGCTGCGGCCATACCCGTCTCGTAGTCCTTGTACTCAGATTCCACGGTCTTGTTGTTGAGGTTGAAATCCTGGGTATTGATTGGTGGAGCGAAAGCGCTGACAGCCTTGCATGGCGCACCCCAGAGACCTGGAATCATATATACTGAGAATGCCAGAGAGCAGAGACCCAGCATGATGCAAGCCACTGGCATTGGCTTGTTGATGTCGCCACCGATGGCGTCTACCTGGAACTTGAGCTTACCGATGAGATAGAGACCCAAGAGACCGAAGATGACAATCCAGAGTGAGAGGAACACCTCGCGGTCCATAATGTGCCAGCCGTAAGCCAGGTCGGCAACGCTCAGGAACTTCAGAGAGAAGGCGAGCTCAATGAAACCAAGCACAATCTTGATGGTCTCCATCCATGAACCTGACTTTGGAGCCGACTTCAACCAGGATGGGAAGAGGGCGAAGAGGGTAAATGGAAGGGCGAGAGCCAGAGCGAAACCAAACATACCCACGGTAGGAGCGAGCCAGTCGCCGGATGTTACCGTCTGAACCAGCAGCAATCCGATGATAGGAGCGGTGCAGGAGAAGCTGACCAGTACGAGGGTGAATGCCATCAGGAAGATGGAAATCAGACCTGTGGTGCTGGAAGCCTTGCTGTCTACGGCATTTCCCCAACTGTCTGGCAACTTGATTTCGAACCATCCGAAGAAGGAGAATGCAAATATAGCCAGGAGCAGGAAGAGAATGATGTTGAAAACAGCACTTGTACTCAAGGCATTCAGGGTGCTAGGGCCTGCAATGGCTGTTACCGCAAGACCGAGAACCAGATAGATGATCACGATGCTCAATCCGTAGGTAATAGCATCACGGATACCCTTCTTCTTGTCGTTCTTGGCACGTTTCAGGAAGAAGCTTACGGTCATTGGGATGATAGGCCAGATGCAAGGCATCACGAGGGCGAGCAAACCGCCTACGAATCCGATGATGAAGATATATAGGATGCCGTGGCTTGCGATATCGTTGTTGCCGCCGAATGCCTGCAACTCCTTTACCACAGGTTTCCACCATGCCTTTGCATCATCGCTATCTACGGCTACAGAAAAGGCTGGGTCGATAGTGGCTGTACTGTCCACTTTCTCTGCATTGGCAAGATTTGCCAGGGAGTCGGCCTGTGCCTTAGCCATTGCTGCTGCGTCAACCTTGTTGCCGTCTGCAGCATTTTCTTTTGCAGCCTCCTTGCCATCTACGGCAGGAGAAGTGCCGCTCTTCTTGATGCTAGCCTCGCTTGGTGGCAGACAGTTCTGCTCGCTGCAGGCACCATATTCCAAGTATGCATCAATGACATACGTTGGCTTGGTGAACTTAATCTTCTGAACAAAGGTAGCACTTCCTTCGAAGTAGCGCAACTTCATCTCGAAGAGCGGGTCGAAGGTGGAAATCTCTTTTCCCTTTGCCTTTAACTTGCCAACCGGTTCAGCACCTTCCATCTTGTTGACGTTGAAACTAGCGGAGATAGGACCATCTGCACCAAGGCCAGTAGAATAGACATGCCATCCTGGATGAATCTTACAACTAAATACGATTTCTGCCTCCGCTGACCCGTTGGTCTTCAAAGTGCTGGTCACCTTCACGGGGTTCAGCATTTGAGCGTTGGCCAATACTACTGCCAGGAGTAGTTGGAAAATTAATAATACTTTTTTCATGTTATCATAATGTAATTTTGATGCAAAGTTACGAAAATTTAAAGTAATAACGTTCGTCTTCGTGCTTTTGGGTACTACCTTTTATCTTTTTTAAGAAATTATATCGCGTTTTTTGATGATTTCTTTGGATTTTCTCCGTAAAACTCGTAACTTTGCAGGCGGAATGAACAAGAGAACCTTATACATATTCAGTCTTTGGATTGCCACCATCACGGTGTTGCTATCCATGGTGGTGAGCCATCATCACCACATGGACCGTATCTGTATGGTTCAGGAACAGTGTCAGGAAGATGGCAACATCAACGATGAGCATACTGAGCATCATGACCAGGATTCGAATACCGACCGTGGCAACTGCCGTGTGCATCAGATGCACCACTTTGTCACCAATGCCAAGGTAGTGAAGGGCATCCGCAAGTTGCTGGTAGATGAGAGCCATCAGTTTGTAGTCCTGTCTTGTTCTTCTCTTTTAATCCTCCCTCGTCTCTCACTCATTTCTGTGAGATGGCAGCATGTGGCAGCTTCTCCTCTTGCTGAGGAACTGTCGGCTGGCTATAGCAGGCGGGGACCTCCTTCTATTTTATGATTTTATTCAAGTTTGCCACTTGGTTGCAAAAATCAGTTTGAAGATTCGAATGCAACTGAGTTGCAGGAATTTTTGCGTACTTTTGCCAGCGGATTTTTGATAAGATTCGTAGTGTGAAATTGTAGTGTAGAATTATAAAATAGAAGGAAAAAACAAACATGAAAAGAATTATTTTAATAGTCGCCGTTACGGCGATTGCCTGGGCTGGATTCGCTTTCTTTGCGAAACAGACCGGTTCTGAGGCTCATGCGCATGAGGAACATGAGCACGAAGAAGTAGATTTTGATCATATTCCGTTGACAGCCAAGCAGGTCAGCACCGTGGATTTGAAGATGGGCGAGGCTGTGGAGCGTGAGATGGACGCCACCATTGATGCGAAGGGTTCGCTCGTACTGCGTGCACAGGCAATGGGCGATGTGGCTTCGCTCATGGGAGGCATCGTGAAAAGCATTTCAGTTAAGGAAGGACAGTTTGTACACAGGGGTCAGGTGGTTGCCACTGTTGAGAATACCGATGTGGTGAGTCTCCAGCGTGAGTACTATTCGGCTGCCAAGGAGTGTGAACTTGCCCGAATTGATATGGAGCGCCAGAAGCTGCTTGCTCATAATGGCGCCGGCATCAAGCGCAGCCTGCAGCAGGCCCAGAAGGATTATCATGTGGCTCATGCCAACATGTTGGGCATTGGTCGCCAGTTGGCACAGATGGGCATTTCTACTGCCGCTGTAGCCAAAGGCAAGTTTACCACAGCATTCCCGCTGCGTGCACCTATCTCCGGCATTGTGAGCGAGATGACTGCCAGTCTGGGCAGTTATGCTGATATGCAGACTCCTCTGATGAAGATTAGAAACACCCAGGCGGTGGAATGCGATCTCAACGTCTTCGAGAAGGATTTGGCGAAGATCAAGGTGGGCAATCGTGTGATCCTGAACCTGACCAATCAGCCTGGCGTAAAACTTTCAGGAACCGTTTATGGCATGAACCAATACTTTAACGATAACACGAAAGCCGTTGCTGTTCACGTAAAATTGGATGCTGCAAGCGTGAAGAGTTATTTGCATTCTTCTTCAGGCAACACCCATGGTGGAAAGCTTTTTGCTGGCATGTATGTAAGCGGAAAGATAGCTACAGGCAGCCAGCAGTGTCTCGCTCTGCCATCCCAGGCTATCGTGAACAGCGATGGAAAGCAGTATGTCTTCGCCCTCAATGGAGCTCCTAGCAAGGGTAACTACAGCTTCTCCCGCCACGAGGTAACCACAGGTGCTTCGGATGGTAAATATACAGAGGTGAAGCTATGCGACCATCTACTCAAAGGCAAGGATGGGGCTGCCGGCAAGAAAATAGTAACCGAGAACGCTTATTATCTGGCTTCGCTTACAGGCGAACATGGTGAACATGCGCATTAAGAAAGGGTAGCTTATGTTTCAGAAACTTATTACTTATTCCATTCGCCACAAACTGGTGATTGGAGTACTTTCTATAGCCCTGGCGATATGGGGTGTATGGTCGCTGGTGCATCTTCCTTTCGATTCCACCCCGGATATTACTGATAATCAGGTGCAGGTCATCACGCAGGCTCCTTCGCTGGGAGCCCAGGAGGTGGAGCAATACGTAACCACTCCTGTAGAGATGGCGCTTGCCAATATCCCCCGCATCCAGGAACGCCGAAGCATTTCAAGAAGCGGACTCTCGGTTATCACGCTTGTCTTCGACGATGCCGCCGATATCTATTGGGCACGTTCGCAGGTGAGTCAGGTGGTGGAACAGTTGGAGAAGGAACTGCCTAAGAACACCGAGACAGAGATGGGACCTATCGCCACCGGATTGGGCGAAATCTACCACTATACCATTCGTGCCAAGGAGGGA
>ULSN01059340.1_pt1 | contig 12671 bp, 6 predicted proteins | sample 1956771 | NCBI WGS metagenome assembly ULSN01 (sample SAMEA4835709, study PRJEB28245) | human gut metagenome | biome: gut microbiome; material: fecal sample | place: Denmark | collected 2008
TTCAATCAAAGTCCAATTTAGAGCGAGTTAGCTTTTTTAACTTTTTAGCCCATTTTTTATCTTTTTACGCCAAAAACGGCGCGAAAAAGTTTTTTTTAAATCTTCTTCTTATAGCAGCGATGACGGCGATGCTGCTCGCTCTCCAGATACTGCCACTGGCTCTGAACACCGGTATTAGTCTCCATCTGCGGCATTGCCTCTGCCCATTTAAAACCATAACGGCGATACTGCTCTATCAAATCGGCAAAGATAAGCGCATTGGCTCCCTTCTTGCGATACTCCGGAAGAACACCTATCAAAAGCAAATCTACCGTATCCGTCTTGTGCCACTTCAGAACCTTCAGCACCTTCAGCCAACCCGTAGGGAAAAGCTTGCCATTGCCTATCTCGCGCAGCGCATCGGTAAACGAAGGGAAGGAAACACCAAAGGCTACCAACTTGTTGCCAGCGTTTCCATCCACCACACCCGTCACCAGGTTCAAGTCAGCCTTCTTGATATAAGTGCTCACATATTCATCTATCTGCTTCTCCGTAAGCTGCTGGAAATCATAGAGATTCTTGTAGGTTTCGTTCACGATTTCGAACACCTTCCTGCCCATTCCTCCCGTGGTAAGTTCCTTGCGGGTGAACTTATGCACATGCAGATTATAACGGCTCTCAATCATCTTCGCAGTCTTGGCAAACTTAGCCGGCGTCTCCTTCGGAACCCTGATGCGGTACTCCAGCCAGTCGTTATCCTTCTCATAGAGCGGATAACTCTCCAGATGCGTCTTATAATAAGGATAGTTGTAGTTAATATACATCGTAGACTTCCGGTCGAAGCCCTCGATGAGCAAGCCCTCACGGTCCATATCCGTAAATCCGAGCGGACCAACGCATTCGTTCATTCCCCTGCTCTTGCCCCATTTTTCTACCGTGCGCAACAAGGCACAGGAAACCGCAACATTATCTACGAAATCGAACCAGCCGAAGCGAACCTGCTTCTTGTTCCACTGGGCGTTGGCACGATGGTTGATAATGGCAGCTATTCTACCTACGATACGAGCCTCGCTGTCAACCGCCAGAAAGTATTGCGCCTCGCAGAATTCGAAGGCAGGATTCTTCTTCGGGTCCAGCGTATTCATCTCGTCGAAACGCAAAAAAGGAACGGCAAACTTATGGTCTCTGTAGAGATCATAATGAAACTGAATGAAGGTTTTCAAACCCTTTTTTGTCGTTACCGGTATGATTCTTATCTCATCATTCATTAGTTATCTTTTTATGTATATATATTCAAATTCTGCTGCAAAAATACGATATTTTTATGAAAAATGCAACTCTTTTCTTATATTTTTATAAAAGTTGGTTCATAATTGTCCAACTTCGTGGATATTTATGTACCTTTGCAGGTTGAAAATGCCCAAAAAGCATTATAAAGTTATGAAGAAAGAGAAAAGAGACAACTATACGTTCCTCACTCATGCCCCTGTGCATCATGTGATTTTCACGATGGCCATACCAACGATTATCAGTATGCTGTCGACGAGTATGTACAATCTCGCCGACACCTATTTCGTGGGCAGCATCAACACGCAGAGTGTGGCAGCGGTAGGCGTTTCCTTCGCAGCAATGGCTGTTATCCAGGCGATTGGTTTTTTCTTCGGTCACGGAGCAGGCAATTATGTTTCGCGACAGTTGGGCGCCAAGCATACGGAAGAGGCACAGAAGATGGCAACCACGGGCTTTGTGCTGAGTTTTCTTACCGGTCTCCTCATAGCCATCCTGGGTCATCTTTTCCTCACACCGCTCTGCCTTCTGATGGGTTCTACGCCCACCATTCTTCCTTATACAGAGCGTTATCTGGGCATTATCCTGCTGGGTGCTCCCTTTATGACCACCTCGCTTACGCTGAATAATCTGATGCGATTTCAGGGCAATACGATGTATGCGATGAAGGGCATCATGTCGGGTGTGCTGCTCAATCTGATTCTGGCTCCTCTGCTCATTCTCTACTTCCAGCTGGGCATTACCGGAGCCGCCGTAGCCACCCTCACCAGCCAGTGTTTCGGCTGCGCCATGCTCTTCTGGATGACACATAAAGGCGAGAACATCCGCATCCGTCTCAGCAATTTCACCCCTACCCGCGCCTTTGCCAAAGAGATTATCTTCGGCGGAACCCCTTCGCTGTCAAGACAGGGACTGGGAAGTATCGCTACGCTGATGCTCAATGTGGCAGCAGGTGCTTTTGGCGATGCAGCCATTGCGGGCATGAGCATCGTTACCCGCATCTCCTTCTTCACCTATGCGATGGTCATCGGTCTGGGACAGGGATTCCAGCCGCTCTGCGGATTCTGCTACGGCGCCAAACTCTACGACCGCGTAAAGGAAGCCTTCTTTTTCTGCATCAGATGCGGCACGATTTTCCTCGCCGTCTGTGCCATCCTCGGCTTCATCTTCTCAACTTCCATCATCAGCATCTTCCGCGATGATGCGGCGGTTGTAGCCGTTGGTTCGGTGGCTCTGAGATGGCAGGTGCTCAGTTTTCCGCTCGTAGCCACCATCGTGCTCACCAACATGCTGATGCAGACCATCCGTAAACCGGTGAGAGCCAATATTGTAGCGGCGGCACGAAGCGGACTTTTCTTCATTCCGCTCATCTTCATCCTCCCCTATTTCTTCGGATTGCTGGGCGTGGAGATGTGTCAGATGTGGGCAGATTGCTGCTCGTTTGCCGTTGCGGTTCCGATAGCCTGGAGCGCTTTCAGGGATATGAGAAGAGAGCAGATGGAACTTGGGAAAAGCCACTAGAAGATAAGAAGATACTAGAAGATAAGAGAAATACTTGAGATAAGAGAAATGGAGAAGACTTATTACATAGGATTGGACGTTGGCTCTACGACAGCCAAGATTGCCGTTATCGACACCGATAACCGGGTAATTTACTCAAAATACGAACGCCACAACGCTCGTGTCAACGAACTTGTGTCGCAATATTTCGATGAGATTTCAGCCCTTGTGGGCGATGCAGAGGCAAGAATCTGCGTAACGGGAAGCGTAGGAATGGCTACTGCCGAACAGCTCCAGGCGGAGTTTGTGCAGGAGGTGGTGGCTGCATCGGTCTATGCCCGTACGGCTCATCCTGAGGCTAAGGCACTCATCGATATTGGTGGCGAGGACGCCAAGGTGATCTTCTTCAAGGAAAACGGAAATATGGAACTGCGCATGAACGGCAACTGTGCCGGCGGAACGGGTGCTTTCATCGACCAGATGAGTGTGCTGATGGGCGTAGAAAACCAGAAGATGAGCGAACTGGCGATGAAGGCAGAGCACGTTTATCCGATGGCTGCCCGCTGCGGCGTGTTCGCCAAAACCGACATCCAGAACCTGATGGCACGCAATCTGCCCGAAGCAGATATTGCAGCCAGCATCTTCCATTCCATCGCTGTACAGACGGTGGTAACACTTTCTCACGGCATCAGTTTCGAAGCTCCTATCCTGCTCTGCGGCGGTCCGCTTACCTTTCTTCCGGCGCTCCGCAAGGCTTTCTGCGACTATCTCCATCTCTCTCCAAACGACTTCATCGTATCAGAAAACAGCAATCTCATTCCGGCTCTGGGCTGTGCTTACCGGGCTAAATCGGCAGATTCAGCAGCCTCAGTTTCTGCTCTCAGAAGCCGGATGAAAAAAGAAATACAGACAGAATGGACCAGCAGTCTGCTGCCTCTCTTCAAAAACGAGAAAGAACATGAGGAATGGCTCAAATCAAAGGCGAAATTCGCTACGGAAACCAAACCGCTGAACAAAGGAAAACTGCAGGTTGTGATTGGTATTGACTCAGGCTCTACTACGACGAAGATTGTTGCGGTAAGAGTGAATATGGGGACGCCTACGGGAGATATTGTCTTTACCAATTACCGCCTGAATCTGGGAAATCCGATCAAGGCGGTAGCAGATGGACTCAACGCCCTGAAGCAGGAGGCAGCATTGCGAGGCGCTGAACTGGAAATCGTAGGCTCCTGCTCTACAGGCTACGGCGAAGAACTCATCAAGGCGGCTTTCGGCCTAGACAGCGGCATTATCGAAACAATGGCGCACGAAAGAGCTGCTGCCTCACTCATGCCCGACGTGAGTTTTATCCTGGACATCGGCGGACAGGACATGAAGGCTATCTTCGTGGAGAAAGGGGCTGTGGTGCGCATGGAACTCAACGAGGCGTGCAGTTCGGGCTGCGGAACGTTTATCCAGACTTTTGCCAACAATATGGGTTATTCTGTAGGCGATTTTGCTCAACTCGCCTGCCAGTCGAAGGCTCCCTGCGACCTGGGAACCCGCTGCACCGTCTTCATGAACTCAAAGGTGAAACAGGTGCTCAGAGAGGGTGCTTCTGTAGCCGATATTTCTGCCGGAATCTCTTATTCGGTCATAAAGAACTGTCTTTATAAGGTATTGAAACTCCATGGTAATGAGAACCTTGGAGGCAAAATCGTTGTACAGGGAGGTACGATGAGAAACGATGCGGTGGTAAGAGCATTTGAGTTGCTCACCCATACCGAAGTGGCACGAAGCAACATGCCTGAACTGATGGGCGCCTACGGCTGTGCCCTTCATGCGGCGGCTGATTACAATCATCGCACTTCTTCAGAAGATACGCGCCCTGCCTCATCTAGAACCATTGATGATCTGCAGAATCTGGCTCATTACGAAACCAAGCAGCTGCAATGCAAAGGCTGCGAAAACCATTGTTATGTTTCCCGCTACACCTTTGCCGGCGGCAACAGGTTCTACTCAGGAAACAAGTGCGAGCGTGTGTTCAACAACAAGGGAGCAAACGGGATAAAAGGCAAGAATATTTACGAATACAAATACAGTTTACTATTTGACAGAGAGACAGTTAACCCACTTGACGTTGTAAAACACAACGTCAAAGTAGGCATTCCTCGCATTCTCAACATGTACGAGGAATATCCGTTCTGGAATGCGCTGCTCCGGGCTGCCGGATTTGGCGTGATTCTCTCTTCCGACTCCACTTTCAGCCAGTATGAAGGAGCCTTGAATACGGTGATGAGCGACAATATCTGTTTCCCGGCAAAACTGGCTCACAGTCATCTGAAGGAACTCAACGAGAACCCGAAGGTTGACCGCATCCTCATGCCATACGTGGTTTATGAATATAATGACGACCCGAAGAATACGCTGAACAGCTTCAACTGTCCGGTAGTTTCGGGCTACAGCGATGTCATCAAGTCGGTCATCGACCTGAAGAAACCAATCGATACGCCTGTCATCAACTTTGCCCAGCCTAAGGCGCTGGAAAAGCAGATTACCGATTATCTCAAGCAACTGGGAGTAAGCAAGAAGACTGCCCGCAAAGCGCTGAGAGAGGCCCTCTATGCTCAGGCAGTATATGCTGCTGAAATCAAGAAACAGGGTTGGGAGATTCTGAAAAATGAAGAAACAGAGGCTCAGAAAACGGACGAAGACAAGACTCTGAAGCCAAACAAGGGACTTACGATTCTGCTGGCGGGCCGTCCTTATCATACAGACCCGCTGATTCAGCACAAGCTGAGCGAGATGATTGCCAATCTGGGAGTCAACGTCATCAGCGAAGACATCGCCCGGGGTAATCTCTTTGCAGATTTCAAAGACTTCAATCTGGAGGACCTGGCAACAGAAAGAAATGAGGCAGCATTAGCCAGCCAAGACAACAACGAAGCATACAACTGTCAGCCAGAGACTTATCTCGTGAAGCAATGGGCGTATATGAACCGAATTCTGAAGGCAGCACAATGGGCAGCCGAACAGGGCGATGAGGTTCATTTCGTCCAGATGACCAGTTTCGGCTGCGGTCCTGACAGTTTTATTCAGGACGAGATTCGCGACATCATGAAGCGCCACAACAAGCCGTTCACGCTGCTGAAGATAGATGACGTGAGCAATATCGGCTCCCTGAAACTCCGTGTCCGCTCGCTCATAGAAAGCCTTAGAGTTAAAAGTTTAAAGTTTACAGTTAACAGGACAAACCAGCAAATTCAACATTCAACACTCAACATTCAACATTTACAACAGACCAAGGTGTTCACCAAGCAGGACGTTCATCGCAAGATTCTCGCACCTTTCATGACCGAATACCTCACCCCTATCATTCCGCCTATCCTGAAACTGATAGGCTATGATGTAGAGGTGCTTCCGATGAGTGATGAAGTAAGTGCCGAACTCGGCTTGAAGTTTGCCAACAACGAAGTCTGCTATCCGGCAACCCTTATCGTCGGCGACATCATTAAAGCCTTGAAATCAGGCAGATACGATCTGAATAATACGGCAGTGGTGATGAGTCAGACGGGTGGCCAGTGTCGCGCAACCAACTACGCCGGTCTCATCAAGCGAGCGATGATTTCGAACGGTTTCCAGGACATTCCGCTGCTCACGCTCGGTGTAACAGCCTCAACAGGCGAAGCGTCAGGCTCAACAGACGACAAGCAAGACTATAACGAGCAGGACGGCTTCAATGTGCCTTGGCTTAAATACAGTCAGATTATCGTTACCGTCATTTTCTATGGCGATGCAATCAACGAGATGTACAACGCCTGCATCGTAAGAGAGCGTAAACCGGGCATTGCCAGAGTGTTGCGCGATAAATACATGCAGCTGATAGACAGCCCTATCGCCCAGAATTCAGCCAAAGGACTCATCCGACTCCTGGAACAGGCAGCCGAAGAATTCAACCAGATGACCCTCGACAGAGAACTGCCGAAGGTAGGAATCGTAGGAGAAATCTTCCTGAAGTTCAATCCTTTCGCCCACCAGTTCCTGGAGCAGAACATCATTTCGCGTGGCATTGAGGTGGTTCCGCCTCTGCTTGCCCCTTTCTTCCTGCAGGAATTTGTGAATGTAGAGATACAGAAACACATGCGGCTGAGTTGCACCAAAGTGCCCGATTTCATCATCAAGGGAGCTTATCAGGCGCTGGTTGGCAGAAGATTGCGCCAGGTAAACAAGGCAGCCGGCAAGTTCCGCTACTTCCGTCCGTTCACCAATATCTATGATGATGCGAAGGATGTACAGGGACTGGTTTCGCTCGCAGCCCAGTTTGGCGAAGGCTGGCTTCTGCCTGCCGACATCGTAGGTTACATCCGCGACGGCGTGAACAACATCATCTCGCTCCAGCCTTTCGGTTGCATCGCTAACCACGTGATTTCCAAAGGCATCGAGAAACGTCTTCACGACCGGTTCCCAATGCTCAACCTCGTATCGCTCGACTTCGATTCCGGAGTTTCAGAGGTAAATGTCACCAACCGACTGCTCCTCTTCCTGGACAGCATCGCAAAATAAGACAGAGGGTGTGGCATAAACTTTTTCATAGTTTTTAGGCACGGATTACACGGATTACACGGATTTTTCATGAGGCTATAATTGCTTTATTTACATGAGCGGCATAAATCCGTGTAATCCGTGCCTTATCTATCCCCTAGGCAAACTACTTATGACACACATCTTCTTTCATCCCTCAAAGAATCACTAAAAAAAATACAAAAAACCGTGGCTATTTCTTTGTCATTCAAGAAAATAATCGTATCTTTGCACTCAAATTTTATTGAGACATTAAGAAAATGAGTAAAGATACATTAACTCATCAGCTGACAGAGACCATCGAGGAGCTTTCGAGCGCCGAATCATTGAAGGGTCTCTTCCATCAGCATCGAGACGGGAATCCACTTCCTTCGGGCAAGGTGCTCGAAGAAATCATCAGTTTGTCCCGTTCTATCCTCTTTCCGGGATATTTCGGCAATTCTTCGGTAAATATCTCAACCATCAAATATCATATTGGAGTAAGAGTAGAGAAGCTCTATGAGATGCTGTCAGAGCAGATCCTCGCCGGTCTCTGCTTCGCCAACGACTGCGAAACGGAAACCCAGGCAGAACTGCAGCACCAGCGTGCCAAGGCAGGCGTGATTGCTGCCAAGGCAATCATGGAATTCCCAAGACTGCGCAAGATTCTGGCTACCGATGTAGAGGCTGCCTACGAGGGCGACCCGGCTGCCATGAGCCACGGAGAAATCATCTCCTGCTACCCGGTCATCAAGGCAATTACCAACTACCGCATCGCTCACGTGCTGCACGAACTGGGAGTGCCGCTCATTCCACGTATGATGACTGAGCTCGCCCATTCTGAAACCGGTATTGATATCAACCCGGAGGCTACCATCGGCAAGCACTTCACCATCGACCACGGTACGGGTGTGGTGATTGGAGCTACCTGCATCATCGGCGACAATGTGAAGCTCTACCAGGGTGTTACCCTCGGAGCCAAGAGTTTCCCACTCGATAAGGACGGCAATCCTATCAAGGGAATCCCTCGCCACCCTATCCTCGAAGATGATGTCATCGTCTACGCCAATGCCACCATCCTCGGCCGCATCACCATCGGAGAAGGCTGCGTTGTGGGAGCCAACGTATGGGTTACCAAGGATATGAAACCAAAAACAAAGAAATATAAAAAAGAAAAACAAAGTTTATTAGATATAGAATTCAATAATGGAACAGGAATTTGAACTCATTGCCAAGACCTTCATGGGCCTCGAGCCTGTCTTGGCTGAAGAGCTCACCCAGTTGGGTGCCAATAATGTACAGATCGGTCGCCGCATGGTGTCTTTCACAGGCGACAAGGAAATGATGTATCGTGCTAACTTCCAGTTGCACACAGCCATCCGTATCTTAAAGCCTATCAAGCACTTCAAGGCTAGAAGCGCTGAAGAGGTGTATGATCAGATTCAGAAGATTAAGTGGGATGACATCTTAGACGTGAAGAAGACTTTCTCTGTTGACTCAGTAGTCTACTCAGAGGAGTTCCGCAACTCACGCTTCGTAACCTACAAGGTAAAGGATGCGATTGTTGACTGGTTCCGCGAGCAGCAGGGTACACGTCCAAATATCAGCGTATCTAACCCGGATATCCGCCTCAACATCCACATTGCAGAAGACAATGCCACCTTGAGTCTCGATTCGAGTGGTGAGAGTCTGCACCGCCGTGGCTACCGCCAGGAGCAGGTAGAGGCTCCGCTGAACGAGGTTCTCGCTGCAGGTATGATTCTGATGACCGGTTGGAAGGGCGAATGCGATTTCATCGACCCGATGTGTGGTTCAGGTACTATCGCCATCGAAGCTGCCCTCATCGCCCGCAACATCTCTCCAGGTGTATTCCGCAAGGAGTTTGCCTTCGAGAAATGGAACGATTTCGACCAGGATCTCTTCGACACGATTTATAACGACGATTCTCAGGAGCGCGTTTTCGAGCACCATATCTATGGTTACGATGTTGACATGAAGGCTGTAAACACAGCTAATCTCAACGTTCGTGCTGCCGGTCTTACCAAGGACATCACCATCTCACAGGCTGATTTCAAGGACTTCACCCAGCCAGCCGAGAAGAGCATCATCGTGATGAACCCTCCATACGGCGAGCGCATTTCTACTCCTAACCTCCTGAACACCTACAAGATGATAGGTGAGCGTTTCAAGAAGGCTTTTGCCGGCAACGAGGCTTGGGTACTGAGCTACCGCGAGGAGTGCTTCGAGCAGATTGGTCTGAAGCCATCTATCAAGATTCCTGTATTCAACGGAAGCTTGGAGTGCGAATTCCGCAAGTACGTGATGTTCGACGGCAAGATGAAGGACTTCCGTTCTGAAGGCGGTATTGTGAAGACAGAACGTGAGAAGAGCGAGATGGCTCAGAAGCACCGTTTCAAGAAGGAGCGTGAATTCAAGAAGCGTGTAAGCGAGGAGACTGAAAACGAGGAGGACGATATCCGTTCTTTCAAGTTCCATACTCATCGTCTGGAAGACTTCGAGAAGAAGCGTGCTGAGTTCCATAAGGGCGGCCGTTCACGTATCGGTGGCGGTGGCAGACGCAACGATGACGACGATGACAAGCGTGGCAGCCGCAGTTTCAAGGGCGACCGCAAGGGTGGCAGAGACTTCGGTGGCAAGCGCGACGGAAAGCGTTTCGAAAAAGGCGACAAGCGCGGTGGCTTTAAGGGCGACAAGCGTGGTGGCCGTGATTTCGGAGGCAAGCGCGGAGGCAAGAAGAACTTCAGCGTTGACTTCGACGACGAGGATTAAAGTAAAGAACTGAACTTTCGCATATCAGGAAGTTAAAGGAGTTAAGGAAGTTAAGGAGTTAAGACGTATGTCTTGCTGCTTAAAAAATACGCCAAAAAGACTATTGTCTTAACTCCTCAGCGACCGTAGGGAGCGATAACTCCTTTAACTCCTTTAACTTCTGAACTTGCGAAACTTGAATAAAGAATATAATGAATCTGAAGAATTCAATTTATAAATTATCTTTTGCTGCTATGATTATGATGGCTATGAATGCAACCGACTTACAGGCTCAGGGTGTGGTTCCTGCTCAGAAAGGCGAGAAAACCTTTACGCTGGAAGACCTGAACTTCGGCGGCAACAACTATCGTAACATGGTGGCTAAGAACCGTTGGTGCACCTGGTGGGGCAATGAGCTCGTTCGCCAGGATGTGGATGCCTGCTATCTCGTCAACAAGACGACAGGCAAGGAGACCAAACTCTTCGGCATCAACGACATCAACCAGTGGATTGCTCCTACCAAGGACATCAAGGTAAGAGCCCTCTACAATGCGCTCTTCCCTTTTGCAGGCAAGAGCATCGTGATGGTAAGCAACGGCAGCAAGACTTATACCGTCGACTTCAAGAAGCATAAGCTGGTGAGCGAGATGGATTTTGCTGACGGCGAGAACCTCCTGGAGGCTAACGCCCAGCAGAACGCCTTCGCCTATCTGAAGGGCAGCAACCTCTATGTGCGTACCTTCAATGTAACCGGCAACGCCATGACAAGAGAGAAGAAATCGCACGATTTCCAGATCTCAAACGACGGAAGCCGCGAAATCGTTTATGGACAGAGTGTTCACCGCGATGAGTTCGGTATCAGCAAGGGAACCTTCTGGAGTCCGAACGGCGAACTGCTCGCCTTCTACCGCATGGACCAGAGTATGGTAACCGACTATCCGCAGGTCGACATCCCGGAAATCGGTTTCAATCATCCTGAAACACAGAGTTGCATCGCTACTCCTGCACCAGATAAGTATCCGATGGCAGGTGAGACTTCACACAAGGTAACCGTAGGCGTGTTCGACTGCATGACCGGCAAGACCGTCTATCTGAAGGCTGGCGATCCTACCGACCGCTACTTCACCAACATCGCATGGAGTCCGGACAGCAAGACCATCTATATGTTCGAACTGAACCGCGACCAGAACGATTGCCGTCTGACTGCCTACAGCGCAGAAACCGGCGAGAAGACAGGCGAACTCTATCGCGAGACCGATGAGAAATATGTAGAACCTTGCCACCCAATCCAGTTCCTGCCTTGGGACAGCAACAGCTTCATCATGCAGACCCGCAAGGATGGTTACAACCACCTCTACATCTGCACCCTGGGCAAGCACGGCAGCCGTATGGCAAGCAACACAGAATCACTCGAAATCAAGCAGTTGACTTCCGGTAAGTGGGAAGTGATGGAAGTACTCGGCTTCAACAGCAAGCGCAAGAGTATCATCATCGCATCCAACGAGAAATCGCCTATCCAGAGAAACATCTTTGCCGTAGATACAAAAACCGGCAAGCGTACGCTGGTAGATGATTGCGGCAAGGGATGGCACAGCGCCACTTTGAGCGAGAACGGACAGTATGTCTTCGACAACTACTCTACTCCTACCGTGCCTCGCAAGATTGCCCTCGTGAATACCGAGAACGGCAAACGCACCGCTTACTTCACTGCCGAGAACCCTTGGAAGGGCTACAATGTGCCTGAGTACAGCTGCGGTACCATCAAGGCTGCCGATGGCGAAACAGACCTCTACTGGAGAATGGTGAAACCGGTAAACTTCAATCCAAACAAGAAGTATCCTACCATTATATATGTATATGGTGGACCTCATGCCCACAACGTAGATGCCCGCTGGAACTACTCTAGCCGTGGTTGGGAAACCTACATGGCAGAAAAGGGCTATCTGCTCTTCATCCTCGACAACCGTGGAAGCGAGAACCGTGGCAAGGCTTTCGAGCAGGCTACCTTCCGTCAGCTCGGACAGATTGAGATGCAAGACCAGATGAAGGGCGTGGAATATCTGAAGACGCTTCCTTACGTAGATGCTGACAAGATTGGCGTTCACGGCTGGAGCTTCGGCGGATTCATGACCATCTCGCTGATGACCAACCACCCTGATGTGTTCAAGGTAGGCGTAGCAGGCGGTCCGGTAATCGACTGGCACTGGTACGAGGTAATGTATGGCGAGCGCTATATGGACACTCCACAGACCAACCCAGAGGGTTACAAAAAGACCTCTCTGCTCTATCAGGCAAAGAACCTGAAGGGCAAGCTGCAGATTATCCAGGGCTTGAACGATGTGACTGTAGTGCCACAGCACTGCCTCACCTTCCTCAAGGCTTGCATCGCAGCAGGCACCCAGCCAGACTTCTTCGTCTATCCTGGCGAGCCTCACAACATGAGAGGTCATCAGAGCACTCATCTGCATGAGCGCATCAGCAACTATTTCTTCGATTATCTCAAGTAAATATCTAGGAGTAAACATCCACCAAAAAAGGGGAGTTTACTTCTACATCAAATAACAAACAATAACTTACAGCAAATGAAAATTTTATTG
>ULSN01025258.1_pt1 | contig 12648 bp, 8 predicted proteins | sample 1956771 | NCBI WGS metagenome assembly ULSN01 (sample SAMEA4835709, study PRJEB28245) | human gut metagenome | biome: gut microbiome; material: fecal sample | place: Denmark | collected 2008
GATAATAAAAGAAAACGGCGTTGAAACGCCCGTCTGCACGACGAAAGACACGAGTCTTGTCGGCATGCACAACTATGAAAATATCATGGCGGCTATCGCGATGACCCATGCTATGGGCGTGCCGCTCGACACCATCCGCCAAGGCATAAAAGAGTTCACGGCGGTCGAGCACAGGATAGAGTTCGTCGCCGAGAAAAACGGCGTCAAATACTACAACGACTCAAAGGGCACGAACCCCGACGCGGCGATAAAGGCGGTATGTGCCATGCCCTCGCCGACAATTCTCATAGGCGGAGGCTACGACAAAAAGTCAAGCTATGACGAGTGGGTAGCGACATTTGAGGGCAGGGTAAAAGAACTTCTGCTCATAGGCAAGACGAAGCACGACATTGCCGCCGCCTGCGACAGAGCCGGCTTCAAGGCTTACAAATTCGTCGACACGCTCGAAGAGGCGGTCAGCATAGCGGCCGCCGACGCAGAGAGCGGCGACTGCGTACTGCTCTCCCCCGCGTGCGCGAGCTGGGATATGTTCAAATGCTATCAGCAGCGCGGCGAGATATTCAAGGACTGCGTAAGAGCGCTGTAAAAGTTGATAAGACGAGCCGCCGCGGATATCCGCGGCGGTTTTGCTGTTGAGTGATTGATGGCGGATAAAGTTCCGAAGCGAGGGCGGGGTACTATAGAACACAAAGCTACGTCCATTTTTAACAATCGAGAGTAAGCCACATCCCTATGGTCTGTGTTTGATGTTGGAAATTGCAAATCATTGCAAGTCACCAATAGATAAAGTCAACGACTTGATAAACCCCGAAGAACAAGTTCCTAATAGCCGCGCCGCAGTGATAGAAACTAACTGAGAACTACGAGGGAACGGCTTGCTTTGCAAGCCGCCGCATAACCCTCTCAAAACATAGTCGCCTATCGCCCTTGGAGCGGGCGTTATGCTCCTTGTTTTTCGCCAACATCGCCTCGCTTCATCCGCCACCGGCGGCGCTTCGGCGACATTGCCCGCACTCGTTCAAGCTCCAGCGCGTTTGCGGGCGAATGTGCCGAGCTGCCTACTGAGAAGAGCAAGCTATGTACTGCGGCGCGGCGTTCGCGGGGTCTCGGGGCGAAGCCCTGAGTTTGCTTTTCTTTTGCAGGCGTTTTCTTTTTCGAATAAAAAAGAAAATGCCGAAATGCTGTAAAAGGTAAAATATTTAGTTAGGGTAGGTAGCGAAGGTAGTGGATGAAATTTTTATCGTCATCATGTTGTGCCGCCTATGGCGGCAACGGTGCGTCGAGTCGCCGCACCATACAAACTGAGCATCAGCAAACAGCAAAAATACCGCAGGGCTTTTGCTCTGCGGTACTTTGATTTCAGGCTTTATTTATGCTCGGCGAGGTATCTGTCCACGACGGACTCGACATAATCGGGGCGGTCGGTAATGATACCGTCAACGCCGTTTTCGAGCATCTGGATAACATCCTTTTCCTCGTCAACCGTCCATGCGTTGACCTTAATGCCGGCGGCATGGGCGCGGCGGACGAGCGCTTTTGTCGCAAACGCCTTATGCGGATGCAGTGCGTCGCAGCCGATTTTCTGCGCGAGGTGCAGAGGCTGGAAGAACCATCTTCTGACTACCTGGCCGTAAATCGGATAGAGATACGCCGTCTTGCACTTGGGATCGTACTTCTTCGCCTCAACAAGCATCTTATAGTCGAAGCTCGAAATGAGAAGCTCATCGAAAAGTCCGTAGTCCTTGACTGCCTCTATCGTCTTGCGCACTATGTCTTCGCGCTCGGACTTGTTGGGCTTTATCTCGATATTCATAACGCTCAGCTTGTCGCTCTTCTTCATGCACTCGAGGTACTCCTCGACGGTGGGTAGAGTGACGCCGGCGAAGTCCTTTGAGAACTTGCTGCCGAAATCGAGCTTGCGGATATCGTCAAACATATAGTCGCCGATAGCGCCGGTGCCGTTGGACATCTCGTCAACGGTGTCGTTATGGCAGATGACTATATGCCCGTCCTTGGTGATATGGACGTCGGTCTCGGTTCCGTCCGCCCCGAGCTCAACTGCTTTTTCAAATGCGGGTATCGTGTTCTGGGGAGCATAGCGGTTAGCACCGCGGTGTGCGATTATCTTTGGCTTATTCAACACTGTTCACCTCTGAAAAATTTCTGAGGACATTATAGCACTTCGCCGCTGAAAATTCAACAGGAATGTGATAACGCTGAAATAATTATTAAATTTCTGCTTTTATTGTACTTAAGTCCAAAACGCTGTTGCAAGCTATTAATATTTTTGCTATAATGATAAGAGCTTTTATGCAAATTGTCGATGCTTCCCGATTGAATTTTTTTTCATATCGGGGGGCTAAAACAACTGTCTGCGGGCGTATTTTCCCTGCTTCGCCGCGGACCTGAAGGAGTGTTGAAATGGGAAAGAGTAATCTCAAGGAAAAGGTCAGCACGACATGGAACAATGTCGTACTGCACTGGAAAACACCCGCCTTGGGCAAATATGTCTCCTACAAAGAGATAATTGCCTACGGCGTCGGAGGAATGGGTGTTCAGTTCGTCATGTTCTTCTGCTCGCTCATCGCGCTTTCCGCAACGAGCTTCCTTGTCGGAAACACGATAGGCATCAAGCCGATGCACTTGCAGTATATGGCGGTCGCATCGACTATTATCGGCTTCGGAATCACTATCGGACGCTCTTACATAATCGACAGCGCCCGCTTCAAATCCGGAAAATTCCGTCCCTGGCTTGCGATAACCGGTATTCCCACCGTTATTATAGCGGTCGTGTTCGTCTGGCTGCCATATGAGACGATGTCGTATATGCAGAAAGTCATTGCGGTTTTCCTCTGCTATAACCTTCTGCAGTGCTTCTATCCGTTCTTCCAGCAGGCATATACAGACCTTGCAAATGTCATATCGCCCAACTCCCATGAACGTACCGATATCGTTTCGGTCTCGTCAATCATCTACTCCATGGCGCCGTCCCTCACGGGTCTTTTCGTGCCGATGCTCTCGACGCTCACGGGCGGTCTGAACTCCATCACCACCTACCGTATAATCCATCCCCTCGTCGCCGTTGTCGGACTTCTTCTGTCCTATGTGGCATACGCGGGAACGAGAGAGAGAATAATCGTGGCGGAGAGCCACGTTACCCAGTTCAAATTCTCCGACGCATTCCGCGCCGTTGCAAAGAACAAATATTTCTGGATAACCTCCCTTGCAGGCTGGCTCGGCTTCCTTGAGGGCGCAGTCGGCGTTATCATCGGCTGGACATTTATATATGCCTACCCCGACAGAATGGGTCTTTACGGAGTCGCGACAACGCTTATCGGCAACGCGGCGCTCTGGGCAATGCTCATCTGTCCGATAGCGATAAGAGTCCTCGGCAAGAGAAATCTGCTTATCTGGTGCAATGTTACAAACGTCGTGCTCATCGGACTGCTCTATCCCCTTTACAACAACATTCCCGCGCTTATAATCCTCTACTATCTCAACGGATTCATCAACTCTTTCTCGATAGTCTACAACCCCGGCATCAACGCCGACATGCGTGACTATCAGCAGTATTTCACCGGCGAGCGCATAGACGGAATGTTCGGCGCGGTCGGCATAATCGGCTCGTTCATCGGAATGTTCACCGGCATGGTGCTCCCGACCATCTATCAGATGCTCGGTCTTGAGGACAACTACGACGTGCTCGAAGTCGCTTCGTTCAGGGAGGATATGTTCGACGTGCTCATCATCGCCGCAGTTATCGGCGCGGCGCTCAACTTCGTCCCCTACCTCTTCTACGATCTGACCGAGACCAAGCAGCGCGGCATAGTCAAGGTGCTCAAGATACGCGCGATGTTCGAGGACTACGGCAACGGTATTCTCCGCGACGAGAGCATCGTTGAAGCCATAGACATAATCGACGAAGCAAATCTCCTCTACAAAGACAGAACCCTCATGACCACAAAGGACGACATCAAGAAGGCAGAGAGACTGCCCGCGAGAACGCCCGAGGAAAAAGAGTTCAAGAAGAACGAAATCAAGCGACTGAAAGCCGCTTACAAAGAATTCAACACTCAGAACCGCGGCATAAAGAAAGACCGCATAAATCAGGCAAAGGCTATGCCCAAGGGCATCGACGCCGCGAAGGCAGCAAGAAAAGCCGCGATAAAGGCAGCGAAGAAAGAGAACAGAGAGCTCAACAAGCTCAATGCGGACATCTCCGTGTGCGATTTCATCATCGACGAGATGAACAAATACGACACTCTGCGCATCAAGAAGCAGGTCGAGCGTTCCCGAGCGCTTGAGGCTGCCGGATATGCCGGAATATTCTACTACAGCAAAGAGGACATGGCTGAAGCCAAGGCTCTGCCGAAGTCCACTCACGAGGAGCGCGAGATTCGCAGCGACGCCATAACCCACGCCCGCGCGCTCAAGAACGCCAGAAAGGCAATGATAAAGTTCTACGGCTCGCCCGAAAATATCGTCGAGCCTTCAGACGATGCGTTCAAGGCCGCAGAGGCTCTGCCGGACGACACCTTCGCGCATCAGCTCGAGAAGAAGAGAACCGTCAAGAAGCTCGTCAACGAGAAGTCGAAGTACATCAGAAGCGTCAAGCCTCTTCTCGACGCAAGACGCCAGCTGACGGAAAAAGAAAACTACGCGCATCTTGACGATATCCGCGCAAGATACGCTGACGCAAAAGCGAACACCGACGCCGAGTACGAGGCGCGCAGAGTCGAGATCGAGAGACTCGAAGAGGAGCGCAAGGCAGACCTCGAGCGCAGGAAGCAGGAGCGCCTGGCAAAGAAGAACGGAAAGTGAGGAACAGACGATGAAAAAATTCAGTAAAATAGCAGCCGTTGTTGCGCTGATGCTCGTTGTCTGCCTCTCTTTCACAGGCTGCGGCAATCTCGGCAACGCGATAATCTCCGCCCTCTCCCTCGATGTCACGGTCGACGACCCGGCGCTCATCAAGGTTGAGGATATACTCGACAAGACCGTCAAGACGGAATCCGTCAAGAGCGGCGACTTCACCTATACATTATATACCGACAACACCGCCTGCATCACGGGCTACACAGGGAGCAACCCCGTTGTTTCCATTCCCGCGGAGATAGACGGCGCAAAGGTAGTCGGTCTCGAGAACAAGGCTCTCAAGAGCAGCAGCACGCTCAAGGAGCTCATACTCCCCGACTCTGTCGAGGCGATTGGCAACTATGCCGCGATGTACTGCGACAGTCTTGAGAAAGTAACTATCGGCAAGAACATCAAGCACATCGGCATCAGCGCGTTCGAGGGCTCGCAGGAGAACGCCTACACCGGAAAGAGCAAGCTTACGACCGTTGTTTTCAACGGCGCGCCCAAGACCATATCCGAAAAGGCTTTCTACTTCTGCTCCGCGCTGACCGAAATAGTCCTGCCCGAAGGCGTTGAGGCCATCGGCGACTGGGCGTTCGCGAAGTGCTTCAGCGCAAAGAAGATAATTATCCCCGAGGGCGTCACTCAAATTGACGACCACGCGTTCCTCAAGTGCACCGGAGCGGTCGAGATATCGATTCCCGGCACGGTTGAGAGCATTGCGGTGAGCACATTCTACCGCTGCTCCTCTCTCGAGAAGCTCACCATCGGCGAGGGAGTCAAAAAGCTCGAAAAGGGCGCATTTGAAGAGTGCAAATCGCTCAAAACAGTCGTCCTGCCAGAGAGCATGGAAGAGCTCGGCAAATATGCGTTCTACAACTGCACCGGACTCGACGAGATAACCATTCACTCCGGAGTCACCGTATTCGGCGGCGAGATATTCAAGGATGTCGGCAAGCTCACGATTTCGACCGAGAGCGGAAGCGACGCCGAGAAATACGCGCAGGACAACGGCTTTGATGTTGCCGTTATCGGCTGACGGAGGACAAATGGGAACGATAATCGCACTCGGCGGCGGCCGTTATGACGACGGCGAGGTCATGCCGATATTTGAAAGAATAGTCCGCGAATCGGGCAAAAAAAATCCTCATGTCGTGTTCCTGCCGACTGCCGGGCACGACGACACCGAGGGCGACGAGCCCATATGGGAGAGCTTCGAAAAGCTCGGATGCACGGTTGAGACGCTCAAGCTCACCGACCCCGCTAACTCCCGCGAGCACATATATAATACTCTCGTGAGCACGGACATTGTCTACGCCGGCGGCGGAAACCTCGAGTTCATGATGAACACATTCAAGGCGACCGGCGCGGACGAGGCGCTCAGAGAAGCGTATAAACGCGGAAAAGTCCTTTCGGGGCTCAGCTCCGGCGCAATGTGCTGGTTCGACATGGGATATGACGACTGCGGCGAAAACGGCAGCTTCATGTTCGTCGACTGCATCGGACTTCTCCACTACTGCTACTGCCCGCACTTCATCAGTGAACGCTGGCAGAGTTTCGGAACAGCCGTAATAGGCTGCCGCGTCTCAGGCATCGGAGCCGAGGACGGCGCGGCGCTCATATTCAAAGACGGTCATTTCTCCGCCATGTGCGGAAACGACGGCGGAAGCGTGTTCTATTTTGACAAAGATAACGGCTTTGAGAAGAGCGACATAACCGAGGATGCGTCGGCGCTGGATATATAAAAATCATGCAGGGAAAACGGATAATATCTGTTTTCCCTGTTTTTTATTGGGGTATCTATAAGCCTGTAATTCCGGCACACGGTTTAATAACAAACTTGCCTAAATCTGCTGAATATGCTATGATTCCGATAGCGGACAGCCGCAAGGGCTGTCCCTACGGGATATATGAGCTATAGTCATTGCTGAATATTCGATTTAGTTGCAATATGGAGGACAATTATGTGGTGCTTGCCCAAAGACGACTCAAAAGCAGTTATTACTGCACAAGATCAAATACATAGCGCTCATCGCGAGTGTCACTTGCAACTACCCGAAACGGCAATTTTATTCTTTATGGGCAAAGCGACAGATTACCTCATATCGCAATATAATGCAACAGAACTGCCTGAACCGCTTCCGCGATTTCTTAATTCCTGCCCAATTTGGGAGATTGGGAAATTCCAGCTATGCTTTGCGGACGGAGGACGCGGTGCTCCGCAAGCAGTAGATACAATCGAAACTCTCGCCGCATTAGGAGTAAGAAATATTATTTCCGTCGGAATGTGCGGAGCATATGATGAAGTCGTCCATGTCGGTGAAATTATCGCTCCGCAAAAGGCTTTTGTGGAAGAAGGAACATCACTTCATTATTACGAGGACATCGAATATTCAAAGCCGGACGGTAACCTTCAAAAAGCCGTCACCTCTTTGCTTGGCATACGCAACTATTCTATTGTCTCGACAGATGCCGTATATCGTCAGACGTTGTGTAAAGAACAGTTATGGCGAGATAAAGGTGCTGTCGGAGTAGATATGGAAACATCGGCAATCTTCAGCGTTTCCAAATATCTCGGATTAAAGGCTGTCGCTATGCTAATGGTTTCTGATATACACCAAATTGATTCAAATTCTGCAAAATGGGAATGGAAAATGACAAATGAAATGAGATATAATCTCGTCGATCAAGCCGTTGCATTTGCAAAAGCGATCAATAATACAAAATAATATCTCGCCTATGCCGGATTGAGCCTATTCGAGTTTGTGCCGTTTGCGCGGAAGCGGTGCGTCGGGGTCGCCGCACCCTACAAAATCAGACTTTATTATTGGGCGCAAGCAATGCAATTAACCAATCGACACTCCTCCGCATATTCTTATAGTAAATGAATATGCGGAGGTATTTTTATGCCCGATGTCTATCTCAGTCCTTCAACTCAGGACTATAACCCCTATATAATCGGCGGGAGCGAGAAATACTACATGAATCTCCTCGCCGACGCGATGGAGCCGTATCTCGCCTCAAGCGGGATAAGCTACGGCAGGAACGACCCGAACGGCAACGCCGCGGCGGCTGTTGCACGCGGAAACAGAGGAAACTATCGGCTCTATCTCGCCCTGCACTCAAACGCCGCGCCCGCCATATATGAGGGCACTCTGCGCGGACCGGATGTCTACTACTATCCGACGAGCGCGCAGGGAAAGCGAGCGGCGGAGATAATCGCGAACGGACTGCGCGAGATATATCCCGAGCCGGAGCTTGTGAACACACGCACCTCAACAACACTGCTTGAGCTTAAGCGTTCGAAGGCTCCTGCGGTTTACCTTGAGCTTGCCTACCACGACAACGAGCAGGATGCGCGGTGGATAGCCGACAACATTGACGCGATAGCCGAAAATCTTGTCATAAGCATTGCAGACTTTCTCGGCGTGCAGTACTATCCGCCCGCTTTTCCCGCCACGGGTACCGTTAGCACGCGGGGCGGAGTTCTGAATGTCCGGCGCGCGCCGAATACGACCTCCGCCGTTATCGGCACTCTCCCCAACGGACGCCCCGTAAAAATAACCGGCGCACTCAACGGGTGGTATGCCATAGAATTCAAAAACACAACAGGTTACGTTTTTGCAGGAAACATCAGCAGAAACTGACACAGTTTGTACACAAAATTGACATATTCATACACTTATCCGATTTTTTACGACGGCGTTTGTATAAAATGCAGATTTTTAAACTTTTCCTTGCTTTTACCCCCAAAAAGCCCTATACTATTATTGTATTTTCACCGAACTTTTCTTTAGGGGGAACGAGGATTTGAAGCTGCTTGAGGAGCGCATAATTGCTGACGGCAAAGTGATCGGGGACGATATTCTCAAGGTGGATATGTTTCTCAATCACCAGATCGACGTGCACCTTCTTCAGGAGATCGGCAAGGAGTTCAAGCGCCGTTTTGACGGGTGTAATATAAATAAAATTCTGACTATCGAAGCATCGGGCATAGGGATCGCGTGCATAACTGCGCAATATTTCTCTGTGCCTGTTGTTTTTGCCAAAAAGGGCGCGCATAAAAACGTGGGCAGCAATGTCTACTCCTCCGTTGTCCACTCCTTCACAAAGGGCACGGACAGCAACGTTACAGTGTCGAAAGACTACATAAACAAGGGCGACAAGATACTCATCATCGACGATTTCCTTGCAAACGGCGCCGCCGTTTCGGGACTTATCGATATAATCAACCAGGCGGGTGCCGAGCTTGAGGGCGTCGGCATCGTCATTGAAAAAGGCTTCCAGCCCGGCAGAAAGGTTCTCGAAGAGAAGGGCGCGAGAGTCGAATCCCTCGCCATCATCGAGAAGATGGGCAACGGAACAATAACATTCAAAGAACAGGACGACTGAGTTATTTTTTCCCGTGCAGGACTGCGGGATAAATATAAAAATTTTTTTGGAGGTAAGTCAAAAAATGAAGAAATTCACAAGAATCCTCGCGATCGTTCTTGCGCTCGCCACCATTTTCAGCTTTGCAGCTTGCAGCAGCAAGGACGGCGGCGAGAAGAAGATGAAGGTTGGTTTTATCTTCCTTCACGACGAGAACTCGACTTATGACAAGAACTTCATCACCGCAGCTGAGGAAGCTTGCAAGGAGCTTGGCGTTGAGATAGTCAAGAAGACCGGCATCGGCGAAACTCAGGCTTGCTACGATGCAGCGGCTGACCTTGCTGATCAGGGCTGCTCAATCGTTTTCGCTGACAGCTTCGGCCATGAGAGCTTCATGATCCAGGCTGCCGAGAAGTATCCGGACGTTCAGTTCTGCCACGCTACCGGCACCCAGGCTCACACCAAGGGTCTCAAGAACTTCCACAACGCTTTCGCTTCCATCTACGAGGGCCGTTACCTTGCAGGTATTGCCGCAGGTATGAAGCTCAACGCTATGATCAAGGAAGGCAAGTTCGAAGCTAAGGACGCTAAGATCGGCTATGTCGGCGCATTCCCCTATGCAGAGGTTAAGTCCGGCTACACCGCATTCTTCCTCGGCGTAAGATCCGTCTGCAAAGAGGCTACCATGGAAGTCCAGTTCACCGGTTCCTGGTACGACGAGGCCAAGGAGAAGGAAGCTGCTACCCTGCTTATCGGCAGAGGCTGCAAGCTCATCAGCCAGCACGCTGACTCCATGGGCGCGCCCACCGCTTGCGAGAACGCAGGTGTCCCCAACGTTTCTTACAACGGCTCCACTCTTGACGCTTGCCCGAACACCTTCATCGTTTCGTCCAGAATCAACTGGGTTCCCTACATGAAGTACATGATCGAGTGCGTCAGAGACGGCAAAGAGATCGACACCGACTGGTGCAAGGGCATCAACGAGGGCGCTGTTGAGCTGACCGCTATCAACGATAAGGTCGCAGCTCCCGGCACCGCCGAGGCTATCAAGGCTGCCGAAGAGCAGTTCAAGGCCGGCACTCTTCATGTTTTTGACACCTCCACTTTCACTGTTGGCGGCAAGGTTCTCACCAGCTACAAGGCTGACGTCGACACCGACGAGAACTACACCCCCGACACCGAGGTTGTTTCCAACGGTTACTTCCACGAGTCTGAGAAGCGTTCCGCTCCTTACTTCGATGTTGACATCGATGGCATCACTCTTCTCAACAAATAATTAAGCTATAACTTTCATTCAGACGGGGCGACGAAAGCCGCTCCGTCTGAAGCAGTTCAAAAAACAAGATTTTTAAGTTTGAAAAGCCGATTATCCTTCCTGTTTTAATCGGCTTTTGAGATTTAAAATAGGAGGATAAGTGGGCTTGAACGCAGCAATTGAACTGAAAAATATTTCAAAAAGCTTCGGAAGCATCATCGCCAACAAGGATGTATGTCTGACCGTCAACCGCGGTGAGATACTCTCCATTCTCGGCGAGAACGGCTCCGGAAAAACAACGCTGATGAACATGATCGCCGGAATCTACTATCCGGATCACGGTCAGATTTTCATCGACGGCAAAGAGGTAGTCATCCGCTCCCCCAAGGACGCGCTCGACTACAAAATAGGCATGGTCCATCAGCATTTCAAGCTCGTGGACGTGTTCTCTGCAACGGAGAACATCATTCTCGGACTTGACGAGGGCAAATTCAACGTCAAGAAGTCCGCCGAGCGCATCAAAAAGATAAGCGAGCAGTATGGCTTCGACATTGACCCGAACAAGAAGATATACGAAATGTCCGTCTCGGAGAAGCAGACCGTTGAGATAATCAAGGTGCTTTACAGAGGCGCGGACATCCTTATTCTTGACGAGCCCACCGCCGTTCTCACCCCGCAGGAGACGCTCAAACTCTTTGACATCCTGCGCCGCATGCGCGACGACGGCAAGGCTATCATAATCATCACCCATAAGCTCCACGAGGTGCTCTCCCTCTCCGACCGCGTATCGGTTCTCAGAAAGGGCGAATACATCGGCACGGTCAACACCGCAGAGACGAACGAATCAGAGCTTACCGAGATGATGGTCGGCAAGAAGATAAGCCTCAACATCGACCGCAGCGATCCGGTCGACCCTGTGGACAGGCTCATTGTCAAGGACATCAGCTGCATCAACCGCGACGGAGTCAAGCTTCTTGACGACATCTCGTTCACCGCGCGTTCGGGCGAGATTCTTGGCATCGCGGGCATCGCCGGAAGCGGTCAGCGCGAGCTGCTTGAATCCATCGCAGGACTTCAGCATCTCAACAGCGGCGAGATTATGTACAACAACCCCAAGACCGGCGGTCAAGACAACCTGCGCGACAAGACGCCCATGCAGATCCGCGAGCTCGGCGTGCGCCTGTCGTTCGTCCCCGAGGACAGACTCGGCATGGGACTCGTCGGCAACATGGATATAGTCGACAACATGATGCTGCGAAGCTACCGCAAGGGCAAGGGCGCGTTCCTTGAGCGCAAGAAGCCCAAGACGCTCGCAGAAAAAGTTATAAGCGACCTCGAAGTTGTGACCCCGAGTGCGAATACGCCCGTCCGCCGTCTCTCCGGCGGCAACGTGCAGAAGGTGCTCGTCGGCCGTGAGATTGCTTCCTCCCCCACGGTCTTTATGGCGGCTTACCCCGTGCGCGGACTCGACATCAACTCATCTTATCTTATATACAACCTGCTCAACGAACAGAAAGAAAAGGGCGTCGCCGTTATCTTCGTCGGCGAGGATCTTGACGTTCTGCTCGAGCTGTGCGACCGAATCCTCGTCATAAACTCCGGCAAGATAACCGGACTCGTTGACGCGAGGACTTCCACAAAGGAAGAGCTCGGTCTGCTTATGACAAAAACCGACGGAGGTGAAACCCATGAGTAAGTCAAACGGACAGAAGCGTGAGCCTCTTTTCCACATAGTCAAGCGCAGCACCGTTCCCTCATGGGCGGCATGGCTCATCAGAATCGGCGCGGTCGTGCTTGCGCTGCTCGTCTGCGCGGTCGTGACCGTCGTCATCACCGGACAGAACCCCGCGGAGGTCTATTCCGCGATAATCTTCGGCGCGGTCGGCTCGCCGAGGCGTATATGGAGCCTGCTCCAGAATCTTGCAATGCTCCTGTGCGTTTCGCTCGCAGTCACCCCCGCATTCAAGATGAAATTCTGGAACATCGGCGCTGAGGGACAGGCTCTCATGGGCGGCTTCGCGACGGCGTCGTGCATGATCCTCTTCGGCGACAAGCTCCCGTCCTATCTTCTCTTCCCCGTTATGATTATAACGAGCATTGTTGCGGGCGCGATATGGGCTTTCATCCCCGCATTCTTCAAGGCAAAGTGGAACACCAACGAGACG
>ULSN01069538.1_pt1 | contig 12543 bp, 7 predicted proteins | sample 1956771 | NCBI WGS metagenome assembly ULSN01 (sample SAMEA4835709, study PRJEB28245) | human gut metagenome | biome: gut microbiome; material: fecal sample | place: Denmark | collected 2008
TTCTGCTCCGAGAAGGAGATGTCGTAGCGCACCTGGTACTTCTCCGCATACTTCCCTACCCGCTTCTCCACCTCCGCCTTGAACAGGGGCAGATGCTCGTGCGAGACGGTGAAGTGGATGTGGGCCTCGCCGTTGGTGCTGGCGTAGCGTGCGCCCTCCACGAGGTGCTCCTCCATGGCCGTGCGCGCCCCGTCCTCATAGCGGTGGAAGCGGAGCAAGCCCTTCGGCAGTTGGCCGTAGTTGAGGCCGCGCGCCTCCAGCAGGTTGGCCACGACGGCCTTGTGTCCTCCCGCGGCCAGCAGTTCGTCGATTCCCTTGCCCTCATTCTTCCGGCAGGCAGCGTCGAGCTCGGAGAAGAAGGCAGACTGGTGGATGTGGTCGAAAAACTCGTGCTCAAAACTCGTCTGCGGGGCGTCGTAGTCGGCGTCGAGGAAGGCGAACAAATTCTTGAACATGCGGCTGGCAGCGCCCGAGGCGGGTACAAACTTCGTCACCCGGTGCTTCCCGGCCTTGTAGGCGTCCCACTGGCGGATGTACTTTTCGCGCTCGGCGTCCGTCGGGGCCAGGATGCCATGACCCACGGTGGCTGCGGAGTCGAGCCTCAGAAAGGGGAATCCGCGCTTGAAATCATCCATCTGCTTCTGCAGCTGCTCTTCGGCAATGCCCTTGGCAGCAATCTGTTGCAAGTCTTGTTGTGTCAGCATATCCTTTTGCGATATTAATATTATAAATAAGGTGGTCTATTTGTTGTCCTCTAACCAATGCACAAATATACTTACTTTTTCTTAAATCGGGAAATATTTAGATGAAATTTCGTAACTTTGTAGCATCATTCATCAAAGCAACGTCAGCCAATGGAAGAAAAATTCGTTTTCACCGAGGAAGAAAAGCACGCCTGCGAGGCACTTACTAAGGAGATTCACGAGATGCTCAACGACACCCTGACCGGTACTGACGTGGAGCGTCTGCGCACCCATATCCATTCCGAGATCGAGGCCCGCCACATCGAGCGCGACCGCTTCGGCCTCAATCCCGTCCTCAAGGCTTTGATGACGGCAAAGGTGGCCGTCGGCGACATCGGCCTGCGCCGTGACAGTCTGCTGGCCATCATGCTCTACGAGAGCGTACTTCGCGGCCACTATGACACAACGCTGGCACGCAAGGACTTCGGCGAGGGCGTGGCGACGATCCTCCAGGGCCTCGTCCGCGTCCAGGAGCTCTATAGCAAGACCCCCGTCGTGGAGAGCGAGAACTTCCGCAACCTGCTCCTCTCCTTCGCCGAGGACATGCGCGTGGTGCTCATCATGATCGCCGACCGCGTCTGCCTGATGCGCCAGATACGCGACACGCCCAACAAGGAGGCGCAGCGCGAGGTGGCCGAGGAGGCCAGTTACCTCTACGCCCCCTTGGCCCACAAACTGGGCCTCTACCAGCTCAAGAGCGAACTGGAGGACCTCTCGCTGAAGTATCTCGAGCACGACGCCTACTATCTGATCAAGGAGAAGCTCAACGCCACGAAGCGTTCCCGCGACGCCTACATCGAGCGCTTCATCGGTCCGGTGAGCAAGCACCTCTCCGAGGCCGGACTCAAGTTTCATATCAAGGGCCGCACCAAGTCGATCCACTCCATCTGGCAGAAGATGAAGAAGCAGAAGTGTGGCGTCGATGGCATCTACGACCTCTTCGCCATCCGCATCATCCTCGACTCCCCGCTGGAGAAGGAGAAGATGCAGTGCTGGCAGGCCTACTCCATCGTCACCGACATGTACCAGCCCAACCCGAAGCGCCTGCGCGACTGGATCAGCGTGCCGAAGTCCAATGGCTACGAGTGTCTCCACATCACCGTGCTCGGACCTGAGCAGAAGTGGGTGGAGGTGCAGATCCGCACCGAGCGCATGGACGAGGTGGCCGAGCACGGCCTCGCTGCCCACTGGCGCTACAAGGGCGTGAAGCCCGACGGCGGCGGCATGGAGGAGTGGCTCGCCTCGATCCGCACCGCCCTGGAGGCAGGCGACAACCTGGAGGTGATGGACCAGTTCAAGCTCGACCTCTACGAGGACGAGGTCTATGTCTTCACCCCGAAGGGCGACCTGCTGAAGTTTCCCAAAGGAGCCACCGTGCTCGACTTCGCCTACCATATCCACTCGCGCGTCGGCGACACCTGCGTCGGCGGCAAGGTTAACGGCAAGAACGTCTCCTTCCGCACGCCCCTCCACAGTGGCGACACGGTCGAGATCCTGACGGCCAGCAACCAGACTCCGAAGTCGGAATGGCTGCGCATCCTCGTCACCTCCCGTGCCCGCGCCAAGCTGCGCCTCTCGCTCAAGGAGACGCGCCAGAAGCAGGGCCTCTACGCCAAGGAGCTGCTGGAGCGCCGCCTCAAGAACAAGAAACTCGACTACGACGAGGCCACCGTCGCCCACCTCATCCGCAAGATGGGCTTCAAGGAGCAGAGCGACTTCTACCACCAGATCGCCGAAGGCCGCCTCGACCCCACCCGCGTCCTCGACGAATACCAGGCCCTGCTCGACCAGAGCCAGGCCAAGGAACGCGAGGCCGAGAGCGCCGAAAACTTCGAGTATGCCCATCCCGCCACCACCGAGGCCAAGAAGAACGACGACGTGCTCATCATCGACAAGAGCCTCAAGGGCATCGACTTCTCGCTCGCCCGCTGCTGCCACCCCATCTATGGCGACAAGGTGTTTGGCTTCGTCACCGTCAATGGCGGTATCAAGATCCACCGTGCCGACTGCCCCAACGCCGCCGAGATGCAGCGCCGCTTCGGCTACCGCATCGTCCGTGCGCAGTGGAGCGGCAAGGGCAGTTCCCACTACGACATCACGCTGCGCGTCATCGGCAACGACGATATCGGCATCGTCAGCAACATCACCAACATCATCAGCAAGGACGAGAAGATCGTGATGCGATCCATCAATATCGACTCCCACGACGGCCTCTTCTCGGGCAACCTCGTCGTGCAGCTCGACGACAAGTCGAAGCTCAACCTGCTGATCAAGAAGCTGCGCACGGTCAAGGGCGTGAAGCAGGTGATCAGACTTTAGACAGACCCCATTGCCCGCCTTGCGGCCAGCCTAATGCCGCATTGTGCGGGCAAAGTCAAGGTTTCGCACGGATTTTTCCATGAAATAGGAATTTTCTTCGTACCTTTGCACGCCAAAACAAAGAAGACAACATAAGATAATGAAGCAAAATACAACGATACGGATGATGTTGTCGGACTACGACGGCGATCCCTCGGCGCTGGCCAAGGAGGTCGGTCCCGTGGATGGTCCCATCCCCGTCCTCATCACCCGCAATCTGATCCCCTTCCCCGGCGTTATAACCCCGATCCTCATCGGTCGCCAGCAGAGTTTGAAACTGCTGGAGTACCTTCGCGATCATCCCGACGAGACCTTTGCCGTGTTCGCGCAGAAAGACGCCAGCGTGGACTACCCCATCCAGTCGGACCTCTTCGAAGTGGGCGTCTATGCCAAGCTCGTCAAGGAGTTTGAGGTGCCCGGATCCAACAACGAGCATACGGCCATCGTGCTCTCCTCGGCGCGCTGCCGCCTCAAGTCGCTCAGCGACGACAATAACTTCTTCACCGCCGAGACGGAGATGATCCCTGAGGTCTTCCCTGAAGCCGACGACAAGGAGTTTGCCGCGGCCGTGGAAGGTCTGCGCCAGGGTGTCGAGATCTACGTGAAGATGAACGACGACATCCCTAACGAGGCGACGGTCGCCCTGCAGAACATCGGCAACCACCTCACCATCGTCAATTTCGTCGCTACCAACGTCGTCAACAACATCTTCGACAAGATCATGCTGCTGAAGGAGGGCGACATGAAGCTGCGACTGTTCAAGCTGCTGAAGGTCCTCAACCGCGAAACCCAGTTGTTGCACATCAAGAAGAACATCCAGAACAAGACGCGCGCCGACATCGACGAGCAGCAGAAGGAGTACTTCCTCCACCAGCAGATCAAGAACATCCGCGAGGAGCTGGGCGACAGCGGCGAGTCTGAGGAAAAGAGGGAACTCAGGAAGAAGGCCTTCCTCAAGCGCTGGCCTGCGGAGGCTTCCAAGCTCTTTGCCAGGGAGCTCGCCAAGCTCGACAATATCAATCCTCAGTCGCCCGACTACAACGTCCTGCTCACCTACCTGCAGACGCTCGTCTCGCTGCCGTGGGAGGAGTACACCAAGGACCGCCTCGACCTGAAGCGTGCGCAGCGCGTCCTCGACCGCAACCACTACGGCATGGAGAAGGTGAAGGAACGCATCCTGGAGTACATGGCCGTACTCCGTCTCCGTGGCGACCTGAAGTCCCCCATCCTCTGCCTCTACGGTCCTCCGGGCGTCGGCAAGACCTCGCTGGGCAAGAGCATCGCCGAGGCCATGGGCAGAAAATACGTCCGCGTCTCGCTGGGCGGCCTCCACGACGAGGCTGAGGTGCGCGGCCACCGCCGCACCTATATCGGCGCCATGCCCGGACGCATCATCAAGAGCATCCTCAAGGCCGGGTCTTCCAACCCCGTCTTCATCCTCGACGAGATCGACAAGGTGACGCAGAACACCGTCAACGGCGACCCCGCGTCGGCCCTCCTGGAGGTGCTCGACCCGGAGCAGAACAACGCCTTCCACGACAACTACCTCGACACCGACTACGACCTCTCCAAGGTGCTCTTCATCGCCACGGCCAACGACCTCAACACCATCCCCCGTCCGCTGCTGGACCGCATGGAGGTGATCCCCGTCAGCGGCTACATCACCGAGGAGAAGATAGAGATCGCCAAGCGCCACCTCGTCCCCCGCGAACTGGAGAACACGGGCCTCGAACAGGTGGAGCCCAAGTTGAAGTTTACGAAGGCCTCCCTGGAGAAGGTCATCGAGAACTACACCCGCGAGAGCGGCGTGCGCCAGCTGGAGAAGCAGATCAACAAGGCGCTGCGCAAGCTCGCCTTCCGCCAGGCCACCGACGGCCAACTGCCCTCCAGCAAGATCACTCCCGACATGCTGCCGGGCCTGCTGGGCAAACCGCCCTTCTACCGCGACATCTACCAGGGCAACGACTACGCGGGCGTGGTGACGGGCCTGGCCTGGACCAGCGTGGGCGGCGAGATCCTCTTCATCGAGACCTCGCTCTCCAAGGGCAAGGCCGGCAAACTGACGCTCACGGGCAATCTTGGCGACGTGATGAAGGAGAGCGCCGTCATCGCCCTGGAGTACGTCAAGGCCCATATCGACGCCCTGGGCGTTGACCATCGCCTCTTCGACCAGTGGAACATCCATATCCACGTGCCGGAGGGCGCCACGCCCAAGGACGGCCCCTCTGCGGGCATCACCATCGCCACCTCCCTGGCCTCGGCGCTGACGCAGCGCAAGGTGCGCCAGAACACGGCCATGACGGGCGAGATCACGCTCCGCGGCAAGGTGCTGCCCGTCGGCGGCATCAAGGAGAAGATCCTCGCCGCCAAGCGCGCCGGCATCACCGACATCGTGATGTGTACCGAGAATCAGCGCGACGTGGAGGAGATCCCCGAGATCTATCGCAAGGGCGTCACCTTCCACTATGTGGAGAACGTGCAGCAGGTATGGGACTTCGCCCTCACCGACGAACTGGTGGCCCACCCCGTCCAGCTCGTCGTTGAGGAGACTACGGACCGAAAGGAGGAGCAGGCCCAATGACGTTCGAACTCCAGCACACCGACGCCTACAGCGACGCCCGCGCCGGCCGCATCCAGACGGCCCATGGCGAGATCCTCACCCCCATCTTCATGCCCGTGGGCACGGTGGGCAGCGTGAAGGGAGTCCACTTCCGCGAACTCCAGGAGCAGGTGAAGGCCCAGATCATCCTGGGCAACACCTACCACCTCTACCTCCGCCCCGGCTGCGAGGTGCTCCGGGCCGCTGGTGGCCTCCATCGCTTCAACGGCTGGGACCGCCCGATCCTCACCGACTCCGGCGGCTTCCAGGTCTTCTCCCTCACGGGCATCCGCAAGCTCACGGAGGAGGGTTGCGAGTTTCGATCCCACATCGACGGTTCGAAGCACATCTTCACCCCCGAGCGCGTGATGGACATCGAGCGCGTCATCGGTGCCGACATCATCATGGCGCTCGACGAGTGTCCGCCGGGCAAGAGCGACTACGCCTACGCCAAGAACAGCCTTGGGCTCACCCAGCGCTGGCTCGACCGCTGCTTCAAGCGTTTCCGCGAGACCGAGCCCCTCTACGGCTACCCCCAGGCCCTCTTCCCCATCGTCCAGGGCTGCACCTATCCCGACCTGCGGAGCGAGGCGGCCAAGTATGTCGCCGACCAGGGCGCCGAGGGCAATGCCATTGGCGGACTGGCCGTGGGCGAGCCCACCGAGGTGATGTACGAGATGATCGAGGTCGTCAACGCCATCCTGCCCAAGGACAAGCCGCGCTACCTCATGGGTGTGGGCACGCCCCAGAACCTGCTGGAGGGCATCGCCCGCGGCGTCGATATGTTCGACTGCGTGATGCCCACGCGCAACGGCCGCAACGCCATGCTCTTCTCCTACGAGGGCACGATGAACATGCGCAACAAGAAGTGGGAGGCCGACTTCTCGCCCCTAGACCCCACGGGCTGCGAGATCGACCGCATCACCTCCAAGGCCTACCTCCACCACCTCTTCAAGGCGGGCGAGCTGCTGGCGATGCAGATTGCCAGCATCCACAACCTCGCCTTCTACCTGCGGCTCGTCACCGACGCCAGGGCCCACATCCTCCAGGGCGACTTCACCCAGTGGAAGTCTTCCGTCATCGACCAGCTCGGGCGGAGGATATAGGCCCGGACCCTTGACGTTCGCAGGACAGACTCTAAAAAACAAAATTACGACATGCAGATGGGAGAGACCATAGACAAGATGAGGCGCAGGATGCCCCAGCCCGAGACGATTCGCCGGGCGGGGGCCAGGGTGGCGCGTGTGCTGCGCAAGTTGTCGCCCAAGCACCTTTTCGGTCGTCTCGACTGGTACATCATCCGGAAGTTTATCGGCACCTACATATTCTCCATCGTGCTGATCATCTCCATCGCCCTGGTCTTCGACTTCAACGAGAACCTCTCGAAGTTTACGAAGTACCATGCGCCCTGGCGTGCCATCGTCTTCGACTACTACGCCAACTTCATCCCCTACTACTCCAACCTCTTCTCCCCGCTCTTCGTGTTCATTGCCGTCATCTTCTTCACCTCGAAGTTGGCCGGCAACTCCGAGATCATCGCGATGCTCTCCTCGGGCGTCTCCTTCCGGCGGCTGATGCGCCCCTACATGATCTCGTGCGTGCTCATCGCCAGCGTCACCTTCTACCTCAACAGCTTCGTCATCCCCCACGGCACGGTCATCCGCCAAAACTTCGAGTCGCTCTACCGCAACTCCAAGAAGAACACTTCGGCGGAGAACGTCCAGCTGCAGGTGGGCAAAGGCACGGTGGCCTACATCCAGCACTACGACGACCGCTACAAGCGCGGCTACGGCTTCTCCCTCGACAAGTTTGAGGGCAAGAAGCTGGTCAGCCACATGACGGCCATGGAGATCCAGTACGACACGATCGCCGACGCGAAGTATCACTGGAAGGCCACCAACTGGAAGACGCGCACGCTGGTCGGCCTGCGCGAGCGGATCGTCACCGGCGACGTCAAGGACACGGTCATCCTCATGGAGCCCACCGACCTGGTCTATTCCAAGGGCCAGCAGGAGACCTTCACCTCGCCCGAACTCCTCGACTACATCTCCAAGCAGACGAGCCGCGGCTCGGGCAATGTCGTGCAGTACGAGGTGGAGTTCCACAAGCGCATCGCCATGTCCTTCTCCTCCTTCATCCTCACCATCATCGGACTCTCGCTCTCGGCGCGAAAGCGAAAGGGAGGAATGGGCCTCTATCTGGGTATCGGCCTGGGCCTGAGCTTCGGCTACATCATGCTCCAGACCGTCTCCTCGACCTTTGCCATCAATGCCGGCACGCCCCCCGTGCTGGCCGCATGGATTCCGAACATTATCTTTGCCTTCATAGCCTATTTCTGCTATAGGCACGCGCCAAGGTAGTATCACTCACCATTTTTTTATCTTTCAGAAAAGATGTATTTTGACGAATTAGATTTGAATGATTATGTGCTCGACGCCTTGGACGACATGCAGTTCGAGACGTGCACTCCCATACAGGAAAGCTGCATCCCCCACATCCTCGAAGGCCGCGACATCCTGGGCGTCGCCCAGACCGGCACGGGCAAGACGGCAGCCTACCTGCTCCCCATCCTCTCCAAGCTGGCCGACGGCGGCTATCCCGCCGACGCCATCAACTGCGTCATCATGTCGCCGACGCGCGAGCTGGCCCAGCAGATCGACCAGGCCATGCAGGGCTTCGCCTACCATCTCGACGGCGTGTCGAGCGTGGCCGTCTATGGCGGCAACGACGGCAACCGCTACGACCAGGAGCTCAAGAGCCTCTCTCTCGGTGCCGACGTGGTCATCGCTACCCCCGGCCGCTTCATCTCCCACATGTCGCTGGGCAACGTCGATCTCTCGCGCGTGAGCTTCTTCATCCTCGACGAGGCCGACCGCATGCTCGACATGGGCTTCTCCGAGGATATTCTCACCATCGCCCGCAAGTTGCCGCAGAACGTCCAGACCATCATGTTCTCGGCCACGATGCCCGACAAGATCGAGGACCTGGCCAAGACGCTGCTCAAGAATCCCGTCGAGGTGAAGCTCGCCGTGAGCAAGCCCGCCGAGAAGATCCAGCAGAAGGCCTACGTCTGCTACGAGACGCAGAAGATGGCGATCCTCAAGGACATCTTCAAGGCCGGCGACCTCAACCGCGTCATCATCTTCTCCGGATCCAAGCAGAAGGTGAAGCAGATCGCCGCCTCGTTGAAGCGCATGAAGGTCAACTGCGGCGAGATGCACTCCGACCTCGACCAGGCCGAGCGCGACGAGATGATGTTCCAGTTCAAGAGCGGCAAGCTCGACGTCATCGTCGCCACCGACATCATCTCCCGCGGCATCGACATCGACGACATCGCGATGGTCGTCAACTTCGACGTGCCCCGCGACGCCGAGGACTATGTCCACCGTATCGGCCGTACGGCCCGTGCCAACCGCGACGGCGTGGCCATCACGCTGGTCAGCGAGCAGGACCAGTACTACTTCCAGCAGATAGAGAAATTCCTGGAGAAGACGGTGGAGAAGGTGCCCCTGCCCGAGGACGTCGGCGAGGCGCCCGAATATAGCCAGTCGGCGCGTCCCGCCAAGGGCAAGAGTGCGAAGAGCCGCCGCCGCGAGGCCCGCGACCAGCAGAGCCACAAGGACAAGAAGAGCCGCAACCGCCAGAACAAGCAGCGCGCCGAGAAGGCCGCCAAGCCGCAGCCCCGTGAGGCCGACAAGGCCGACCAGCCCGTGGCCAAGGACGGCCAGCAGCAGGCGCAGCCCCAGGAACAGCAGCCCAGGGAGAAGCAGCCCAGGGAGAAGCAGCCGCGCCGCGGACGCCAGCGCCGGGATCCGCGCGAGCCTCGTGAGGCCCGCGATCAGCAGCCGCAGCAGCAGGGCGACGCCAGTCGCGACCAGCAGGACTCCAAGGAACGAAAGGACCAGAAGGATCGCAGATCCCGCGGCCGTGGCCGTGGCAAGGACAAGGGTGCCGAGGGCGGTGGCCAGCAGGGTGGCCAGCAAGGTGGTCAGAAGGGCAACCAGCAGGGTGGCCAGAAGGGCAACCAGCAGCAGGCCCAGTCTCAGGCCGACGCCTCCAAGGGCAAGAAGAAGAGTTCGCGCAAGCGCGGCCGTGGCCGTGGCAAGCAGGGTGGCGACCAGGCCCCCGTCCACTCCACGAAGTACGACATTCGCGAGGACTACGCGCTGCCGCAGAAGAACAAGGACAGCAAGCTCAGCGAACTTGTCAAGAAGCCGCTGAAGTGGCTCCACATCATCAAGTAGCAGCGCCATGGAGTATATAGCTATCATCCCCGCGCGTTTCGCTTCTACGCGCTTCCTGGGCAAGCCGCTCGCCATCCTGGGCGGCCAACCCGTCATCCAGCGCGTCTATGACCAGGTGCGATCGGTCCTCGACCGCGTCTATGTCGCCACCGACGACCAGCGCATCTACGACGCCGTCTCCGCGTTTGGCGGCCAGGCCGTCATGACGCGATCCGACCACAAGAGCGGCACCGACCGCATCTGCGAGGCCCTCGACCTGGTCGGCGGATCCCCCGACGTCGTCATCAATGTTCAGGGCGACGAACCCTTCATCCAGCCCTCGCAACTGCGCACGGTGATGGATGCCTTCGACGACCCCGCCACGCAGATCGCCACCCTCGGCAAGCGTTTCGAGACTATCGAGGCGGTAGAAAATCCCAACTCCCCCAAGATCGTCCTCGACAACGACGGTTTCGCCCTCTACTTCTCCCGCTCTCCCATCCCCTTCGTCCGGGGCAAGGACCGGGGCGAGTGGCTGGCGGCCTACCCCTTCCTCAAGCACATCGGCCTCTATGCCTACCGTGCCGACGTGCTGCGCGAGGTCACGCGTCTGCCCCAGTCGTCGCTCGAACTGGCGGAGAGCCTGGAGCAGCTACGCTGGCTGCAAAACGGCTACAAGATCAAGGTCGGACTGACCGATGTCGAGACCGTCGGCATCGACACGCCCGAAGACCTCCACAAGGCGGAGCGCTTTCTTGCCGCACGCCAAGCCCAATGACCTGACCCATTCCCACCCTCACCGTTCCCCGGGGGTGGGATTTCTTTTCGTCTCATCCGAAACCACTAAGCCCTTTCCAGACATTTTGTCCTGGCGAAGCGTTGTTCATAGTTGTTTTCCTTGCTCAAGAGGGGGCGCAGCATTAAACCATTGCGACCCTTAGTCGTCCAATCCAGTGTATCGTGTTTCGGCACGATCCGTATATAGGTATAATAAAACAATAGATTCGAAGTTTATGAAAAGAACAATGAGATTTTTGATGATCGCCCTCTGCTGCATCGTCACCTCCGCTATTTCTGCCCATGTCGGCAACGACAAGCCCATCTCCGTCGCCATGCTTCCCGCCAAGGCCCAGGCCGTGATCACGCGCCATTTCAGCCACCAAAAGGTGGTGCTGGCCAAGATGGAGTCGGGATACGGCAAGAGTTATGACGTCGTGCTGCGCAATGGCACCAAACTTGAGTTTGACAAAAGGGGCAACTTGACGGAGATCGACTGCAAGCGCGGTTCGGTACCTGCGGAGCTGATCCCCTACCCCATCCGAAGCTACCTGCGCCTCCACTATCCCGGACAGTCGGTCAAAAAACTGGAGATGAGCAAGAAGGAGTATGAGGTGGAACTGGCCAACGGCATGGAATTCACCTTCAACAAGCATTTCCAACTGATCGACATCGACTAATCTCTCCTTTTCTACGCAGTCTATTTGCGCGGTAGATGAAAAATACGCTTTTTTCATCGTTTCCACTGATTTTTTCTGTGTAGCGCAAAAAGACTGCGTAGCCTGTTTCTAATTTTGCACTCGTAATCTGAAACATCAGACATACAAAGACAACGAGCGAATGCTCCACACAGTATTAACAATATTAGAACAGAAAGAAAATGGAAGTAAAGATCATCAACAACCGTCCTGTAAAGATCTGGACGAACGAGGTGGAAGAGTCGGCAATGCGTCAGATCGAGAACCTTACCACGCTGCCCTTCCTTTACCATCACTTGGCCATCATGCCCGACGTACATGCCGGCATGGGTATGCCTATCGGTGGTGTACTTGCCTGTGACGGTGTGGTAGTGCCCAACGCCGTAGGTGTGGATATCGGCTGCGGAATGTGTGCGGTCAAGACCAACTGGAAGGTGGAGAACCTCTCTGCCGAGACCATCCGCGAGCAAATCATGACTGGCATCCGTGCCCGCATTCCGCTGGGTATGAACCACCACGAGGAGGCGCAGGACGAGAAGTATCTGCCGCAGGGCTTCGACATCGACCAGTTGAAGGTCGTCAAAAGCCGCTTGCACTCCATCCGCTATGAGGTCGGTACGCTCGGTGGCGGCAACCACTTCATCGAGCTGCAGAAGGACGAGGAGGGTACGCTCTGGATCATGATCCACTCTGGGTCGCGAAACCTCGGCAAGCAGGTCGGAGACTATTACAACAAGCTGGCTGCGTCGCTCAACGAGAAATGGTACTCTGTCGTCTCACCGGAGATCCACATGCCGTTCTTGCCGCAGGGTACCAAGGAGTTTGGTGCGTACTGGAACGAGATGAAATACTGCGTTGAGTTCGCCCTCTGCAACCGTCGCTTGATGATGCTGCGCATCCAGGAGGTCCTGGCAGACGCGCTGGAGGGTATCGAGTTTGAGCCGATGATCAACATTGCCCACAACTATGCCGCCGTGGAGCACCACTTCGGCAAGGACGTGATCGTTCACCGCAAGGGTGCGACGCTTGCACGCCAGGGCGTGTTCGGTATCATTCCGGGCTCACAGGGCACCGCTTCCTACATCGTCGAGGGCCTGGGCAATCCTGAGTCCTTCTGCTCTTGTTCTCACGGCGCAGGACGTGTG
>ULSN01001963.1_pt1 | contig 12500 bp, 6 predicted proteins | sample 1956771 | NCBI WGS metagenome assembly ULSN01 (sample SAMEA4835709, study PRJEB28245) | human gut metagenome | biome: gut microbiome; material: fecal sample | place: Denmark | collected 2008
CCTGTTATTGGCGCTAACGTGGTGGTGAAAGGCACTACAAACGGTACGATCACTGATTTCGATGGAAATTATACGATCGAGGGTGTGCCCGCCGATGGAATATTGGTATTTTCCTATATCGGTTACTTGTCGCAAGAGATCCCCGTAGGAAACCAGTCTGCTATCAATGTGACCTTGAAAGAGGACACGCAGACATTGGATGAGGTCGTGGTAGTAGGTTACGGTACGATGAAGAAATCTGACGTGACAGGTTCTATCTCTACGGCTAAAGGAGAGGATATGCTGAAGGCGCAGAACTTTAGCGCATTGGACAACTTGCGCGGTAAGGCTGCCGGTGTAAACATCTTCTCTAACTCTAGCCAGCCGGGTGCTTATGGTAGCCGTGTTGTTATCCGTGGTCAAGCTACGATTAACGCTTCATCCGACCCGTTGTACGTTGTGGACGGTGTCGTAATGGAGAACTTTTATTTGATGAACCCGAATGATATCGAGTCAATGGAGGTATTGAAAGACGCTTCCGCAACCGCTATCTATGGTGCTCGTGGCGCAAACGGTGTCGTAATGGTAACTACCAAACGTGGAAATAAGAAAGGGGAAGGAACGCTTATTAGCTATGCAGGATCCGTGAGTGTAGCGAGTCGTTCTCGTAAAATGGATCTAATGAACTCACAGGAGTGGTGTGACGCATTCATGACAGGTATAGAGAATGAAAATAAATGGGGATCGCATACCGTAAATGGAGTTGAGGTTCCGTTTAATTGGTCTACGGATCGTTCATATTGGTTTTCTGACAGTCGTTTCTTTGATTCCAATGGTAATCCCTTGTATGATACGGATTGGCAAGATGAGGCTATGCGTACAGCTATCTCCCATAATCATCAGTTGAATATCCAACAGGGAGGAGAGAAGTCTTCTGTGGGAGCGTTCTTGAACTACACGGATAATCAAGGCATCTTGAGGAATACTTATTCCAAACGTTTGAATGGAAAACTTACTTATGATGCGGATCCTACGAAATGGTTGTCTACATCAGTGAATTTAGCGGTTAACCATACATGGGGCAACTCTACGAAAGAGGAAGGTGGTGCCCAAGACGCTCGTCGTACGATGGTTGAGATGCTGCCTTGGCTGCCTGTATCTTATGATGGGAAATATACAAATTCCAATACGCCGAACATGCCTATGAACTTTGAGTCCATGGCGAATCCATATCATATTCTGACAACACAAAAGAATATGAACTACAACACGAAGATTTTTGGAAATGCCGCCTTGACTTTCCATATTATCGAAGGTTTGGATTTGAAGACCCAATTTGGTGTTGATGCGAACTTCCAGTCTTTACATGCTTACACTCCAAGCGACTTGAATAACTTGGGTAAAGACCAACAAGGTGTAGCGGAAAGAAGACAAGCGAATACCCTATACTGGCAGGAAGAGACTTATTTGACTTATAATAAGACTTTTGGAGAACATAGGATTAACGCTATGGCTGGTTTGTCTTGGCAGGAACGTAAGTACGACTACTCAAGAATGTATACGAAGACATTCAGTAGCGACCGTTATGAGGATTTCAATATGGGTGCCGGAACAGTTCCAGACTCTCCTACGACGTATTGGGAACGTTGGGCCATGAACTCCTATTTCTTGCGTTTCGCCTATACTTTCAAGGATCGCTACTCCGCGACGGTAACAGGTCGTTATGATGGTTCATCCAAGTTTGGTGATAATAATAAATATGCCTTCTTCCCATCCGCAGGTTTAGCTTGGAACATCACACAAGAAGATTTCATGGGTGACCAGAACACGATCAGCAATTTGAAATTACATACAAGTTATGGTTTGACCGGTAACTCTGAGATCGGTGTTTACAAATCGCTGGCTACGGTCTCTAGCGGTACATTATTGTTGAATGGGGTACGTAACGGATATTCCTATTTAGGTACTTTGCCTAACTCGGATTTGAAATGGGAGAAAACAGCTCAGTTTGATATAGGTTTTGACTTAGGATTGTTCCATAACCGTATCTCATTAGACGCTTCTTACTATAATAAGAAGACTAGCGATTTGCTGTTAGACTCTCCGGTTCCTCATACAACCGGCTTCAAGACCGTTTACCGGAATATCGGCTCTATCCGTAACCAAGGTTTGGACTTGATGGTAACCACTCGTAACATAGATACGAAGGATTTCTCTTGGACAACGTCTATCAATGCCAACTACAATAAGAACGAGGTACTTTCCTTGGGTGAGAACGATGAGGATATCCTACAGAATGGCTTCTTAAATGGTTATTCACTTTTGCGTGTAGGAGAGAGCGTCGGTAGTTTCTATGGTTTCAGACGCTTGGGCGTTTATACGACTGAGGATTTTGAGGCAGGCAAATGCGAGAAAAAGCAGATTGGTCGTGCCAAACGCTCTGAAGAAAGAGAGATCTTGGGTAAAGGTACACCGGACTGGACCGGATCAATGATCAATACTTTACGCTGGAAGAACTGGGACTTCACATTGGATTTGCAATTTGTGGCTGGCGTTCAGACAGTGCAAGAGTTCTACCACTCTACCTATGACCGTTTTGGACAAACGAATGGTTTGAGTAATATTTTGTATGATGCGTATAATGGAACGAATCCGGGAAGTATGCAGCAGGCTGTGTATTTGTTCAATACAGGTCATGCGGACCAAGATACCCAATTCGACTCTCAATGGGTAGCCAATGGCTCTTACTTGCGTGCGAACTTGATTCAGCTGGGTTATAACTTTGATTCTAACCAACTGAAGAAAACTCCATTCAGCAGTTTACGTGTTTATTTCAACGTAAACAATGCGTTCTGCATTACCTCGAAAGAGTTTAATGGATACGATCCAGAGAGTACCTCACAGATTGATAATAGCAGTGAAAGAGGTACTGTCTCAGCTGGTCAATTTGGTCAGAACATGACTTTCTTCTCATATCCAAGAGCGAGAACTTTCACTTTGGGTATAAATGTGGCATTTTAATTAAATTAAATTATCAAGAGAACAACGATGAAAAAAATATTAACAACAGCGATCTTATGCGCGGGATTGGTAGGTTTTACCTCCTGTGATAGTTTCTTGGAAGAGACTCCTAAGTCTGCATTGACCTTGGAAACTTATTACAAGACAGGCGCAGATATTATCGAGAACGTCAATTATTTATATCGTACAGGCGCTCCAGAGAAAATGGGTAGCATGACGGGTGCCTACCGTGGCTCCAGCTTGTCGGTAATGAATATGGTGACAGGGTATTTCACAAATGACTTTGAAGGCCAAGAGGTGGATTGCGCATATGCGCGTAAATTGACGCGGCAGAACTTTACGCAGTCTGTTTGTAACTATCAAACCAATGGTGTCTGGACGGATTGCTATAAAGTGATCAATATCGCTAACGCTGTATTGAAGTATGTTGATGGTGTGGAGATGGAGAACAAAGCGCAATATAAGGCTGAGGCTCGTTTCTTCCGTGCGTTGAACTATTTCTATTTGGTGAAGATGTTTGGTGATGTCCCAATGATGACAGAACCGACCGAGGACGCTACTTTGATCGAATATCCTACCCGTACGGCTAAGGCTACTATTTACGAGCAGATCATTGTTCCGGACTTAAAGGAAGCTGCAGAGAATTTACCTTCCGCTACATTCTCCGGTAATGGACACCGTGTAACAAAGTATGCGGCAGATATGTTATTGGCCAACGTCTATATGATGCTAGGTGATCATAGTAACGCCATCGCTCCGTTACGTGATGTGATCAATAGTGGGCTTTTCTCATTGACCGCTAATGAGGATTTGGCTTTAAATAGTGCGTTTAACAAGCTACGGGCTACCGACGATCTTCCCGAGGTTATCTACGCTCGCGAATTTGATGCGTCTATCTCCAATACTGGAAACTTGCCTGTCCATGCTTTTAATGGTGACGCTGAGGCATTCTTTACTGCGTCTTCTACTAAAAACAAATATTCCTTATGGGTGAACGTTTATGGCATAAGCAACCAATATTTGAATGTTTATGAAGGCAATGACTTACGTGTTCAACCGAACCAATTCTTCCAATGGGAATATACACATCCTATCGACGGAACAAAGATTACTTTTGGTACGGCCAATAATCCTGTAGCATGTAACTGGTATTGGTACGATGAGACCGCTATTTTGGAAACAGGTATCGGTACAAAGGACTGGAACTTTTACCGTTACGCAGAAACTTTATTGTCAGCGGCTGAATGTATCGCGCAATCCGGAAGTGTAACTTCTGAAGCTGCCAATTATTTAGCACAGGTAAAAGCCCGTGCGAATACTGAGGGTAAAACTGCTGCGGACATTGCTTCATCTTTACAGACTATGGGTAAACAAGCCTTCATCGAAGAGTGTTGGAAAGAGCGTTTGCGTGAATTTCCATTGGAGATGAAGATGTGGGATGACTGTCTTCGTACAAATAAATTCCCTGTGATTTCAACAACCAATAAAGGCCAAGTTACATTTGTTGACTTAGTAGGTGCTACTAATGGTAGTGGCGCTACGTTCAAGGCTACAGACTTGGTATGGCCGATCCCTGTTGAAGAGATCCAACGTAACCCGAATTTGACTCAAAACGAAGGTTATTCCGCTCAATAATATTTAAGAGGGTGCTAAATTTAAAATGCACCCTCTCTAAATAGATTTATCTATAATAAGCTTTTTTGTTACATTATTCTTAAACTTTAAATTTATACATTTATGAAAAAGTTATTCAAGATTGTATTTGTATTAGGAGCTATTTTTTTTTCATCTTACTGCATAGCAAGTGACAATTATGTAGAGGCTAACAAGATAAATAGTGTAGAGACTGTAAGTTTTCCTTCCATAAAAGGAGAGACCTATATCCCTGTCGAGTTTACTTCATACTATGAGGTTGACTTAGGTGGAACAGTAAAATGGATGGTATCACCTTCTGAAAATGCTTATTTTAACAATCGTAAAGATACAGGTAATCCTATTGGTATCCGGTTTACGAGACCGGGTGAATACACTTTATCTTGTTCAAATGGGGAAAGAGGGGCGATGATCTCAATAACAGTACATAAATAATAAATAAAGAGATCATAAATCAATTTTTGAAAAATAAAGAATAAAACTAGATATATTTTAGTTTTTTTTATAACTGATGGCGTTTAAAGGGAGGGATGATTTATCATTCTTCCCTTTTTTATAGTATTCGGCTAACCCGTAAGTTGTCATAAAATACAAACTAACCTTCTAAGAACCGATCCAAAAGACTAGATAGTGTTTTTGCTGATAGAAAAGATTCTATTCAGTATGGATTTTTCCTTAATATAAAAAAACCATCATCCACAACGGAATCTTATTGCCAAACCCTATTTCTATATCATCCGCAACGATAAAACCGTTCGGTATTCCCTCTATTTGTGAGTACCCTTTTCGCTTGCCACCGATCTCGAACGTATAAATTCCATCCACCAAAAAATCGCTGGCTTCGCTCATTGTTACTTGGTGAGACTTTTTCAATTGGTTTGCGAAGAACGTCTCTCGTATGTTGCCGATATTCGCTTCTGAAGGCGAGAGGACATACATCAGATTCGTATTTTCCAAGTAGATTTTGTCTGGTTTTTGCAGGCGGGAGATGCCAAAAGCAGATTTCAGTAGATTGTAGGTCAGCTTGCTTTCCGCTAATACGCTTAGATAAGTCAATAAAGCGTTTCTCGTGATACCAATCCTTTCGCTGAGCTTACTGATATTCGGGATAAAAGGAGCCGACTCGGATATGATTAATAATAATTGCTTTATCTTGGGCAAATAGGAGATATCCACTCCTCTCAATTGTGGTAGCTCCACCTCCAGTGGGGGTATTTATGTACCTCATCCAAGTATAAGCGTGTTCCTCCTCGTTTCACGAAACGATCCGCAAAGTCATATAATCTATTGTCAGAGAAATAGATATTATCTAGGCTGACATATAAGGTTCGTTCGTCTTGCGGAAAATTTCGCTTGATATGTCATTACTGTCCCGTAAAAGTGGATAAATAGTTCTTTGAAATAATTGAAATATAGTCTATTAGATACTACTTTTTAGGCGCGACGATTTGAAATCATACCTTTGAGGTCAATTAAGGTGACCTCAAATGAACCAAGATAAATATGTTTTCGCTCAGTTAGTAGAATTCTTGAACAATGATAAGTTCAGAAGACTTGTAGACAAGTATGATGGCAATCGTTATGTGAAACATTTCACTTGCTGGAGTCAGTTACTTGCAATGATGTTCGGTCAACTCAGTAATCGTGAAAGTCTTCGTGACTTGATTGTAGCTTTGGAAGCACATCAAGGAAAGCGTTATCATTTGGGATTGGGTCGTGAGCCCATTGCCAAAACTACGCTTGCATCTGCCAATCAGAATCGGGATTACAGAATCTTCGAAGATTTTGCTTTCTATATGATGAAGGAAGCATGTGAAAAACGATCGACTCACATCTTGGATATTCCAGGAAGGAAGTATGCGTTTGATTCCACTACGATTCCTTTATGTTTGGCTATATTCCCTTGGGCGAAGTTCCGTAAGAAAAAAGGTGGAGTTAAGGCTCATGTCCTTTATGACATAGAAGCACAACTTCCAGCCTTTTATACAGTAACTACAGCATCCAGGCATGATTCAACAGAAATGTCCGCAATTAATTATGAGCCAAATGCTTATTATATATTTGACAGAGCGTATGACTCGTTTAAAGAACTTTATCGGATTCATCTTACAGGTTCTTTCTTTGTAGTCAGAGCGAAGTCTAATCTGAAATGCAAGTTCTGTAAATGGAAGCGTAGAATGCCGAAGAATATCCTTTCAGATGCGGAAGTGAAACTGATAGGGTACACTTCTGAAAAGAAGTATCCTGAATCATTCAGAGTCATCCGTTTCTATGATGAAGAGGATGATCGTGAATTCACATTCCTGACGAATGCCAAACACATATCTGCACTTGATGTTGCCAATCTTTATAAGAAAAGATGGTTCGTGGAACTTTTCTTCAAATGGCTGAAACAACACCTTAAGATAAAAAGGTTCTGGGGTACTACCGAGAATGCGGTTCGAATACAGATTAGTGTTGCTATCATCACCTATTGTTTAGTAGCTATTGTACAATATGATATGCAACTGAATCGTTCAACTTATGAGGTCTTGCAGATTCTTAGCATCTCATTAACAGATAAAACGCATTTACAAGAGCTGTTTAATAAGACTAATTTCAATGATGTCAAAGAACAATTTAATCCCCTTATTCCGGGATTATTTGATTAATTAATAACTCGTCCCGATTTTAACGGGACACTAGTGTTGATATGTTGTAGCAACAACGTAGTCTTGCCCACTCCCCGAGCACCTCTTATGCCGATCAACCGGGCATCCCAATTAATTTCGTACATCGTGCTTTTAATAAAGGCGGTAGAGGTAAATCGCAACTTCTTTCGATACATCTCTATCAATCGATCCATAATCGTACTTATATATATGCAAATATATATGAATTGTTTATAGCAGAAAGCAATTTTAGGCGTTTTTTGTTTACAGGAGAAAGCAATTGCTTATCCCCTAGCCTGTGTCAAAGTAAAAGATGCTTATGAAGTACTAGTGACTTGGCAAAGTAATATATACTGCATGGGCAAAATAAGTATATATCCTTTGAGCAAGTCAGTAGTATTGCTCAGAAAATCATTTTTTTCTTCACCTTCCAATCGTCCTTCTAACTTAGCGGAATCTAGTACGTTATTTCTTGCTCTTTTGTTTTCATAGTTGAAAGTGAATAATAAGACAACCAAACCAAAATTCTGTATATTATACATTGTTTCATGCAACTTGCTGACTAATCAAGCTACCAAAAAGAGAGGGAAGGATGATCGCTCATTCCCTCCCTCTCTAGCCATCAGTTATTGAAATTTATTATTGAACGGCATAACCCTCATTTTGAGTCAAACTCGGGTTACGTTGCATCTCGTTCAAAGAGATCGGCCATAACAAGTCGGAAGACTTGAAGGTCGCGCCGGAAGCGTTCTTTGCGCCAACTAAGTCAACGTATGTAACCTTACCCTTCTCTGTAGAAGAGATTACAGGGAACTTACCTGTACGCAAACAGTCATCCCAAATCTTGAATTCCAACGGGAACTCACGCAAACGCTCTGTCCAGCATTCCTCGATAAAGGCCTGCTTACCTAATTTCTGAAGATCGGCAGTAATTGCGGCTACCGTCTTACCTTCCATGTTTGCACGAGCCTTAACTTGTGCCAAATAGCCGGCAGCCTCAGCTGTTACACCTTGAGACTGAGCGATAGATTCAGCAGCGTCAAGCAAAGCCTCTGCGTAACGGAAGATATCACGGTCTTTCGTAGAACGTCCTGTGTTCAACAAAGCGTCCTCATCATACCAGAACCAGCAACCACAAGCATTCTCAGGAGCCGTCCAAGTCTTGCCATTATCCGGATTTGTATAATTCCAATGGAAGAATTGATTTGGCTGGATACGTAAGTCGTTTGCCGCATACACGTTCAAGAATTGATTCGTTGGCCCGTATGTACGCTCAAAGATAGAATACGTACCAAATATAGCTGTAGCCGCTGAGTTGAATGCATAAGTAGGCCACCAACCACCGTTACTGATCGTTGCGTTGTACTCATAAGAATAGATAGACTCAGCCAAACCGTCTGTCGTACGGATCTTATTATAGGCAGAACCCAATGCTAAATCATCGTTGGTTGCCAAAGCATGCGGAGAATCGATCACCGTCTTTACCGCAGAAGCAGCGTCGGCATACTTACCTTGTTGCATATAAACGGAAGTCAAAACCATAGCGGCAGCATACTTCGTGATACGGTTACTATTGTTGTAGAAAGTAGCAGCCGGCAAAGCATTAACGGCATCCTTCAAGTCGGATTCGACCTGAGCATATACTTGCTCTACAGAAGCACGCTCCAAATACATGTTCTCCATAGATTCGTACGGCTCTACTGTCAATGGAACACCACCAAAGATCTTCACCAAGTTGAAGTAGTTCCAAGCTCTAAAGAACTTTGCCTCACCGATCAAACGATTTGCCAAAGACTGATCCATTGAGATCTCGGGGATATACTTGATAGCGCCATTAGCTACGTTGATAGCCTTGTAGCAATCATCCCATATACCGTCAATAGTTACGGAAACAGTCATCGTATTCTGCTGACGAGTCAACTCGCGAGAATATTTACAAGTCAGCTCCTGACCTTCATAACTGTTTGTAAAGTAACCGGTCAATTGTCCTGTGATAGAGGCAAACGGACCTACGTAAGCACTACCCGCACCTGTGAGCTTACTTGAAGCTCCCGTACGATACAAATAGTTCACGTTAGCCTGAGCTTGAGCCTCTGTCTGGTAATAATCCGGGGCTGTCAACGATGACTTCGGTTTCTCTTCCAAGAAATCATTACATGCGCTGAACCCGGTTAAACAAGCGCATGCAATCGCTACTGTCAATATTTTTTTCATTTCTAAAAATTCTACTGATTAAATGAATTAAAATGTTACATTAACACCGAACGTGAAAGTTCTCGCTCTTGGATAAGAGAAGAATACCATGTTCTGACCGAACTTATTACTATCACCCTGCGATGTACCCTCAGGATCGTAACCTGTGAAATCGCTAGCAGTAATCAAGAATAAGTTATTCGCACTTGCGTACAAACGCAAAGCAGACAAACCGATCTTGCTAATCACGTTTGAGTCAAAAGTATAACCCAATTGCAACATGTTACAACGCAAGTAAGAACCATTGGCGATCCATTGAGAATCTACTGTCGTATCCTGACCTGCATGGCCTGAGTTACACAAGTAAACAGCCTGTTGCATCGTGTTCGGGTTCGATCCGTTATATGCGTCATATAAAATATTGCTCAAACCATTCGTGATACCGAAACGGTCGTAAGTAGAGTGGTAGAACTGTTGCATGGTCTCAACACCCCATACGAACTGCAAGTCCATCGTCAAATCGAAGTTTTTGTAAGAGAAGTTGTTGATCCAGCTTCCAGTCCAGTCCGGCATACCTTTGCCGATGATCTCTTTCTTATCCGTACGTTTCGCACGACCGATCTGGTTCTTCTCGCACAAGCCGTTATTGAAATCTTCCTCCGTATAAACACCCAAACGTCTGTAGCCATAGAAAGAACTCATGTTCTCACCTACACGCAAGATACTTTCAGAACCACCTACCCAGCTGTTCATCTCGATATCCTCATTATTGTCGCCCAACTGAAGGATCTTGTTCTTGTTGAAGTTTAAGTTAATCGTAGAACTCCAATTGAAGTCTTGTGTCTGAACTGGGCGTGCGCTGATCATTAAGTCCATACCTTGGTTTCTTACAGAACCGATATTCTTATACACTGTCGTGAAACCTGTAGTGTGAGGAATCGGGCAATCCAACAATAAGTCGGTTGTCTTCTTGTTATAGTAAGCTACATCGAAAGACAAGCGGTTCTGCCAGAATCCAATCTCGAAACCAACATCAAACTGACCAGTCTTCTCCCATTTCAAATCCGGGTTCGCCATAGAGCTGATGTAAGAATACGGAGCGCGAATATCGTTGATCAAAAGCGTACCAGAAGAAACACGAGCCAATGACCGATAAGTGTCAATCTCGGAGTTACCAGTCAAACCGTAGCTAGTGTGCAACTTCAAATTGCTGATCGTGCTTTGATCTTGCATGAAATCCTCTTGAGAGATATTCCAAGCCAAACCTGCAGATGGGAAGAACGCATACTTGTTGTTTTCACCAAACTTAGAGGAACCATCGACACGACCTGTTACGGTTGCGGAGTAACGATCTTTATATGTATAAGCGAAACGCAAGAAATAAGAGTTCATCGCCCACCGATCGTAAGAAGACTCAGGAGATGCCGGAGTTGTACCTGCGGACATATTATTGTCCTCAAAGAAATCATCCGAGAAACCTTCTGTTCGTGCCTTATTCCACTTTTGCACACGCTCTTGCCAAGACAAACCAGCCATAGCGTTGATACGATGATCACCGAATACCTTATTGTAAGTCAAGTAAGTCTCCTCCTGCCAATAAAGTGTATTCCAATTTTGGTACTCAGCCCAACCATTCGGCATGGAGATGTTGTTCAAATCGATAGAAGAATAACCTCTATACGTTTTATTATGATGGTCAAGACCTAGTTGAGTCTTCAAATCCAAACCTTCAGCCAAGTGGAATGTCAAAGCGGCGTTACCAAACACCTGCGTGTTGTAGCGCATACGTTTTTGCATATCCAAGATCATGACTGGGTTAGACATACCCTCAAAGCCTAATACATCACCAATGGAAGAAGAGGTAGAAGTGGTATATTTACCATTCTTATCGCGAATCGGCATCCAAGGAACCATCTCGATCATGGTACGACGAGCCTCTTGGCCACCACCATCCTCAGGCGTATAACGCCCCCATGTATGGTTAACCAATACATTGACTGCCGTAGACAACCACTTCGTAGGATTTGCGTCGTATGCCAACTTCGCATTAATACGCTTATTATACGTATTGTTTACAATACCCTGTTGATCCGTATAGTTCAAGAAAGCACCCATTGAAGAGCTCTTACCCGCTTGTTGGATATTCAACTGATGGTTGTGAGAAACCGCGGTACGAGTAGCCTCATCTTGCCAATTCGTATCATACAGAGGATTACCGTTTGCATCAAAGAAATCTGAATCATTAAACCAATCAGCACGGTTCAAAGACCAATTTTTACCTTGCCACTTATTCTCGTTTTCCAGACCAATCATGAATGCGTCACACCACTCTTGGGCGTTCATCGTATCCATCTTACGAGCGATATGGCTTGCGCTGACAGATCCTTGATAGCTAACCTGTACACCTTCACCATCTTTCTTACCACGCTTCGTAGTTACCATGATAACACCATTGGCACCACGAGCACCGTAGATAGCGGCAGCGGAAGCATCTTTCAAGACCTCCATAGACTCGATATCATTCGGGTTCACCAAGTCGAAGTTCTCCATAACAACACCGTCTACCACATATAGAGGGTTTGAAGAAGCGTTGATAGTAGCCATACCACGGATAACGACACGGTTAGAATAAGCACCCGGCTGGCTGGAGTTTGAGAAGATGTTTACACCAGATACCTTACCGCGCAAGTTGTCTAGCGCACTAAAGTTTTGATTCTTTGTCAAGTCGTCTCCTTTAGCCACACCGATAGAACCGGTCACGTCTGACTTACGCATCGTACCATAACCTACAACTACAACCTCGTCCAAAGTTTGAGTGTCCTCTTTTAAAGTTACTTTTATTGAAGATTGATTTCCCACCGGGATCTCTTGGGACAAATAACCGATATAGGATACCACCAAGATGTCATTTGCGGACACGCCTTCCAACGAGTAATTACCGTCGAAGTCCGTGATCGTACCATTTGTAGTGCCTTTCACCACCACGTTAGCGCCAATAACAGG
>ULSN01006270.1_pt1 | contig 12436 bp, 9 predicted proteins | sample 1956771 | NCBI WGS metagenome assembly ULSN01 (sample SAMEA4835709, study PRJEB28245) | human gut metagenome | biome: gut microbiome; material: fecal sample | place: Denmark | collected 2008
ACCGTTCCGGCGTATGCGTTTGCCACCAGGGTAGTGGGCAGTAGCATTACCATTACTATTTTTTTCATCATATATCATCTTCGTTATGAGTTTATAATTCTAATCGTTCTACTAATTTGAGTCTTTGTTCTAACTTGAGTTCTCATTCTCATTTGAGTCTTACCTGTCTTCTTATCAAAAGATAGACTTGGGTCTGATACAGTTGTACGTTAACTGTAGCGAAAGGCCACGTTTACTGCGATACAGTTGTACGTTAACTGTATCAAATGACCGAAATAAATCCTAAAAAAGTCCTTTTAGTGTTGTTTGTTTTAGCTAAAATTGCAGAAATATACCCTTTTTGACCACAAAATAAGAAATATTGACCATAATTTATTAATAAACATTAAAATAGAGATTGAAATTATTGTGAATTGAATAAATTGTACTACCTTTGCAGCGCTAAAGTTAACGTACAACTGTATCACAAAATCACGTTTTTTTCGACTCCCTTTCTTCCATTTGTTTGGTTATTCAAGAAAAAAGCGATACCTTTGTAACTAAAATAACCCAAAAATCATATTTTTAAACAAGAAACGAAATGATGAAGATTGCAATCTTTAGCCGAATCAAAGAATTTGCAGCAAATGCACGTAAGAAATCAAAAGGTATTACATTAGGAGAGTTTATCAGAAGCTATGCGGAAGCCAGACACAAGGAAGGAGAGAAAATATATGAGGGAAGATGCGGCAGCGTACTGGGCATGCTGAAGCACCTGGAGACCTTCGGCGGAAGCGACATTCCGCTGAAAAAGGTGGATGTGGAAACCGTCAAGCAGTTTATCGACTACCTCCGATCAGCCCACGACCTGCATAAAAACATGAAGACACCCAGAAAACTATCCGACAGCACCATCCATCTGAAGGTGAATATCCTGAAATCGGTATTGAGGGAAGCCGTGAGACAGGGATTGCTGGATCAGAACCCGTTCGACCGGCTGCCACTCTCCTATCGCGTCAAAGCACAGTATAGGGAAAGAACTGCGCTGACCCAGGAGGAACTCATCAAACTGAGCGAAACACCCTGTAATACTCCCGAGCTGAAGGAGGCATTCCTGCTAAGCTGCATCACAGGACTGAGGAAAAGCGACATCCTGAGCTTATCGATCAACGACATAGAGAAATGCGATGACACCTATTATATATATAAGAAGATGAAGAAGACGCAACGCTGGCTCCGGCTTCCGCTGCCGGAAGAGGCGCACCATATCCTCTCAAAGCTCCATGCCAAGAATGATGATACCCCCTATTTCTTCGCCCATCTTTCGCCCCATCATCTGGGCGAGCATCTGGAAGTATGGCTAGAGGACTGCTGTATCTCTGACAAGCATATCACCTTCCATACAGCGAGTCATAACAGAATCATTTCTTGATTGAATATCAACGAATTAAGTATAACAAAGAATGTAACTGCTAACGATTTAGAAACGAGCTATATTCTTTTTCTTTCACAACTTTGCAATATACAAAGAACGCTTCGATTATGTGTGCAAAGATAAATATAATTTCTGAAAAACATATAAGTTTGCTTGCCTTTTTGAGGTTTTTTAAGAGTTTTCTGATGGTTTAAGGTGAAAGTGATTCATTTTATTGCTAATAAACTATAAAAAGACTGAGCAAATTCTTTTTATTGGTATTAAATTTGTATTTTTGCAAAAAAGAAACTCATAGCAATATGGCAAGTAAGAATTTAAATCGAATAAAAGTTGTCCTTGCAGATAAGCAACGGACAAACAAATGGTTAGCTGAACAATTGGGAAAAGACAAAACAACCATATCCAAATGGTGTACCAATTCAAGCCAACCAGACTTGGAAAGTTTAATGAAGACTGCTAAGCTTCTTAATGTGGAAGTTACTGAACTTCTTAGGACAAACGTTATTGAATAAAAAACTACGAACATGGCAATACCAAAATTTGAGGATTTTCTTTATCCATTTCTTTATCGCTTAAAGGATATGGATAATGTTAGTATCAAGGATATGAAAAAGTCCATTATAGAACATTTTCATCTTTCCGAAGAAGATTGTAAGTTGAGAACAAAAAGCGGCTCAACCAACCAACTTGACGATAGGCTTGGATGGTCTCGTCAATGGCTTCGTCGTGCCTTGTTCATAGAAATTCCTCAAAGAGGTATTTATAAAATAACAAAACGAGGGGTAGAATATTTGCAAAATCATACTGATTTAAGGCAAACAGATTTGATGAAATATCCCGAGTATGCAGAATATGCAACAACCTCGTCTGGAACAACAAAGAAAACGGCAGCAAAGGTTATTGAGGAATTAGAAGAATCTAAACAAACTCAGACTCCAACAGAGCAGTTAGAAAATGCTTATCAAAGTATCATAAAAGACTTAGCAGCTGACTTATTACAAAAAGTATTAGAACAGTCGGCGCAATTCTTTGAGCATTTAGTTTTGGATTTGTTGCTAAAGATGGGTTATGGTGGCTCTCTATCTGATGCAGGAATGGTAACAAAGTATTCCCATGATGACGGAATAGATGGCATAATTAAAGAAGACAAGCTTGGATTGGATAAAATCTATATACAAGCAAAAAGATACAATACAACAAATACCATTGGCAAGCCGCAAATTCAACAGTTTGTGGGAGCACTTGATGAGCAAAAAGCAAGTAAAGGTGTATTCATTACAACAAGTTCTTATAGTTCAGAAGCTCGAAAGTATGCTGAAGAAAAAGCAAGTAAGAAAATAGTTCTGATAGATGGACAAGAACTTGCGAGATATATGATTGAATATAATGTAGGAGTTAGCTTAAAACGTGTTTATGAGGTAAAGCGTATCGACTCTGATTATTTTGAAGATGACAACAATGAGTAAACAATATAAGTTTGTAGATTTATTTGCTGGATGTGGCGGTCTGAGTTTGGGGTTGCAACAGGCAGGATTTACTCCATGGTTCGTAAATGAAATCGTGGAGCAGTTTTGTAATACCTACAAATTCAACCATGACTTGAGTGATGAGCACTATTTTGTGGGAGATATTGCAGAACTCAACTTGCATCTCGACGAATATAAAGAAATATTATCAGATATAACTTTGGTATGTGGTGGACCGCCTTGTCAAGGGTTCTCTATGGCTAATCGCCAACGCATATTGGACGACCCTCGTAATGCGTTATACAAGCAATACTTGATATTCTTGAAAAATATTCGTCCAAAGTTCTTCATTATGGAAAATGTAAAAGGAATGATGAACAAAATAGAAGAGATTAAACAGAATTTTGAGGAATATCTTGGCGACGAGTACCAATATGATTATGCTCTTTTGAAAGCACAAGATTATGGCGTACCACAAAATAGAGAACGCTTCATAATGATAGGCAACAGGGTTGGTGTAGAACCAAAGTCAATTTTTGAAGAAATTTTCAAGCATAAACGCAAGCCTTTTGTATTGAAGGATGCTCTTGAAGGACTTCCCCACTTAATTGCCAAGAAAGAAAAGGGTTCAAAGGGTGTGGAATGTGCAGAGTCTGGCTTTACGGAGTGTGATTTCTCATATATTAGGAATGACTTCTATAAATTTATCAATGGCGATAGGGAAATAACAAAACTCTATAATCATAAGAATCGTTACAACAACGAACGAGACATTGAAATATATAGAAGATTACCACAAGGTGCAAACTCCCTGCATGAGTCTATCGCTGACATCATGCCATACAAAAGAAGGAATGACATCTTCAAGGACAAATATTTCAAGTTGGATGAAACTCAAATCTGCAAGACTATAACTTCACACATGAAGTTTGATTGTAATATGTATATCCACCCTTGGGATGCAAGGGGATTAAGTCCTCGTGAAGCAGCACGTATTCAGACATTTCCTGATGATTACGTGATAACGGGTTCTCAAAACATGTGGTATGCACAAGTGGGAAATGCCGTTCCAGTAAAACTTGCCAAAGCCATAGGTGATGGCATCATGAAATTTATAAAATGAGACATTTAGAATTATTTGCGGGTATTGGTGGTTTTAGAAGAGCTATGGATTTGCTCACACAAGACCACATTATGGATTTTCATTGCATTGGCTATTCTGAAATTGATGTCAAGGCAGTGAAAACTTATTGTGCTAATTTTCACCCAGAAACTGATGATGAGTTGGCAATGGGAGATATCGTCGAATTTACCAGCAATAAAAATAATATAAAGAATCTGCCAAAATTTGATTTGGTATCAGGTGGATTTCCTTGTCAAACTTTTAGTATGATGGGAAAGCAAGCAGGCTTCAATGAAGACCGTGGACAAATGTTTTTTCATATCATTGATATTCTTGCTGCAAAGAAGCCACGATATGTGCTTCTTGAAAATGTGAAGAATCTCAAATCACATGACAAAGGCAGAACATTTGCACGTATAAAACAAGAATTGGAGACTTTGGGATATAAAGTGTTTAGTGACATCTTTAACACAGCGCAATTCCAATTGCCACAGACTCGCAACCGACTTCTGATTTTTGCAACAACAGAGCCTGTTCCTGCAAATTTTGAAAAGCTATTTACTTGTGATAATATTGCTGCAACATTTGAACAAGTGTATCAAGGATTAGGAACATACCATTATCAAAGTGTCAATGACATATTGAGCTTGGAGGTGGATAAGAAATACTTTCTGTCAGAGAGGATCAAGCCTACTCTGTTGGCTGACGGTTCTGCCAACTTCAAGTCTAAATCAGAAATTAATATGAGTATCGCTCGTCCTTTAACTGCAACGATGCACAAAATGCACCGTGCTTGTCAAGACAACTACTATAGTCAAGATTTCATAGAATCATATGGTGCCATTAATCCTGTCAAGACTATGTCTAAAGAAGAATTGGCTCTGCTACCAATCCGAAAATTGACACCTGAGGAAGCTTTTATGCTACAAGGTTTTCCTGCAAACTTTGCGATTAACGGCAGAAATGCAGGAGTGGCTGATGGTTCCCTATACAAGCAAGCAGGTAATGCTGTCAGTGTAAATACAATTTATGCTGTTTTGTATTATCTCATAACAAACAAGATTATACACGAGTAAGGTTAATATTTATAAATATGGAAGAAATAGTAAAACATATCAATGATACTAATGCAAGTTATCGTCCTTTAGGAGCAGGTGATGCAAAAAATACAGACTTGTTCTTGGACAATGAGCATTATCAACTCTTTGAGGGGGCTGGCGAACATATAACAGTAAGATACTACAAGGAGAATCTTGCAAAGGCGATATTGTTTATTGCCTCTATCTTGCCAAGAAAATTCGACCAATCCTCTGTACATTGTGTGATTCCATATACCAAGGAGTTTGTCGTCAATCAACTGGCTTTACTTGATGCTTTGTTTGTTGAAGACGGAAAATCAGTAGAGACAATTACCCAAGAGTGGAATGCTCGTAAGGATGTGCCTCAAAAAAATGGAAAGATAGATACTCGTTTCTACTTTAACGGCTTGTTGAAGGATGTAATTTATACAGATAGCAAAGGTCACGAGTGCAAAGGAAAATTTACCATACGTAATTACTTTGCAGGTGGTTATTCTGAATTACATATCAAAAAGGCAAATGATGGTATTTTTGACATCGAGATTACAAATGTAAATACACCATATAATGATGGAAAGGAAGATGGATTGGAAGAAAAAGAAGTGATGGCTAAACCTTCTTTTTCTTTGCAGCAAATCTTTTATGGTGCACCTGGTACAGGAAAGTCGCATACAATTAAGGAGGAAACAAAGGAGTCGGATGTGATTCGTACAACTTTCCATCCAGACACTGACTACTCAACTTTTGTTGGAGCTTATAAGCCTACAACAGCATTACTCCCTATTTGTGATGAACTTGGACAGCCAATGAAGATTGGTACAACAACATTACATAAGGAACAAATTGTTTATGAGTTTGTAGCACAATCATTCCTGCAAGCATATGTCAATGCTTGGAAGAAATACGACAGAGGCGATAAGCAGTACCTTGTCATAGAAGAAATCAACAGAGGCAATTGTGCTCAAATCTTTGGTGACTTATTCCAACTTCTTGACCGTAATGATTATGGCTTTTCTGATTATCCAATAAAAGCTGATGCTGATATGAAGCGACAACTTCAAAAAGCATTTGCGGGATTTTCCATTGTACAAAGTGACAAAGTTAATGCTATGTATGAAGGTGATGACATTGTGACACAAGTATTGAACGGTGACATTCTGCTCTTGCCTAACAACCTTTATGTATGGGCAACCATGAATACAAGTGACCAAAGTTTATTCCCAATAGACTCAGCTTTCAAGCGTCGTTGGGATTGGACTTATATGCCAATATCTAATGCTGAGAAAAATTGGGTGATAGAGGTTGGTGATAATAACTATGATTGGTGGCAATTCCTTGAAAAGATAAATGAGAAGATAGGTTCTACTACAAATTCTGAGGACAAGAAACTCGGCTACTTCTTCTGCAAAGCAAAAGATGGAGTTATATCGGCAAAAACATTTGTCGGTAAGGTTATCTTTTACCTGTGGAATGATGTGTTCAAGGACTATGAATTTGGGGATGCAATCTTCAATGATGAGGATGGAAGCAAGTTGTCATTTGATAAGTTCTATACTTCAGTAGGAATGAATTCTGAAATCGTTGTAGAAAAGGTTGGATTGTTCTTGCAGAATTTAGGCGTAGTGCCAATAGAAGAGTCTGATAATGATTTTGAATCTGATATAGAAGAAGATAAGGATGAAAGCGAAAGCACCGACGGAAAAATACGTCTAACCGTAAAATTCCCAGACGGAGCTATCATTTCGGGCAAGACGAAGTTTGACTCCTATATTGAAGCATTGAAGAAAATAGGTCTTGATAAAGCTGAAAAAATTGCTTCCGAAAAGAAATACCACCGTTTGGATTGTGCTCTTATTTCAAAAGTAGAGGAACAAGGCATTTTGAACGCTACAGACTATTCTTATGTGGAGGAACAAGGTTTCTATATAGTTAAAGGCATTAACGGCAAGACTATGAGAAATATGCTCAAATTACTCTCACAGCAGTTAAATCTTCAGTTAGAAATTAGTTACGAATGAGAATACTTATAGAGGAATATCAATACAATGTAGTCGACATAAAGGACATTCTTCATGACATTGATGCCTTGGAGAATGTCGAAGGTAAAGTATCTGTTCATTATGTGGGGTATTTCTATAATACTCTACTGAAGGATTGTGTCTTCATTCTCCCAAAGGTTTTGCTTAAAGATGTGGAAGGCAAAGAGCTTGTTTTCGGTAAATACCAACCAGAAATCATTGCTAATTTGAATGAATACAATCCACTTGACGCAATTGAAAAGAACTTTCTGTATAAGTTTGCAGTATGGATTTATCGTGCTATAGTTGTTTATAATAACGACAAACGCAACGATACTGACATTGTATATCATGCACAAATGGCACAAGTGGGTAATGGTCAACGCAGATTAAGCAATACTTACCTTGATATTCTTCTATCGTTGTTGCAGTTCAACCGTGACAACCAAAATTTCTTCTTTTTCATCGTGAAGAACTTACATAGTGGCTTGAATAAAATCAATTGGACTCGAACCATTGGAACGCAAGCAGCCATTGTGCAAGATGGACGACCTATCTATTTGAACCCAGTCAACAAGAAACGCCAAATCAATTTTGACGAAGAGTTGCTTGTCATCTTCTTCTCAATCTTGAATTATATAGGTGACACTTATGGATTTCCTAAGGATATATGTTGTCAGTTTCAATTGATAACAGGCAAACGATTCGAGACATATTTAAATGGCTTTGGTAAAACACGTTTACGTCAAATCAAATACAAATATTTCTCAGATAAGGCACTGCAATTATGGCAATTGTGCTATGCCTTCTTTGATGAAGCAAGGCAAGTGTTCATCACGACAGAGCAGAAAGAATACCTATTGGTCAAGAACTTCCATATTGTATTCGAGGCTATCATAGACGAGTTGGTCGGAGACAATCCATTGCCAGATGGAATGGAGAAAAAACAAGAGGACGGAAAAATAGTAGACCACCTCTTCACAGCAAAAAGTCTGATTGAAAGTGAAAACAAACAGACTTATTACATTGGTGACAGCAAATATTATAAAATGGGGCATGAACTCGGTTCTGAGTCCATCTATAAGCAATACACCTATGCAAGAAATGTCATTCAATGGAATCTTGACATTTTCAATAGTGGAAAAACTACAAAGTCTGGCATTAGACTTCGTGATGATGTGACGGAAGGATATAATATCATTCCAAACTTCTTTGTATCTGCAAAAATGGACGAAGGATTTAGTTATACAAATGATGGTATCGAAAAGACAGACCGCAAGAAAAACCGTCACAAGCAAGTTCAATTCAACAATCGCTTGTTTGACCGTGACACGTTGTTACTGTTCCATTATGATGTGAATTTCCTCTTCGTTCTCTCGCTTTATGCCCGAAACAATACAGGTCAAAAGGGACAATGGAAACAAAAAATCCGTGAGCGTTTCCGCTCAGAAATACAAGAATGGCTACAACAAGATTATGACTTCTATGCAATGAAGGCGCATCCCGATGTGAATGGAGAAGAATACATCAAGAAACATTTCAAAGAGTTGCTGGGTAAAGTCTATACTCCATTTGCAGAAGATAACATATATTCTTTAGCATTGGACATAACAAATGATAAAAACAAAGCAGAGAATGAACAACTGCTGAATGAGTTAAAGAAATGTTTTTTCGTTGCAGATTGCAAACTTGGTGAACAACCAGACAAGGTTCTGCAAAAGCCTATATCCGAAGGATACTCACCAGTAGCCGATGCAACAAAAGATGGTGTATTGATGGTGATGATGGAGAACTACGAAAGTAAGAAACAAAAGTTCCTGTCCACGGGAAAACTTGCTGTCGGCATCAAATATACAAGAGATGGCATAGAAATTGCAGAGAATTTGCAATCCATTGGATATGTGCTATTCCATACTCGTAAAGATGTCGGTCAGCATCTCTTCCGTATAAAAAGCATTCAGCTCATAAAATCTGTAGAGGACTTACCTATTGGTATATATAAAAATGTCAGCACAACGGATATATATGCTATGATAGATATTGATGTGCCTAATGAAATGGATTCTTCAAACATACATTCCTCAAAGAAAGAGTATGCTCCTACTACAAGATATGACGCTCAGTATTCAAATAAATCTGATTTGTTTAATTTATAAAATTCGAGATTATGGCAAAAGATATAAATAAAAAGGAATTTACGGAAGAGACACAACTAAAATTGGAAATATTCCAAGAATGCTTTCGTGAATGGTATCCTGTATTCATTCATAATAAATATATAACAAACGTACTTATTTATGATATGTTTGCAGGAAGTGGTATGGATGCAAAGGGCAACTATGGCTCACCGCTAATCTTATTACAAGAAGCAAAAGGAGAAAACAAGCAACACTGCACTTTCTTGTCAAAACAAAATGCGCCACAAGTATATTTTGGATTTAATGAATTATTAACTCATAAAGAGGAAGAACTTGAATCCAATATATCTAATTATATGCAGAATTGTCAAAAGGGATGTTTCTTTAAATGTCCCTTTAATAGACATATTTTTTTCAAAAGTGCAGATTTCACGGCACTAATAAAAAGCACGAAGTTACTCCAAAATTTGGAAGATAAGAATAGTGCAAAATTTGTACTTTTGGACCAATATGGATTTAAGCAAATTGCTGATGATATATTTGTTAAGTTGATTAGCTTTCCAAAAACAGATTTCATATTTTTCATAGCCTCTTCTTTTATCAAAAGATTTAGTGAACTACCAGCTGTGACAAATTATTTTCATAAGGAAAAGATAAATTTTGATGAATCACAGCCAAAAGAATGCCATAGAGTTATCACTGAATATTTTAGAAGTCTTATCCCTGCAAATAAGGAATATTACCTTCACTCATATACTATTCAAAAGGGAAAGAACTATTATGGCTTGATATTTGGTACAAATCACACTTTAGGAATGGAAAAGTTTTTAAAGGTATGTTGGAAGCATGATAAACTTGCAGGAGAATCTAATTGTAACATTGAGAATGATTTTGAACCTGGAACTCTGTTCTTTGATCCTGCAAATACAAATAAAAAACAACGTGTTCTAGAAAAAATAAAAAAAGAAATTCTGTTAGGAAATATCACAAATAACAAAACGGGGTTAAAGTTTGCACTACAGAATGGTTGTGAGCCTTCCTTATATGTTACTGCAATATCTGAACTAATTTCTGATAAAAAAGTTGATATAGTAGGTAAATTCAATAAGCAGGCAACAAATATTCATAAAGTAGTTGAATATACAATTGTTTTAATAAGATGAGAGCAACTAAAATAGAATGGACAGAACGAACATGGAATCCTGTAACAGGGTGTACCAAACGTTCTAATGGATGTAAACACTGTTATGCTGAAGCTATGGCACGCAGGTTGTTTGCTATGGGTAATCATAAGTATCGGAATGGATTTAAAAATACGATTCATCCAGAGGCATTAGAAGAACCTTTAAAATGGCGTAAAGCCTCTGTTGTATTTGTATGCTCAATGGGCGACCTTTTTCATGAGGATGTTCCATTTGAGTTTGTTGACAATGTGATGGATGTAATAAGCAAAACACCACAGCATACCTATCAGCTTTTAACAAAGCGTGCTGAAAGAATGGCGGAATATTTTAGTTCACGATTGATACCTCAAAACGTATGGTTGGGTGTGACCGTTGAGGATACTTTAACGAAGTACAGAATTGATTTTTTACGAAACCTTTCTGCACAAGTAAAGTTTCTTTCTTGCGAACCATTATTGTGTGATTTGGGGGAACTTGATTTAGAAGGTGTTGATTGGATTATTGTAGGAGGCGAAAGTGGTCCAATAGCACGCCCAATGAAAGAAGAATGGGTGTTGAACATAAAACGACAAGCAGAACAAAAATCTATACCTTTTTTCTTCAAACAGTGGGGAACTTGGAGTAAAGAAGGAGTAAAAGGCAACAAGAAGAAGAATGGAAAACTCCTTCAAGGAGAAGTCATTCAACAAATGCCTAAAGTTGTACATGAGAATTTTCGTAATAAAGACCAAACTAAATTTTGGAAATGAATATAAATAATCTTATAGGCGAAGCAACCGCCTACGATAAGAAACTGCAACTCGAAGTCAAGCGACCTAAGAGCTGGCTAAAAAGTGTATCTGCCTTTGCCAATGGCGAAGGTGGAACATTGGTGTTTGGTATCAGTGATGATGACCAAGTGGTTGGACTTGCTGATGCAGAGAGTGATGCCGAAAGAATAAGCGAAGAGATAAAGACAAAACTTGACCCTATACCAACCGTCAACCTCGAATTTAAGGAGGTGGATGGCAAGAAACTTGTGCTTCTTCACGTTTACAAAGGACAAGAGACACCTTATTACTATATAGGCGATAAGCAACGCTTGGCATTTGTTAGAGTTGGCAATGAGTCTGTTGTTGCTGACCGACTTCAGCTAAAGAATCTTGTAATGAGAGGTGCAGGTCGCTCCTTTGATGCTATTCCTTCACCATATAAATTTGAGGATATGGCTTTCTCAAAGCTCAAATCAGTACACTTCAAACGGTTGAACCAATCGTTTGATGATAGTGATTTCGTATCATGGGGCATTGTAGATAACGATGGCAAACTCACCAATGCTGGTGCTCTATTGGCTGACGACTCCCCTATACGCCATTCTCGCATATTTTGTACTCGTTGGAATGGTTTAGACATGACAAGCGGTTTGGGCGAAGCCTTAGATGATGCAGAACTGGAGGGAAGCGTTATCGGACAATTACAAGATGCGGTCGCATTTGTTCGGAACAATTCACATCGAAGATGGTGGAAAGAGGCTGATTATCGAGAGGAACTGCCCGATTATCCTGAACGTGCTGTAACTGAGGTGATATGCAACGCCATCATTCACAGAGACTACATGGAGCTTGGTAGCGAAATACACATTGATATGTATGATGACCGCATGGAGGTATATTCTCCAGGCGGTATGTTTGATGGGCGATTGATACAACAACTCAACCCAATGACAGTACCTTCAAAACGTCGTAACCCTTTGCTCGCAGATTTCTTTCATCGTCTGAAGCTAATGGAGCGTAGAGGTAGTGGTATGAAGAAGATAATAGGTGAATATAAGCGTTTTGAGAATTTGGAGAATTATCATGCTCCAGAGTTCAATTCCAATGCTTCTGAATTCCATGTTACCCTGTGGAACCTCAACTATGGTATGGATGTCATAAAAGACAATCCACATGTCGTAAAAGCAACCGAAGATGTCATAAAAGATGTCGTAAAAGAGACTGGAGATGTCGTAAAAGCCAAAGCTAATGTCACAAAAGAA
>ULSN01020929.1_pt1 | contig 12405 bp, 5 predicted proteins | sample 1956771 | NCBI WGS metagenome assembly ULSN01 (sample SAMEA4835709, study PRJEB28245) | human gut metagenome | biome: gut microbiome; material: fecal sample | place: Denmark | collected 2008
AACTGGAACATTGGCACTGGCTGTATAAGCCAATGCCAACAATGAAATAGATAATAATATTTTCTTCATAAATTCAAAGGTTTGACGTTTTATGTTAAAAACGGAAATCTTTCTAATATATTATTCAATAGTTACTTTCTTTACGGTATAACCATCACCCACGAGGAAGAGACCATTCTGCTCAGTCAAGAGTTGGATAGAGAGGTCGGTCAGTTCAAACTTCCATGTAGCAGGTCCATCCACCAGGATGTCGCCACGCTCTGGGTCGCCCTTACCAGTAAGGATGTTATTCCACCAAGAGGTAGCAGCAGTACCCTGACCATTTCCATCTACATAGACACGGAGGATGGTGCCCACCTTAACCTTTGAGAGGAAGGTATCCTTCAAGGCATCGAATGGTGTACTCCATGTCACGGCAAACTCACCTTCCCAGATGGTATTCTCCATAGATGGACGTGGCTCTGTAGTTACCTTGATGGTACCGCTAGGGAACTGTACACCACTGCCATCTACCAAAGTGATATCATAGTCACCATTTTCCAAACCTGTAGGAGCTGTGAGCTTCAAGGCTGTGCCCTCTTCGAGAACCTCGAAGGCTACTTCCTTGCCACCTACCATTACTTTAGCAACTGTACCGAGATTCTTGCACTTATGGATAGTGGTCTCAGCACCTGGAGCTACCCAAAGCTCGACGGCATTGGTACCCAAGGCTGGGTCATCGGCAGCAGGAGTTACGGTAACGTTCAAGGTGCGGGATGTGCTCTTGCCCTTGGTGGTTGCCACAATCTTCAAAGTATGATTGCCCACTGGCAAAGTTTGGTCGATAGTATTACCTTCGGCAATCTGAGTGCCGTCGAGCAACCATGTCACAGTGGTGTAGTGAACTGGAGTCACCTTGATTTCCAACTTATAATTAGTCTTGCGGTCTATCTTGGAATCAGCCAAGTCGGTGTTCAAGATACGTGGATTGTCATCTTCGCTGACAGTGAAGTATGGTTCATCGTCAGAAGAGCAAGAAGACAAGGTAGATGTACCAGCCAGTGCGAAACCCACGGCTAAGAGCATCATCATAGCCTTCAAGACTTTTCCCTTATATTGTTTCATTGTCTTATTCATAATTAATTATTCTATTCTATTGTCCTATAAGACTTAACATTTAACACTTAACATTAAACACTACTTGCTATATCCCTTTCCGAATGGAGGATTGAAGTCTGGCTGAAGTTTTACATCAGCCTTGTCCCACCAGAGGCGCTTGTGCCAATCGTCTGTACCACCCATGCGGTCGATGGCAGCCTTGTAGTTGGCATTGTTGTACTGAGCTTCCAACTCAGGATACTGCAAGCGGACAGGCATTGACCAATCGGGATCCGTATAAGTGAAACCATTCTTGGTCAAGAGATCACGATTCAAGATGGCAGGATAGTCTGAGCGGCGCATGTTAGCCCAACCCTCAGAAGGGTTCATCATGTGGAGAATCCAAGCCTGGGTGTTGATGGTCTCCTTAGGATTGTCACCCAACTTGTTGTTGGCAATGAACTCATTGATCTCTTCCTTGGAAATCTTGTTGGATGTAAGATAGTAGTTGTTGAGCAACTCCATGCTGGCACGAACACCAGCCTCGTAGTGACTCTCTGCATTACCACCACCAACATTCCAACCCTTGGTTGCAGCCTCAGCCTTGAGGAACTCTACCTCGGCATAGCTCATCAAGTCGCCAGGACAAGAAGGCATCTCGAAGTCGATGTTCAGGCAAGGACGACCAGCTCGGGCTATATAATCAGAGTTGGCATAAGTGTTCGCGTCTATCTCTGCATACTTCTTCAAAGTAGGAAGGTCATCCAACGTAGCTGCATTCATCCAGTCTGTGTACCAGGCTGCACCAGGGTTGCAAGGCTCCTCACCGAGGTTCTTGCTCTGGAAGTAAGCCAGGAAATCATCGGTCAAGTCAATGTTCTGCTCCTTATCTGGCTTCACCTGACTACGCTTGATATTGTAGTAGTGACGGCAGATGCGATAGAGACGAGGGTCGTTGGTATTCTGCAACTGATAGAACAAGGTAGAGCATACCATGGTAGGCGATGTGGGATCCTGACCATAGAGAGTCTCGCTCAATGCATTGGCACGGAAATCGTAGTCGTTGGCTCCATCATAAAAGGTAAATGGAGAATCAGCATACTTGATATAAGCATCATCTGCTGCACTGGCAATAGCACCGGCAGCCACAGCCTTCTCAAACTCCTCCTTTGCCTTCTGTGGATTAACATCGGAAATGCGCATGGCATAGCGCATACGGAGTGCATTGGCATACTTCTTCCACTTAGCTACATCACCACCCATGCTGGTGACATCACCAGAAATGTGGTCGGTACCTGTGCCAAGCTGCTTCTCGCAAGCGTCAAGTTCATCAAAGAACCAGCTGTAGAGTTCCTCTACGGTATCATACTTAGGGTTGGAGATACCTGAGATATAACCCAGACCTGCCTCCGAACAAGGCACGTCACCATAGGTATCTGCCAAAACTGCCGTGAGATAGACACGATGGATACGAAGTGCCGCATTCAAGTTTGCCTTGTCAGCAGATTTGTGGATGGCATCCACAAGGTTCTTGATACTGATTTCATAATAGCGGTCCCAGACACGACGGGTCATATCATCTTTTCTGAAATTAGAACCAGCGTAATTGGTTACATTCCAACCACCAGCAAAATACTGTGGAAAACCAGTTATATAGTTACGATAGGTATCCATCAGACTGAAGTCACCGTAAGTCTGCAACAAAGCTGTTGTCAACTGTGCGTTAGGGTCGAGCTCGCTCACCTTGGTCTTGTCGGTATTGATGTTGCTCAAGGTATCATCAGAGCAAGAAGTCATCGCAGTGCCGGTTGCCATCAGGGCGAAAGCCATCATCAGGCTGCTCTTACCTATATATTTCTTGATTATATTGTTCATTTTCTTACCTTATTATATATTAGAACTCTTCTAAAGAAATTGATTCATTTTTTCGAGACTAGAACTTCACGTTCACGTTCAAACCATAACTCTTGCGAGATGGCAGGGAACCATATTCCAGACCGAGACCTGAGGTGTTGTAGCTGGAGTCTGGGTCGATGTTAGGAATGTTCTTCCAAACAATGAATGGGTTACGAGCCACGAAGGATACGGTCAAGCCCTTGACATACTTGCCCAGGATGCTCTCTGGGAAGGTATAGCCGAAAGTAATCTCACGACACTTCACGTAAGAGTTGTCGTAAACGAAGGCACTCTGCACGCCTTCTGCCACATGTTTCCAGTAATCTTCAGGGTTCACGGCGATGTCGTTCTTGCGATAAGTACCGTCGCCATTGTCGATGACACCATCTACGACTAATCCCTTGCATTTACCTGCTTCACGCCATGCGGCAAGGTCCATACCCGAAGCCTTGCGAGCCTCCTCAGAAGAGTACCACTCCTCACGGCCTGCCAATGTTCCCTTAGCCTTACCTGTCTGATATGCGGAACGCATAGACATAGAGTAGATGTCGGCACCTACCTTCACATCGAAGGATGCAGAGAGGCGGAAGTTCTTGTAAGAGAATGTGGTATAGAAACCACCAGTCCAATCCCAAGAAGAGTTGCCGATGGTCTTTACGTTCTGGTCAACCATTGGAAGTCCTGTGGCTGCATTGATGACAACTTGTCCCTGCTCATTGCGAACAACATCGTGTCCACGGATAGCACCATAATTCTCGCCAACCTGAGCACCTACTGATACACCGCACCATGTGGCCTTGGCAAGCTCAAAATAGTCCATGCCATCGGTGAGCGACTTCACCTTGTTGGTATTCTTCGAGAAGTTGACACCCAAGTCCCAAGCGAAGTCCTTGATCTGCAAGGCACGGGCATTGAGGGCAATCTCGACACCCTGGTTCTGAATCTCACCGGCATTGATGAGGCGGTAAGCATAGCCAGAGGTGGTGGTTGAAGCCAAACTCAAAATCTGGTTCTTGGAGTTCTGGTTGTAATAGGTGGCATCCAAGCCCAAGCGTCCGTTAAGGAACTTCATCTCCAAACCTACCTCGTAAGAACCTGTCATTGTAGGCTTCAAATCCTTGTTCGGCTGTGTTGAGTTGGCTATCATACCGATGGTATAACCCGAGTAGCTGTACTTGCCCGTGGTATAGTTGAGTGCCAACAGGTATGGATCGGTATCGCTACCTACCTTTGCCCAAGATGCGCGAATCTTACCATAATTGATGAACTTCTTGTTCTTGATAAACTCAGAGAAAACCAAACTACCCGATACAGATGGATATACGTATGTATTATTATTTGTAGGGAGCGTAGACGACTTATCGCCACGGAGGGTTCCCTCCAAATAGTAAGTATGCTTGTAGCCAAGGCTTGCGCTGGCATAGAGAGAGCTGATCTGTTTCTTGTACATGCTCTCACGAGTGTTCTGTTCCTGATAGTTCATGATGTTCTGGATGCCATTCATCTGCTGGTTAAGACCGACGTTGGTAGTGGTCTTGTTGTTCACCTTGAAGATGTTACCACCAGCGGTAGCGTTGACATCGAAGTCGCCCCATGAGTTGTTGTAGAGGGCGAGTATCTCGGCGTTGAGTGTGCGGTTGTTGAAGATTTGGTCGGTAAGCTTTCCGGCAGGAGTTCCTGGAGTTGTCTTGGCAATGAAGTCCTCGAAGTTCATGCTGTTGATATCGGTACCGATAGTACCCTGCAACTTGAGGTGCTTGTTGATGTTCCAGATTGCCTTACCCGTAAAACGGAACACGTCCTTGTCGGATGTATTGCTGTTCTTATAGAGATCCCAGTATGGGTTCTTGTTATACTGATCGTTACCATTCCAGTTGGAGTAGTTGCCGTCGGCATCCTCATAGTGCTTCAACCAAGCCTGGTCGTAGGTACCAGCCAGGGTCATGAGGTTCTTACCCACGTTGCTCTGAGAGTCACCAAGGGCAGGACGGTTCTTTACCTTCTCACGAGTATAGTTGGCGGTGAAGTCGAAGTCAACAGGACCAGCTGAGGTATTCACACGGAGGTTGAAGTTGTCACGACTCATATTGGTATTTGGCAAGATATCCTTGTTGCGCATATCGGTAACAGAGAAACGCATACCCGTCTTACCGGAATTAACTGAGAGGATGGCAGAATTCTGAGTGGTGAAACCTGTACGGAAGAAACCTGAAGCATTGTTAGGATGCATCATGAATGGACGCTCCTCGCCATCGAAATACTTGAACATGAAGTCATCGGCCTTAGGTCCCCAACTGGCATTGGTACCTGAAGTGCTCGCATTAGGAAGCTCGCCATTGTAGCCAGCACCGTATATCTCCTGGATATCGTCCCATTTAGCCAACTGAGTATCGATAGTATAAGAACCATTGTACTCCACGGAAATTCTATCCTTCTCCGCCTTCTTGGTCGTAATCAAGATAACACCATGGGAAGCACGGCTACCATAGAGGGCAGAGGCAGCAGGACCTTTCAATACGGTCATCGTCTCAATGTCATCAGGATTGATGGCAGAGATACCATCACCGAGGTCATAACCACCAGCTTCACCAGCACTGCCAAAGTTGGTATTATCCAAAGGCACACCATCCACCACGTAAAGAGGCTGGTTATTGCCTGCCATTTCTGTATTACCACGAAGAAGCACGCGGGTAGAACCAGAAGCACCGCCAGCGGTGTTCTGCACAACGAGACCAGCCACCTTACCTGAAAGAGAGTTGATGACGTTGGTTTCCTTCGCCTTGGTGAGTTCCTCACCTTTAACCTCCTCCAAGCCATAGCCCAAAGCCTTGCGGTCGCGCTTGATACCAAGGGCGGTAACAACGACCTCATTCAAGGCCTTACCATCCTCTTGCATCGTGATTTTCATGCCATTAGCAGCTTTCACGGTCATCGTCTTGTAACCGATATAGCTCACTTCGAGCGTTGCTCCAGGCTTGCAGTTCAACGTAAAGTTACCATCAATATCGGTAACGGCACCGTTGGTTGTACCAGCCACCTTCACGCTAGCGCCAATCAAGGTTTCGCCAGTGGCATCCACCACTGTACCCTTGATGCCTTGGTTCTGCTGAACGCTCATCGCAGCATTGTTCAACTGGGCAGCGAGAATGGCAGAAGCAGGCATCCACATCAAACCTGCACCGAGCAGGCCGAGAAACATAGTTTTCTTTCTCATAATTGATATTTTTGTTTTTAGTTTAACATTATTCTTTCCCAAAGATTCCTTCGAGAATCCAAGGAGCATTCACCTTCATACTCTTGAAACGGTCGAAGATGCCATACTTCTCAGAGCCGTTGCCGAAGTGGTTGTTGTCCCAAACGAAAGTAGAGAAGCCTCGTTTGCGAGCCTCCGTAGTCAAGAACTTACAGTAGTAGGTCATGTTTTCATGCACTTTCTCTGAGTTTGACTTATAGTGATCGGTTACTCCCCACTCTCCTATTACGATACCCAGTCCTTTGTTGCTCCAGGTATTCACCGCCTTGTCGAAGAAATCCGTCATCGTCTTCTCATTTTCTGCAGGTATCTTGCCAGCATCCTTGTAGGCATCACCCCAGTAATCGTAGGTGCAATCGCCGGCGTAGCTCCATGGCTGATAGTAGTGAAATTCCACACTCATATAGTTGTTGCCATTGCCTTCGGCATCCTTCGGAATGATGAAATCTCCATTCTCTATGCCAAACCATGGGTTACAAACGTAAGTCTGTAAGATGAGGTGGCGCTTGGCATTGTTGCCGCCTGTGGCACGAACCATATCCACGAATATCTGATTGTAAGCATTCTGCACTTCGAGGTTCTCGGCAGTAGGCTTGCCCCAGTTGTCCCTGATGTGAACCTCATTGGTACCGGCGAAAGCCAAGCGACTGTCATAATTGGCAAACTCAGAGGCGATATTCATCCAGAGGAGCGCAAGCTTCTGGCAGTTTTCTTCCTTATATTGATAAGTAGGACGACCTTCGAGCCATTTTTCATGATGCACATTGATGATAACCTTCAAACCATTGTCAAGGCACCAGCCCACCACCTCCTTGATACGGGCAATCCAAGCCTTGTCGATGCTCATCGCCTGAGCGTTGGTAATGTGGCACTGCCAACGGATTGGAATACGGATGGCATTGAAACCAGCCTTCTTCACGGCTTGTATCATCTTCTTGGTAACAACGGGATTGCCCCAGGCTGTCTCTGCATGGATAGAACCATCAGGGTTGCCAATCTGCATCGACTCACCATCCTGTCCAGGAGCTGAGCACTCGAATTCATTGCCAAGATTCCATCCCACAACGTCTTTATTCCATTGCTGGGCAGTAGGTATGGATTCGCCTACGCCATCAGAACCGTTGGATGAGTGCAACGTACTTGCTTCGCATGAGAAACACGTGAAGACGCCTATTAAAAAGAGGCTAAATTTCAAAAAGTTCCTTTTCATTTTTATGTTTATATTGTTATTGTTTCGTTTTTTAAATAACTGTTTGACTTACTTAACAGAATCTGGTTGCAAAGATAAAGAAAAGGAACTTTCAGAGGGTTAGATAACAAACAAAAAAGGTTTCAATTCAGACATATCGTCTAAACAGAGACCTTTTCTTTGAATTTAAAACTCTAATTTACAGATACTTACTTGGAGAAACTCCAAAGTGCTTTTTAAATACAGTACTAAAGTACTTCACATTTACAAAACCGGCTTTCACAGATACATCCAGCACACTATCCCCCTGTTTCAGGAAGATTGCAGCCTGCTCCAGACGTATCAAACGCATAAAATCCTGCGGACTTTGGCCCGTAAGAGTCTTCAGCCTACCATAGAAAAGCGTTCTGCTCATCGCCATCTCTCTACAGAGTCGGTCGATATTAAAGTCTGTGTCGCTCAGATGAGTCAACACCAAACGGGTAGCTTTATCTACAAAAGCCTGGTCTTGTGGATCCAGAACAGCTTCTGCCACATTTTCGAATGTCTGGCCTTGCTTATTCAAGACAGTATCATCCTTTTTATCTTCAGAAACTCCAGTAGGTTCCAAGTGTTCATAGGAAGAATCAGAACCCATAATCTGCTCGGAAGAAGCAGACTCAGAAGCAACCTCTCCTCTAACAAGAGCAAGGCTTCTGTCCATATAATACAGACTCAACCGGCGACGATTCTTCAAAATACTGTCAATCTTACTCGCAAGAATAGCAGTATCGAATGGCTTGGCTATATAGTCATCAGCACCAAGTCCGAGTCCCTCTATCATAAAGTCACGACCAGCCTTAGCAGTCAGCAGGATAACAGGCAGCCATGATGTTTCCTTATTTTCCTTGATGCTGCGACAGAACTCATCTCCGTGCATTCCCGGCATCATGACATCAGAAACAACGATATCACATACCCCGCCCTCTTTCAAATATTTCAAGGCAGCCTCTGCACTCTCCACATCAACTACCTGATAAGAATCACCAAAAGTCATTCTAATATATTTGCGAAGATCTTCATTGTCATCGACAAAAAGAAGTGTATCTGTTGAAACATCAGCATCCTGCAGAACCGCAGAAGACACAGTCTGGCAAGTTTCATCATGCTTATCTTCAGCTAAAGAAGATTCAGTTGCAACATTTTTCTTTTCTCCTACAAGCCGGACAGAAGAATCTGTTACATTACCTAATGGCACCTTCACACAGAAAGTAGTACCCTTTCCTTCCTCACTTACGAAACTAAGCTTTCCTCCTAATTTCTCTACAAGTTTTCGTGTAAGCATCAGTCCTAATCCACTTCCCATTTCCTGAGAATTTATCGCATTAGAAGCCCTGAAGAAGGTCTTGAAGATACTCTTAATTTCGGCCTTTGGAATACCTATACCTGTATCACATACATGAATCATAGCCATCTTGCCTTCAACAGAAGCCGACAACGTAACCTTTCCACCTTGAGGTGTATATTTGATAGCATTCGAGAGAAGATTTTCCAATATCAGATCCATCATTTTGACATCAGAATGAATCTGTTGCTGCGGACACGTTTCAATACACAGTTGAATATGCTTCTCCTGAGCTGTCAATACAAACTTTTCCAACTGCACACGTAAAAGCATCGGCAATTCTATATCTTGCAGGCGAACCTGTTCGGCAGACTGCTCTACCTTTTGGAAGTCAAGCAATTCTGTAACCATCTTCAATAGTTTGTTGCCGTTGCGATGCGCCATATCCAAGAATCCACGGCTTTTCTCACTCAAGCTGGAATCATTAGCCAGATTATCAAGAGGAGCCAACACGAGACTCAAAGGAGTACGTATGTTATGGGCAGTATTAACGAAGAAATTGATTTTCTCATCATAATACTTTCGCTGTAAGCGCTCTTTGTAATACTGCCAGACAAAATATAAGATGGCAGCAAAAATACAGAGATAGATAATCCATGCCCACCAGGTATTCCACCAAGGTTGGGCTATATGAATTTCCAAAGTTGTTTCTCCCAATTCTCTACCATTACTTCTGCAGATAGCCTTTACATGAAGCACATAGCTGCCCGAAGGCAAATTTACAAATCGTGCCAACTGATTAGAAGATGGTTTACTCCAATTACGGTCGTATCCTTCCAAATAATATTGATATTGAATATCATACTGGTATTGATAATTGATACTCTCGAAAGAAACAACCAGCGTATTCTCATTATGGCTAAGTTTCAATTTGCCTTCCTTCAACATTTCAAAGAGACATTCATTCCAGTAATCGGAACGTTCGACACCTTCAACCTCAACACTATGAATACGAAGTGGAGCGGCATAATTCAAACCTTTGGCAAACATAGGAGTCAAAGCGACAACTCCATCGTTGCTGCCAAAAAGCACCCTGCCATCTGAAGTACACGCAACAGACATCCGGTTATACTCACGTTCCATTCCCTTAAAGATATTGAGGTTTACTATCTTCCCCTGTTTCATGAACGCCAATCCTTTATCCGTACTGATCCACAAATTGCCATTAATACCTTTTATAAGTCCATAAACTGTATTAGAAGGCAAAGCGTCCTGATTAGTATAACGCTTAAACTTCTTTGCCAGGAAATCATAATCATAGAGTCCTCCTCCATCCGTTCCGATCCAGATATGACGGGAATCCTGAAAAGCCATACTGTTGACAAACAAATTAATGTCTTTTTCAGGATACTGTTCAGGATAAAAGAAACGACGAGGATGCAAAGGTTCACGCTTATCAATCAAATAGCCTCCATGCGAAGTTCCTACAGCAATAAAACGCTTATCCGGTGATTCCGTGATGCATTGCACTTCGTTGACAGGCAGATAGAATACCGACTTTCCCGTTCCATTCAAATTATATTTATCTGAAGGGAAACAAGCCATATCTCCATCCAAACATCCCACCCAAATATTACCATCGCTATCAGTAAAAAGACTGAATACGTAATCACTCTTCAACATTCCTGTTTCCACAGAATAAGCAGGCATACTAGTGCCATCAGCATGAACCTGATATACGCCATTACCATAGGTACCAACCAGAATTCTGCCGTCTACAGTCTGACAAATCGTAAGCGCCACCTTATTATATAATCCATGATACCAAAGACGAGTCTGCGCATCATAAACACTTACTCCTTTATCTGTAGCATACCATATTTTCCCATCACGGCTTTGGAAAACATCGTTCACACAATTGTCTATCAGTGATTGATTGTTGAGATATTCATGTGTGATATATTCCAATGTATGTTTCATCGGTATTGCCAAATCTACTCCTCCCGAGTAAGAGCCTGTCCATAAATCGCCGAAACGATCGCAGCACAAGGTATATAATCCATTACCATTCAATACATTACCAGGACGTCCATCTGTATCAAGCAAGAGCTTGGTTTGTTTATTCGAACTGTCATAAGCATATATTCCAGCTCCATCTACAGCCATCAGAAGAGTCTGCTTATCATATAAAATGATTGAACGTACTGGAATTTTAGGAATGTTTTGCAAAGATTGGAAATCAGCAGATTTTATCAGCTTCCAAGTACGATCATCCATTACTTTAACTCCTTCGTGAAAAGTACCCAGCCAGATACGATGTCCCACAATATCATGATAAGAGGATACTACAGAACTGCCACTAATCTTCTTTTCTAACTTCCGGGCAGACATCGAATAGCAATAAACATCTTTAAATGTTCCTATCAAGAGTTTCTGACCTATAAATTGGATATGATTAATATAGGTATTTTTCAATACAAACCTACCCTTAGCTGTCTCCCGAACTATCTCCTTTCCATCAGTAGCTGCTGATAAGCAATAAATGCCTCTATCCATAGCTAACCAGAAATTGCCCTTTCCGTCTACCAACAGTTCGTTCAACACGATACTTCCACCTAAAATTTTCTGAAGATTACATTTCAAGACAAATGTATCTTTCCTCTTATCATATATATACACCTTTCCCTTGTTGTCGTAGGCGTAAATCAGATGTTGCGCATCCTTAGTCAGTTTAATACTTCTACCACTAGCATCACTATACGGCATCTCTGTGTATAAAGTATAATTGGTTACCTGTTGCCCATTATATCGGTCAACTCCACGCTTAGTACTTATCCACATGGCACCATCCTCTGCCTCGACAATAGAATAAACTCGAGGGCAGGAAAGACCATTGTCAGTATTGAGATTGGAAAGCATGAACATATTTCTGGAAATATGCGCATATGCCTGAAGAGCCGATGCCAACAGCAGCAATATAATCAGAGTGCAGGATTTATATCGTTTCATAATTCATTCATTGATCTTATTTGGAGACAAAGATAATACAAAAAAATGAAAAACAAATAGAATAATGAGATAAAATGAAAAAAATCTATTATCTTTGCAAGATATTAATATAAAGATATAGACTATGATCAAAAGATTATTATCCTTTCTAGACGCATCGCCAGTGAATTTTCTGGCTGTAAAGAATATCTCCGAGGAATTGGAGAAGAACGGGTTCCGCCGTATGAACCCACAGGAGCCTTTGGGCAAGATTGAAGCGGGCGAAAAGTTCTTCGTTACCAAGAACGACTCTTCCATCTACGCCTTCCAAATCGGAAAGAAGCCTTTGGCAGATGCCGGTTTCCACATGATCTGCGCCCACTGCGATTCGCCTACCTTCCGCATCAAGCCAAATGCTGAGATGCTTTGCGAGGGCGGCATCGTAAAACTGAATACTGAGGTTTATGGTGGTCCTATCATGTCAACCTGGTTCGACCGTCCGCTCACTTTGGCAGGCAGAGTTATCGTGAAGGGCGAGAATGCGATGAATCCCCAGACGCTCCTTCTTCATGTGAAGCGCCCATTGCTGCAGATCAGCAATCTCGCTATCCACTTCAACCGTCAGGTAAACGATGGTGTGAAGTTGAGCAAGCAGAAGGATGTGCTCCCTATCCTCGG
>ULSN01070372.1_pt1 | contig 12304 bp, 9 predicted proteins | sample 1956771 | NCBI WGS metagenome assembly ULSN01 (sample SAMEA4835709, study PRJEB28245) | human gut metagenome | biome: gut microbiome; material: fecal sample | place: Denmark | collected 2008
TCTCTCCCATTTTTTTTCTTCATTATTGCAGAGTTCAGCTAGGAATAGCGCAAGGTTTACTTTCTTGTTTATCCATTTCAAGCCATGTTGAGGCTTATCACCATTGCCTGAAAAATAGTATATAAAGTCGTTTAAAGCAGTCGTTGATTCTAGATACTTGCCATCTATCAAGAAATTATAAATAGTTTTGAATTGTTCTTCATTATAATCCAAGTTATAATGGGATAATTCATCTGATACTGTATCATTATAGGAAATAGGATTTGGCTCATTCAATAGTTTTTCAAGAAATTCGCAAGCTAAAGTAATTTCCCTCCTTCTAATAATGTGATATCTTTGTTCAAAATACTTTCTCCTATTTGTATTAATATCGACATTACAGTTAAACCAATTTGATTTCTCGTAGTTGGCTAAAGACTTTTTAAGTCTGTTGTAATATATTCCGACTCTATCTCGGAACAATTGACTCTCCATATAGCACGAAAAAGCACATATTTCAAATCCCTTCCTCTTGTAAGCAAGAACTATACCCCACTTCTCAATGTCTAATTTTCCATTAAACATTGCATTAATATTGCGATGATAACCATTATATATTGCATTAATAAACTTAAAAAATTTTCTTGTATCCATATATGAATCTAATTACTTAGTAGACAAATTTAGCAATAATACTTTTTAGAAAAAAGGTTGCGTAAAGTATTAGATGGGTTGTTGTTTGCGCAACTTATTGACAGATGGTGTTGAAAAAAGTGTTGAGAAATAAAAAAGAGGCTTGATAATCAACATCTTGCCTCTTTTATCAGTCGGGGTGACTGGATTCGAACCAGCGACCACACGCCCCCCAGACGTGTACTCTAACCGGACTGAGCTACGCCCCGTTTTGTGGGCACAAAGGTAAGCAATTTCCAGTTGTTTTCAAAATCTAATGGTTATTTTTGTTTAAAATTGCAACTTCAGGTGAAAAATGAACCGACATCGGACGATTTTCACTTACCTTTGCAGTGTGCAGGATAATTGCCGTAAAACTAAGGCAACCACGCCTGCCGGTTGATTTGGAATTATGGCTATACTGGACAAACTATCAGCCGTTTGCGGGAATGTGTCGCAAACATTGGCGAGCTTGATTAAAATTGCGCTGCTTTCGCGCCGACCGACGGTGCGGAAAACGGCAGGTGACGAGGAAATCGTCATCCTCGGCAACGGTCCGTCGCTCAATCAGACGGTAGCGGAGTCGATGTCGTTTCTCGCTTCGCGCAAAAAGCTGGCGGTGAACTTCGCTGCCAACACTCCGCTGTTTCTCAATCTGAGACCGGAATTCTATGTGCTTGCCGACCCGCATTTTTTCCAGGCTGCCGACAATGAGAACGTGAAAAAGCTCTGGGACACATTTCTGACGAAAGTCGACTGGGAAATGACGCTTTTCGTGCCAACCCGTATCAAAAGCCCTCAACTCGACCGGCTGAAACAGAACAGCCATATCACGGTGAACCGCTACAACACGACGCCCATCGAAGGATTCAAGGCGTTTCGTAACGCCGTCTACCGCATGGGATTGGGAATGCCGCGCCCACGCAACGTGCTGATTCCGTCCATCATGCTGGCGCTGAATGCCGGTTTCCGTACAGTGTACGTGGCAGGTGCCGACCATTCGTGGATGAAAACGCTTTCGGTGAACGACAGCAACCAGGTAGTGTCCATCCAGCCGCATTTCTACAAGGACAACGAAAAGGAAACCGCGCGTGTCAACACGGAATACATGAACTACCCGCTCCACCAAATCATCTACAGCTTTTATGTGGCATTCAAGTCCTACTATGTGATACGCGACTATGCCGCCTCGATTGGTGCAACGGTGTGGAACATCACTCCCGGAAGTTTCATCGACGCATTTCCACGCAAAAAAGTATAAGAACATTTTAAAATCCTACGCAATATGAACGAAAACGCGCTGAAAATCAAAGTTCAGCGATGGATTCTTATCGTTTCATCGCTGATTCTCATCGGCAAATTCATCGCCTATTTTCTGACCAACTCCGTCGGCGTGCTGACCGATGCGATGGAGAGCATCGTCAACGTGCTTGCCGGAGCGTTAAGCCTATACAGCCTTTACTGGTCATCGAAGCCTATCGACAAGGGCCACCCGTTCGGGCACGGTAAAATGGAACTGATTTCAGCTTCCGCCGAAGGCATCATGATTACGATAGCCGGACTGATGATTATCTACGAAGGCGGACGGCGACTGTTTCTTCCGGCTGAAATTCAGAAGCTCGATGTGGGTATCTACATCGTCGGCGCATCGGGTGTGCTCAATTATCTGATGGGCTGGTACAGCATACGCATGGGCAAAAAATACGGGTCAATCGCTCTGGTAGCAGGCGGAAAGCACTTGCAGTCGGACACCTATTCGACCATCGGACTTGTAGCCGGACTGCTTATCCTGTTCTTCACCGGGAAGGCATGGATCGACAGCGCACTGGCACTCATCTTCGGCTCAATTATTATCATTACAGGCATTTCCATCCTGCGCAAAACCATTGCCAACCTGCTTGACAAAGCCGACGAGCAACTGCTGACGGAACTGGCCGAACTGCTGAACGCCAACCGCAGCCGCGAATGGGTGGATATCCATAATTCCAAAGTCATCAAATACGGCAACTGCATCTACATGGACTGCGACCTGACCATCCCCTGGTATTTCACCATCGAAGAAGGCCACCGTTCGGGAGCCAAACTGAAGGAAATCGTGCAAAACAAATACGCCAACCGCGTACAGATGACCATCCACCTCGACCCCTGCAACATTTTCGAACAGCCGCGTTGCAGCCATTGCGGATATAAGGAATGCCCCCATCGGAAAGAGCCGTTCCGCGAACTGCAAAAAATCGACATTACGACCTTCACCGGCAACGCCGAGGAACAGGAATCGCCCGCCAACGCCATTTAACGCGCGGCTCCGGCAGTTGCGCCGGCTAACCCTTTGATATTGTCGAAGAAATGAGTACCTTTGCCGCGACAAAAGCGGCAAGCCTTCAATAAGGACGAAGGTCGCCCGATTTTTCAGTCGAAAATATAGGAAATAACAATAAATATGGCATTACAATGTGGTATCGTTGGACTTCCGAACGTAGGAAAGTCCACTCTATTTAACTGTCTTTCAAACGCAAAGGCTCAATCGGCGAACTTCCCGTTCTGCACCATCGAGCCGAACGTAGGCGTGATCACCGTTCCCGACGAACGCCTCAACAAACTTGCCGAAATCGTCAACCCTCAACGCATCGTGCCGGCCACCGTTGAAATCGTCGACATAGCCGGATTGGTTAAAGGTGCGTCAAAAGGCGAAGGACTCGGCAACAAATTCCTGGCCAATATCCGTGAAACGGACGCTATCATACATGTGCTCCGCTGCTTCGACGATCCGAACGTGGTACACGTCGACGGCTCTGTAAATCCGGTGCGCGACAAGGAAATCATCGACTACGAGCTACAGTTGAAGGACCTGGAAACCATCGAAAGCCGCATTACCCGCGTGCAGAAACAGGCGCAAACCGGCGGCGACAAGAACGCCAAAGTGCAGTACGAAGTACTCTGCCGCTACAAGGAAGCCCTCGAACAGGGCAAGGCCGCACGCACCGTGCAGTTTGAGACGAAGGACGAACAGAAATGCGCCCACGACCTCTTCCTGCTTACCAACAAGCCGGTGCTCTATGTGTGCAACGTCGACGACAAGTCGGCCGTAACCGGCAACAAATATGTCGACATGGTACGCGAAGCCGTTAAGGACGAAAACGCTGAAATCCTTATCGTGGCTGCACAGACGGAATCGGAAATCGCCGAATTCGAGACTTACGAAGAACGCCAGATGTTCCTCGAAGAAATCGGCCTGAAGGAATCGGGCGTATCACGCCTTATCCGTGCCGCGTTCCACCTGCTGAATCTGGAAACCTACTTTACGGCCGGACCGCTTGAAGTGCGTGCATGGACCTACATGAAGGGCAGCAAGGCGCCTCAATGTGCAGGTGTCATCCACACCGACTTTGAGAAGGGCTTCATCCGTGCGGAAGTTATTAAATATGACGACTACATCGCCCTCGGCGGTGAATCAGCCTGCCGCGAAGCCGGAAAAATCGGTATCGAAGGCAAGGAATATGTTGTGCAGGACGGCGACATCATGCACTTCCGCTTCAATGTTTAGCATATTACGTTACATACCCTATTTTATACACGCCACCGGGAATCCGCTCCTGCGAATTCCCGGTGTTTTTATTTGTACATCATTCTATTCCTCATCCCTGCTGCATAATCAGCACCGACGTATAGGCAACATAGCAGGCCACCATTAGTGCACCTTCCAGACGCGTAATCGTGCGCTTGCGGAAAAACCAGCCTACCAGCCAGAACAGCACCGATGAACCGACAAGCACCGCCATGTCGAAATTGCCGATGTTTCCCATCGGCAGCGGAACAATCGTGGCACTGCATCCGAGCACAAAAAACAGGTTGAACAGGTTGCTGCCTATCACATTACCAATTGCAATGCCCGGATTTTTCTTCAGTGCGGCAGTAATGGACGTTGCCAGTTCCGGCAATGATGTCCCGCCTGCCACCAGCGTAAGGCCTATCACCGACTCGCTCACGCCCCAGGCACGCGCAATGCCGCTCGCACCGTCGACGAAAAGCTGTCCGCCGAAAATCAGTCCGGCAAGTCCGCCCACAATAAACAGCGCCGATTTCCAGCCCGGCATCTGCTTTACTGCGGCATCCGCCCCACCGGCATCTGCCCCGCTCTTGGCGATGGCAAACGTATAGCGCATGAAGATCAGGAAAAACATCAGCAGTACCAGCCCGTCAGAACGGCTGACCACATTTTCCGACGCACCGTCGAGCAACACGTCGTTGGCACAGAACGCCAGCACAAGCGCCGAAAGAATCACAAGCGGAATCTCGTTCGTCATAATGCTCCGCTCCACCTTTATCGGAAGCACGAGCGCCGTACAGCCGATAATCATCAGCACATTGAAGATATTGCTGCCCACCACATTACCAATCGACATTTCCGCACTGCCGTCAATAGCCGACAGCACACTGATGACCAGTTCGGGGGCCGAAGTTCCGAAAGCCACAATCGTCAAACCGATAACAAGGTCGGAAATGCCAAACCGTTTCGCCACGGCCGCCGACCCGTCGGTCAGCGCATTGGCCCCCACAAGAATCAGCGCCAATCCGCCTATAAGAAAAAGAATATCAAATATCATCGTCTGTAATTCTAAATTCAATCGCTAAAATTAACCTAAATTTTGCACAACTCCCCATCATTTCCCACAAAACATTAATTTCTGGCTGAAAATTTTGCATATTGAAAATCCTGACTTATCTTTGCACTGCAACAACGGGGTATTAGCTCATCTGGTAGAGCGCAACACTGGCAGTGTTGAGGTAAGCGGTTCGAGTCCGCTATGCTCCACAATACCGACGGCGGCATCCACAAGATGTTGCCGTTCTTTTAATTAACAACGGAATATTAACATATAGTTGGACAAACAACTGTTGATTAATGTCATAAAAAGTACTTTAATTCACTTTATTATTCAACTCAACAAAAGCACATATATGATTTAATTTAAAATACCAACAATTGAATATACAGATTTTCAACTAAATATATAAAATATAAGATTTTGTAACATCTTTACCGTTCTCCAAAAATGCTTTTCAACTCAATCGAATTTCTCATTTTCTTACCAATAGTATTCATTCTATATTGGAAAATTTGTAAAAGCAGTTCTTCTCAGAATATAATAATAGTACTATCTAGTTGCGTATTTTATGGATGGTGGAACTGGAGATTTCTTTTTCTAATAACATTTTCAATAGCATGTACATTTTTTTGTGGTTTATTTCTTGAACATTACCAAAGTAACAGAAAAATACAAAAGCTGATTTGTACTATCAATATTCTTATCAATTTAGGAATCTTATTTTTTTTCAAATATTTTAATTTTTTCAATGAAAGTCTCATACACTTACTCACCAGCATAGGATTTAAACCTCATATTCATAGTCTTAATATAATTTTACCAGTTGGTATTAGCTTCTATACATTTCAAATAATTAGCTATACAATAGATATTTATCGAAAAAAAGTCATCCCGACCCATAATTTCATTCTTTTTTTCGCCTATATAAGTTTTTTTCCGCAATTAGTTGCAGGCCCAATTGAAAGGGCAACCAACATACTACCACAGTTTCAGAAAACTCGACTTTTTAATTATAACCAATCAGTTGATGGATTAAAATTAATGCTTTGGGGATTTTGTAAAAAAATTCTTATTGCAGACAATTGTGCTCTAGCCGTAAATACTTTTTTCTCAGATTATAATTCTTTCAACGGTTTCGAACTATTTATTGGAGCTATTCTTTTTTCTTTCCAAATTTATGGCGATTTTTCTGGCTATTCAGACATTGCAATCGGTTGTGCCCAACTCTTTGGAGTTAACCTTATGCGCAATTTCAATTATCCTTATTTCTCCAAAAACATAGTAGAGTTTTGGAAAAAATGGCATATATCCTTAAACACATGGTTCATAGATTATCTTTACATACCATTGGGAGGAAATCGTTGTTCAAGATACAAATATATTCGGAATATATTTATTGTGTTTTTAATTAGTGGTTTATGGCATGGAGCAAACTGGACTTTTATATTCTGGGGATTGTATCATGCAATTCTGTTCATCTTACTATATTTCTGGAAAATCTGGCATTCTAACAATTCAATTGAACAACAATCTGACAAACTTTCAATCTACAATATCGTTTGCATCTTCACGACATTTATGCTTGTTACGATTGGCTGGATTTTCTTTAGAGCAGAAAGTATCTCCGATGCTTTCAAATATATCTATATTATGATTACAGATTTCCATATAACAATTCCACATCATGAAAAAATTGTCCTCTTATTTATTTTCACTCTGATTATGGTTGAATGGATCCAACGAAAAAAAAGACATCCATTACAATTCGGAACAAAAACTATATTTCGATATAGAATATTCCGCTACACACTATATTATACACTTATTGTGGCATTACTTAATTATTCTGGAAAACAAACTGAATTCATTTATTTCAGTTTTTAAAATACCTAGCATATGAAAAGATTTATTTCCAAGCTACTAATATTTAGCATTCCAGGATGGGTATTAATAATACTTTTTTTTATTTTAGACCCATTTATGATTATTTACAATTATAACAACTATTATAAACAACAAAAAATACCTGTCTATCTCAACAGAGATCACGTTAGCACCCGCACATATATTCAAAATAGGGAAAAATATCATTATAACAGTTTTATTTTCGGCAACTCGCGTAGCTTAGTCTACCACATAGAAGATTGGGAGCCTTTACTTTCTGGTAATAATAGCTGCTATCATTTTGATGCTTCTGCAGAGACTCTTTATGGTATTCAAAAGAAAATAAACCTAATAGACCAATTAGGAGATAGCCTAAAAAATGTTCTATTAATTTTAGATACAAGTCTCCTACAACTAGACCAAGCGTTCAGATATAGCCATTTGTTTTACCCATCACCAATTCTTGAAAACAACAAACATATTATCGAGTTTTATTGGGTACACTTTATGGCATATTGCAACCCCAAAATAGCATATGCTATATTTGATTACACATTAAGTGGGGAAATTAAAGATTACATGATTAAAAATTCTCTCATAAAAGATCTAAACATAACCTATCTTCAAAAATATAACGAAATACGTTATGATAGTATTGAAAATGAAATAAAGAAAGGAAATTACTATACTTTCAAACAACGGTCCGTGTTTAAGGACAAACAAAAACCAAACATACACCCCATTGTTATTAAAGAAAAACAATTTCAAATATTACAAGACATTGCAAATATACTCAATAAACACCACAGTTCCTGCAAAATTATCATATCCCCACTATACAATCAACAAAAACTACAAGCAGAAGACAGAAACAAGTTAGACCAACTATTCGGTGCTGAAAACATCTTCGATTTTTCTGGTGTAAATTGCATAACCAATAACTATCACAATTATTATGAAGATTCTCATTATAGGCCCTGTGTAGCACAATATATTTTAAAAAAGGTCTATAGATAAGTTTACTTATAACATTATATATTGATAAAACGAATGTTGCCGTTCTTTTTTATGCAAAAAACGCATGGTAATAGTAGACGGCAAACACAACCGTAAACACGACAAGAAAAGCATAGTAATGCCCTACACGCATCTCCGGACAATAGCGCTTGAACAAGGGAACCACAAGATAAGACACCGCAATATAGGGCAACGCCAGCGACAACGGATAGCCGACAAGGCCATACTCCGGAATCAGCCAGCAATAAAGCACAATAATCAGTCCTTGAGTAGCCAGTTGCACCCATGCATATACCTTCTGCTTCTGATAGGCATTGAAAATGCGCATAAACAGATTATATGAAAAAGAGAAAGGCAGATACATGATGAGCATCGACAGCATCAACGATGTGAGTTCCAGCGAATCGGCTGAGAATTTACCCATTCCGAACAACAGATCCACCATCCATTCACTGGCAAGCGAAATACCGATTGCCACGACAAACAGCCCCGTCATCACCGACAGCAAAAGCTTTTCAGCCAAACGTGCCACCTCAGTAAACTGATTGGCGCTTACAAGGTTGTTGAATTTTATTGCCATTACATTCGTAATCTGAGCCACAAGAAAAATGCTCGGCACACTCACCATCTTGTCGGCAAAAGCCACAGCCGTCAGGCTTCCTTCCGGAAATTTAGACAGCAGATATTGAGGGACATACAAGGCCACCAGATACATCGAATAGCCCAACTGCGAGTACGCGCCCGAACCCATCACTTCCTTCACCTTACTGAACGAGCACACCGAAAAACGCCATTTCAACAGACGTTTCATCGACAGGACAAGTATAAACAGATTAACCAAATATCCAAGAACAAGACCTATCGCCACGGAACGTAATCCCAACACATCATGGAAAAGGAGAATGAACACCACCCCCAATGTTGAATTGATAAGATTGACCGTATTGGGAAAGGTAAAGTATTTGTATGAAGCCATGATTTCCGTCATCAGGTTGATGACAATATTCAGAAACACTATCGGCAGACACCAACGAATCAATTCCATATTGGAAGCCACCACCTGTTCAGGAAATGAGGACAAAAGAGAAAAAAGTGGAGTGGTAAAAACACCGGCCAATAGAAACAGAACCAATCCCAACAGTGTATAAATGACAAGAAATCCGTTAAAAAAGCCGACTGAATCATGCTCATTACTGCGAACACGCAGATTAATGCCTTTCGGGACAAGGACCGCAATCGTAAAATTGAGGAAGAAATAGGAAATGAACAGAATTATATTGTAAGTAAAAAAGAAGACATCCGTATCGGCAAATGTTCCAAAATAAAATCCAACAAGCCAATGCTGCACGAACGCCACGCTCCTGCCACAGATATTGAAGGCAGAAGACCATATAATTCCGTTTCGATATGATTCCGGGTTGAGTAATCCCATAGACGGTTCCTTTTTCGCTATTATAACGGAACAATCCCGGATATATTATTTACAAGGAAGGAAAACGGCATCTACTTTCTGCCAAGGACCTTGTTATAAACCTCTACAGTCTGTCGGGCTATATTGTCCCAGTTATAGTTCATAAGGTTATATTTCCTTCCTTTCGGCTGACGTTGCAACTTGACCGAAAGAGCGTTTTTCAATGATTCACAATCTCCGCACTTGAAAAAATCTCCAGTCTCCAATTCCGGCAATTTATTGGCAGGAATATCGCTTACCAGCACATCCAAGTCATAGCTCATCGCCTCCAACAGGGAAATAGGCAGCCCTTCATGAGAAGAAGGGAGAACAAATAAAGCGGCATTTGTCATCAGCTGATTCAGCTTTTCCCCTTTAATAAACCCTGTCATAACCACATTATGCTCTTTTGCCAAAGCCTTTAACGACATGGAATAGGCATCCTCATGGTCAGCATCTCCGGCAATAACCAACTTATAATCCGAATTATCCAACCTACGGAATGCTTCAATCAGCAAATCAAAACCTTTTTCCTTCACAAAACGGCCCAATGCCACCACATACTTATGCGGCTGCAAGCCCAAAGAGCCAATATAATCAGTATTTTTTGATTTCTCCGGCTTATTCACCCCATTGAAAATCAAGAAAGAATCACGTCCGTATTTGCTTTTAACAATATCTGCTATCACTTGTGAAATGACAATGATGGCGTTGCTCCCGTAAGCCCCCATCCGCTCACCCAAACGCAAGGCAAACTTCGCCATCCGGCCCCATTTTTCGCGATCATAATCAGGTCCGTGGTGAGTCATCACCACTTTCAACCCCAACAGGCGGGCAAACGGGATCATCAATGACGGCCCGACAGCATGGACATGCAAAATGTCAGCCTTCATCCTACGGGCCTTAATAACAGCCAAGAACGTATGCAGGGCTGCTTCTATACTTTTCTTTTTAGGAGCGAAGACATCAACCAGCTTTACTCCCTTATATTCACTTATACGATTATCGTCAGTCACATAGCAGGAACGACGCACCACTGTCACATCATGTCCCATGGCAGCTATGCGAGGAAACAATTCTTCACAATGAGTTTCGACACCACCCATAATGCGAGGTATACCCCGTGTTCCTGTAACTACGATTTTCATAAGCTAAAATTTTTCCCGTAAATCACCCTGACAAGGATCCTGACCTACGTCATACCATTTTTTATCCAGACAGGCAGGTTTTCCACACATGCTGCGCAACTTATTTGCCAAGACCCATTTCAACGGATGCTTGATATACTTGTGCATCACCGGCGATGCAGTCCCTACCATCCAACAGTTTTTCGGACAACGTCTGACTTTTTCCCGCACTTTGTTAGCCTGTTCGCTGTTCCAAAGCGTCATAAAGTCGGCCGCCTCACGGATATTGCCCATGCTTTCCTTCCAATAGCGTTCTTCCAATCCATTGCACGGATAAACTTCACCATAAGGTTCTATGAAAAAATTCATCATACCTGCCTCACACGGCAACATTCTCCGTCCACCTTCAATGTAATTGATGAGTCCCATATTGAAAAAGGCACGGAACCAGGATTTAGGATGTTTTTCCTTCAACTGCATGTTAACCAGCGTCTCAAAATTCCGGCAAACTTCTTCCTTATTTGTGATTACATTATCATCCTTATGAAAATAATAGGAATTATGGAACGCTGCAGTAGCAAATTCCAGCCCCAACTCTTCTGACAAACGATACAACGAAAGCATATCCTTCGAATTATAATTGGAAACAGTACAGCCGAAACCGATATCCTTCACGCCCATCTCCCTAAGAGTCAAAAGTGTACGCAACCCTTTGTCGAAACTTCCGTTTCGGCCTCGTAAATCATCATTTTTCTGCGACAAGCCCTCAATGGAAATACGAATACCTATTGACGGAAATTTTTCCGCCAACGCAAGCACTCGATCGTCAAACCAACCGGATGTAGAGATGACAATTCTTTTCGTTTTCTTAAAGCAAACCTCAACTATTTCATCCAAATCTTCCCTAACGAAAGGCTCTCCTCCTGTCAGGTTGATGAATTTAAGTTGGGGCAATATTTCTAATTCTTTGGCTTTAAGCTCTTTATTTTTATCCGTCGGATTCTTCCAAATATTACACATCTTACATTGCATCGGACAGCGATAGGTCAATATGATGGAAGCATCCGTAGGGTTTTTCAGGTTGCTCATATAGTTCTTTTTTATTATAACGAAGGTTCCAGCCCGTTATTTTATAAAATTGCACTTATTTTAACCAAGCGATTTTCCCGAACAGAACAATCATTTTACATAGACATTCAAAATATTGTCTAAAAACGATTTATCAGAGAAACGCTCCATTGAACACTTTGAAATAGACGAATTGTCAAATTCTACCGACATTGCAGTCTTTATCGTTTTTTTCAGCGAATCAGAATCGCCCGAACGGAACAGAAATCCAGTCGACGGAGATATAAGTTCCGGAATACCGCCGATACGCGCACCCACCACAGGCGTTCCGAAACATAAGGACTCAATCACACTCAACGGATTATTCTCATAGCATTCCGAAGGCATTACCGAGAACCTCGCTTCCGACAGATATTGACGAACCTGTCCGGCATTCAAATGACCGAGAAATTCAATGTTTTCACATCCGGCATACTTGGCCTTCAGTTCGTCGGCAAGTG
>ULSN01013982.1_pt1 | contig 12151 bp, 10 predicted proteins | sample 1956771 | NCBI WGS metagenome assembly ULSN01 (sample SAMEA4835709, study PRJEB28245) | human gut metagenome | biome: gut microbiome; material: fecal sample | place: Denmark | collected 2008
AGGTATTGCAGCACCGGGCAGAAATCACAGACGGGAAGTATCTCCGCGAAGCGGTCTATGGATTGAAAGAGCCACCGCAGGAAGAAACAGTTGAGATTATCCGCATGAGCGAGGTTGATACACAGACCGTCGAATGGCTCTGGGAGCCGTATATCCCCTTTGGGAAAGTGACGATTGTGCAAGGCAACCCTGGAGAGGGAAAGACCACCTTTGCCCTACGCCTTGCCGCCGCCTGCACCACCGGGGGAACGCTGCCGGGAATGAAGCCCCTGCCGCCATTCCAAGTCATTTACCAGACCGCCGAGGACGGTTTGGGAGATACCGTCAAGCCCCGCCTTATGGAAGCCGAAGCAGACCTTGACCGCGTTCTTGTGATTGATGAATCCAAGCGGGAACTTACCCTGTCCGATGAGCGCATAGAGAAAGCTATCACACAGAACGGGGCGCGGCTGATTATCCTTGACCCAATACAGGCGTATATGGGCGACAAAGCCGACATGAACAAGGCTAACGAAGTGCGTCCTATCTTCCGCCGCCTTGCCGAAGTCGCGGAGCGTACCGGGTGCGCCGTTATCCTTATTGGGCATTTGAACAAAGCAGCCGGAGGGCAGAGCGCGTACCGGGGATTAGGTTCTATCGACTTCCGAGCCGCCGCACGGAGCGTGCTTTTAATCGGGCGCGTGAAGCGTGAGCCGAATGTGCGCGTCATCGTCCATGACAAATCTTCCCTTGCGCCGGAGGGGAAGCCTGTCGCCTTTTGTCTTGACCCGGAAACAGGCTTTTCATGGATAGGCGAATATGACATAACTGCCGACGAGCTGCTGTCCGGCGCAGGCGGGAACACCGCCACCAAGACCGAGCAAGCCGAGAAGCTGATACTTGATTTACTGGCAGACGGAAAGGAGCTTGCCAGCGAGGAAATCGTAAAAGCAGCCGCCGAAGTCGGAATATCCGAGAGGACGGTGCAGAACGCCAAGCGCAACATGGGCTGCATTTTGGGCGCAAGGCGCGTCGGCGGTCAATGGTACAACTTCATCAAGAAGAAGCAGCCCGAACCCGCAAGCTGAAAGCGCGAAACGCAGACCCTTTGCACCTTGCACTTTCGCACTTTCAGATTTTGAATAACTGATACCAGCCCTTATGTTATAGACTGCATGAGGGCTTTTTTCTATGAAAGGAGAGCCTATGAACAATGAAACCACTAACCGCGCCGCCACCGCTGCCACTTCCCCTCTGACCGTAAAGGAAGCCCCGCAGCCTGTCATGGTAAAGAAAATCGGAAAGACTACCTACCGCGTTAAAATCCATTTCAGCGAAACGAGCAAGGAAACCATGAGTGACAAAATCAAGCGGCTTATTTTGAATGACAGTGAAAAAATTTCTTAAACACCCTTGACAAAGCGTACCAGAATGCTTGCGAATATCCGGAACAAGATCAAGCACCTCCGTCAGTTCCTTGCGGGACATAAACCCCGCGGTGCCGTAGGTACCCTTGTTGGAATAGATCAGGTTGCGCCGCCGGTCGTATTCGCCGCCTTCGCTGTAGCCCATCCGCATGACCATGAGGATCAGCAGCGCCAGCGCACCGATGCAGAGGCCGAGGCCATACAGCCCATACGGAAAGTGGAAGGCTGCCGCAAGGCAGGGAAAGAATCCGGCGTCCGGGAATGCGGGAGACGTCCCAAACACGGCGCCAGCCTCCTGCCATGCACGGTAATTGGAAAAAAGCTGCGAGAGGTAGCCGCTCCCATAGAGCAGCGCCAGAGCAGCGATTGGAATGATAATGAAGAGCTGAATCAGCTTCTTTTTAGGAATAGAGCACGCTCCTTTCAAACTGTTGAAAATCAATGCTTTGCAGCATCACACACTGCCCGCAGATCTCCCGCAAGGCTTCTTCCTGGTAATCGAAGCAGATCAATGTCCCCGTCATTCCGTGCAGCTCCAGCGCGGTATCGAAACGCCGGATGCGAGGAAAATCACAGGTGTAGGCGAATAGAACAGGATTCCCCTCGCTGTCAATGGCGTCGTTCTCGACGCGCCAATTTGGTATCCCCTCATGGAGCCCGTCTGCAAGGATTGCATCGAGCATCCTGCGCTGCTGCGCATCGCATAAGAGGCGAAGGATCGCTTCGCCATAACGGTCATTGGTCAGATAGTAGAAATGCGGAAAGCTGCCATCCAGCAGGAAATAGCTGTGCGCGTCCGGCTGCGTCAGGATAGAAAGCTGTTCCATGGTGGAGCCGAACACGATCCCGGAAATCTCCGCGTCGGGCATGACCCCTTCGGTTTGCAGCAGAGCTTTGAACCGCAGTTCAGCCTTGTACTCCCATTTCATCTGCGCTTTGGCGGTGTTATAGGTCAAAAAAATACCGCCATCCGTCAGCAGGATGCCGGTTGCGCGTGAACTTTTGATTTTCGCCCCTTGCGGGCCGATCTCTTTAACCTCTCTGGAGGTGTAATAGGCGGGGATTGCCGCACTTTGACTGGCAGCGGAAAAAGGAGCCTTTTCCCATGGAAAGGCCGGAATGTCAGCGTTGTGCATGATGGTCAGAATCTCAGCCATCCGGTGAAGCCGGAGCCGTCTGGGAATTTCGCTTTTGAGCTTGTTTGGCTCAGAACTGCCGGTCAGGTAGGCTGAAAACCATTCGGGAGCATCAGCCAACAGCAGCCGTTTGGCTGACGAGGTGAGCCGAAGTCCACGCAGGCCGTCTTTGGAGAAGGTATGCAGCAGCCCATCTCGCCGGAGAGCGGTAACGACACTTTCGAGGTATGCGGAACCACCCGGCAGGTGGCTGATTTGACGGATGGGGTATTCACCGCAGAGGGCGGTTAATGTCAAAAGGAGATAGGGCAGCGTATTTTGAGCTGGCAGCTGCCGGGGCTTTCGAGGCATAAACCGTGCTGCCTCCTTGTACGATATTTTACCGTAGGGCTTTATAGCTTGGGTAATTTTGCGGCCGGAGCGCCTTGAAAAAACGCAGTATTTTCAGCGCTTTCAGGGCGCTTTTTGTACCTTGGAAAATAAGCTCCCATAAAAGGTCAAAAATCCGATATGCTTTTTACACCATTCTGGCGCTCTGCAAGCCAGGCCGGAAACTGCGTGCTGTCCATGAGAAAAAGCCGTGTGCAATCCTCTTCGCCCAGCTCCGTGGTGTTGTAGGCGTCGCACAGCAGCCCATTGTCATCCGTCAAGATGAAGGAGGCTGCAACATCCAGAAACTGCTTCAGTTCCAGATTGTCATAATCGCGGATACGGCGCTCTGGCAGCTCCTGCGCATAGATATGGGAAAAGCAGACCACACAATGCTGAAATTGCGGCATGGTGTGGTGGGCGGCGTAATCGGAGAGCGCGGAGGTAAACGGATCCAACAGGAACTCCGTGCTTTGGCGCTGCCTGCGCTTTGGCAGAAGGCACGGGAGCTTGATCTCCAGAATGCCGTCATTGTCGCTGATCTCAATACCCTGCATGGTTTCAGCAGACCGCAGATATTCCTCTTTTTTGATGCTGGTAGTGGCATAGATCAGGTGGCGCAGCCGGCAGGTGATCCGCTCGGCCCGCAGCGCCGCATCCGTGGACAACACCTCGTAGTTGTCGGGATAACGCTGGATATCCGTCGTGTTCATGGCATAGAGCGCATTGTTCAGCCGTTCGATCTCAGCCAGAATAGATGTAATTCTTTGTGATATAATGGCCCTGTTCAAGAAAAAACTCCTTATTCGATTTGATAATACTGCACTTCGCCGCCCGAAGAGACGGTACAGTAGCCGCTGGTGTTTGGTGTGTGGATCTCGGCGATCTGCTCCGGCTGCTCAATCAGAACGATGTATTTGGGCGGAACCTCTTTTACCGTGGAGAGCATTTGGTTGATAAGCTGCTCTTTACCCGGCTCCGCATAAATGATCTCGTAAACTTCACCATCCGCAAAAAAGATGATTTTTGCGGGGTACTCGCTGACAGAGTGATATTCTACCTGCTCCATAAAGTCGGTAAGAACCCAAACGGCCTTTGAAAGCCCGTGATCGATGCTCTCCTCCGCATCAGCGGGAATGCGGTAATACTCGCCGCGCTGCACAATGCGGCCCTGCTTTTGCAGGTAGGACAGCAGATTTCGAATTTTACTTTCCTTGTGCGGATAGAGCTTCAAAAGCTGCATCTCCGTCAGAGCGCGGTACATGGAAACATCCCGCAGGAGGCCGGCGGCTTCCTGCCCATAGATCTGTTCCCTCGTTTTCATTGAAACATCTCCTCGTTATGCGTATTGAAGCCGTATAATCGCCGTATTGCTGTTGGTTGTGGAGCGTTATACGTCTTAAATGCGTATTGTGTACGGATTAGCATGGATGCTGCTTTGGCGCAGCACGCTGAGCAAGCTCGGCCAGCTCCCGGCGATCCGTGGTGATCAATTCCTTTTCCATTTGACTGCACTTGATCTCCACGGCAATATTATTGTTATTTGTGCTGATGAGAGCGCTGCCGCGCTCAAAGTGCGTAATTTCCATCAGCTCGGCTTCAGAAAGGTGAAGAACACCCTGAACACGCTGGGCTTCCTCCTCTTCCAGATTCAGCAGGATCTTCGTTTTGCTGTTGTTGATGATGCCCTTGCCATATTTACCGTCGTCCAGCGCAAAAAAGTCATTGAGGTCCTGTGTGGCGCAGACAAGGCTGCCGCCATAGCCGCGGATCGTCTTGGCAAGCTCCAGAACGGATTCGGCGGCCTGCCGGTTGCTGCTGGCGCCGATGAGCTGCCAGCATTCGTCCACGAAGATGGCTTTTTCCGCCGTGCGGTTCTCTTTGGCCTTGTCCCATACAAAGTCAAGAGCAACAAACATCCCCACCGTCAGCAGATCACCGGTCAGCTCAGAAATATCAAGGACGATGTACTTGTTGTCCAGCGCCACATTGGTTTGCTGATTGAAAGAGCGGGCAGAGCCGTTGACCAGCCGGTTCAGGATGTTGGCAAGGCGCTTTGTTTCCGGAGAGGCGGCGAGAATTTCATACAGGTCGCCCAGGATCGGCATTTCTTTATAGCGCCCGGGATGTTCCGGCTGTTCCAGAGAAGCATTGTCATGTGTGATGCCCTTTGTCCCGTAGGTACAGATCATGGCATCATCCAGAAGCTGCCGCTCCTCGTGGGACATGTCCGGAATTAAGAGACTGAAAAACGTGTGCAGCCGCTGAATTTTGGCTGCCAGCAGAGATTTTTCCGCGCCGGGGCCATCCAGCAGATCGTCCACGGACTTATCTGCCTTGCGGATCTCCATGATGTTGATGCAGTTTTGGGATGCCGGGGATATGGAAATGAACTGACCGCCGATATTGGAACAGGCTCGATGAAACTCGTGTCCTTTGAGCGGCGCGATGATAAAGACCTGAATTCCCTTGCGGCGCATACGCAGAGCCATCAGCTGAAGTGTAAAGGTTTTTCCGGCTCCGCTGGTTCCGAGAATGGCAATATTGGCATTCTTGTAGACGCGGGAATCAAAGATGTCCACGATGATGAGAGAATTGTTGTGTTTATTGACGCCGAGAAGAATACCGTTGTCATCGCACATCTCATAGCTGGTGAAGGGATAGCAGCTGGCGGCTCCCGTTGTCAGAACATTCCGCTTAGACCGCTCATAGAGCTGGCGCTCCAGAGAAACCAGAGGAAGAGAGGATAAAAAAGCCTGCTCCTGACAAAAGGAACAGGTCTGTACATCCATGTCCTGCGAAAGCAGGAGTTTTTTCATTTCCGCGACCTTCCATTCAAGGTCATCCACGCTGCCGGCTGTGACGGTGATAAGCAGGTTCAGATAATAAAAATCCTCATTGTTGGAAAGACCGTCTTTTAGAAAATAGCCGCTGCGGATCGCACCGTCGAGATCGTCAAAATCCGTGTTGGTGTCGCTGGTTTCCTTGATTTTGCTGCGGTTGATACGGAGCTGCTGCCCCAGCTTTCTGACCATGCGGTCCTTTGGCTGCCGCGCGAGAAAGACGTCCAGATCGATCCCGTCGCCGGCGTTGACCAAAAGGCTGAGCCAACCGGCGGGAACGCGCGCTTTATAACCATCTGATGGGACAAGAAGATAGGCATAATACAGCCCATCTACACAGAGGTAGTTTCCGTGGGTAAGGTCGATGCTGTCAGGGGCATAGAACTCGTTGACGGGAATTGCGTTGATGTCCCGTACGGAGGCCATGTAGTCCGCCAGAACGGACTTCACCCGCTGGTAGAATGGCTCACTGCAGGCCCTGCGGCAGAGAATGTTATAAAGAATCTCCGCCGTGGCGTCGTCCTCGTTCTCAGGGGAAATGACCTCGTTGCCGCACTGCCGCAGATAATTTGATGCCGTTCGTGCGGCTGTTTGCAGGGAAGCGATTGCATCCTCTTCCTCATGGCCGCGTTTGGTTCCGGGCAGCGGCTCATACTCGAAAACGAGAAAAAAGCGCCTTGTGATTGCCTCACGGGAGCCAAGCTGCCGAATGAGCTTCAGGTAGTCTTCCTGCAGGACACGGCAGCGCGGATCCTGCTCATGCTCCAGCTCCCTGCGGACGGTATCCAGATGCCGGTTAATGTCCGCACGTTTTGTCAATGCCTTGAATTGCACCTTGACCGGGGCAATTTTCAGATAGGAAATAAAGGAGTAAATGATGCTGCGCTGCTCTCTCGCGCTGCGCAGCAGGAAGTTGACGGGAACCACCTCTACAACCTTGACATAGCGGTGATCTCTTGTATAAATGACGCCGTGCTCAATCTTCTCGATAGGGATATAGTCCGCCAGGGCATTGAGCGGCTGAACGGCTTCTTCCTCCTGCAAGAAGGTCTTGAACTGCGTCACGCTGCGCTGCTTCAGATCAACAGAAAATCGGCTGCGGCTTTTGGGGAGCGGAGGATCTTCTGCTTCGCAGTCGCTTTTCCGCTGCTGCGCCCAGCTGGGCAGCAGCGTTTTTCCATTTTTGCCGCCCTGCGTCCCATCGCGTGAAAGGATTCTGCGGTTGTGCAGAAAGCAAAAGAACAGGCGGATAAAAGCGGACAGGCTCATGCCGGATACGCCAATCAAAGCGAGAAGCACCAGCGGAAGAGCTGTCAGGCATAAAATCACAACGCGGACGGTGAGGGAAAACGGAAGGTGCAAAACCGGCACACCAACCGCGAGGCCAAGGATGACCGCCTCAACCGTATTGCGGGTTTTCAAAAGCCCGCCGAAGAGTGTGCCGCCCTCCATAAAGTTGGGAGGGATCACATAAACCTCAAATTCTTCCGGTTTCATAGACAGCCTCCCTTACATCCGGTCTTTCCGCTTCGGCGGATCGGGCATCTTCTTGACGATCTCCTTATGATAGTCGATTTCGCCGTCCGGTGCGGTAAAGGGCTTCTTGATTACGGTATCAACGGCATACTGCTTGTACCATTGGACGCCATCGGCAGAGAAGACCTTCTGGTGTTCACCGTCCGGCGCGGCATATTGCCCGGTATGGTACATTCCAAAGGAAATGCCCTCCGGATGCTCCGGAGAATACTCTGTGCCGGTGATGCGCCCACCGCCGATCTCAATGCCGGAATAGGATATTTGCGGCGCGGCGTCTCCCTGAGCAGTAATGCCCATGTAGGAGGATAACGCCTGTGACGCAAACTCTCCGGTGATGGAGCCGGTGGAGTGCAGGTCTCCGGCTGCGACCATACCGATCACATCGTTGGCAAAACGTCCGCCCTCCAGCATGGAATTGGTAAAAATACGCCCGCCGAGGCCAACGGAATGCAGTGACTCCCTGCGGAGTGAGGAAACCGAGGCAGTTCGGGTACTGGAAGCAACTTGCTGATGGGTCACGCCCGTCTGCGACTTTTTAGAAGCGCTTTCGCTGCGCGTCTGCTTTGCCTGATGAACAACGCTTGCTGCCTGCCGCTCGGCATTTACAGTACGCTCTGTGGCCTGATGCGCGGCGGACATGGTGGAGGAAGACGCTTTCTGTGTCGTTTGCGTCGCAGTTCTTACGGCATCATTGGCGATTTTCCGACTGACAACGCCGGCCAGACCACCTTGCAGAAAGCCGGAAGATCCGGATGCGGCGGCGCCTGCGCGGCTGGAGGCTCTGTCGGCAAAGTTCCCGACAACTTTTCCGGCCATGCCGGCAGCGAGGGAGACACCCTTGAATGCCACCATCGCCTCACCCAGCATGGAACCGCCGGTATGCCCCACGTTGACGCCGATGCTTGCCATGAAGCTGTCGATTTTCTGCGAGACTTTGAGAAAACCAACCGCGCAGAGAAACCAGACCAGGACATTCCCCGTCACGGCCTCGCGGCTGGAACTGCTGACTGCGGCTTCAACATCGCTTTCCTCCAGAGCAAACGCAGGTACCGCCAAGGTGAGCGCAAGCAAAAGAACGGTGCCCAGCAGCGGAATGATTCTATGATATTTCTTCGTGGTAATGACCTCCTACATGGAAAGCGGATTTGAGATGAATGTGCCGACCATCGTGATAAACAGCCGAAGACACCATGCGTTCATCAGCAGCAGGAATATCTGCCCGCCGAACATCCGGCACCAGCTCTTAAAAATATTTGCGGTGGATTGCGATGCGCCCATGGCAAAGGCTACCGGTGCGGTATAGACCAGGACGCCCAGCAGTACATACCGTTCTGCCGCTTCAAACAGCAGCTTAATGTAGTTCCACGCAAGAATCAGTGTCAGAATCAGAACGATCAGCGCAACGCCGCCGTTGGCACAGACGCCGATGATGGTCAGCAGAACAGAATTGAAGCTGGCAAAGTCCAAAGAAGGAAGCTCTGAGGACAGTATCCACGCATAAGGCGTTCCGCCTACCGTCAGCGCAATGTTTACGATTTCATCTGCATAGTACGCAAGCACAATGAACAGAATCGCCTTGGCGGTCAGCTTGACCGGATCCTCTGCGTCCACGCCCAGGCCCAGTCCGTAGTTCTTGAACAGATTCCAGACCCAGCCCAACAGGATTAGCCCGATGGCAAGTGCCACCAGAAGGCTATACATGGTTTCCGCTGCGGGAAAATATCGCAGAAATGTGTTCATGTCACAGCCCAATGCCCCCAAAACAGAGGTGTTGATCATATCCAGACCGTACATGATCTGCTCTGCGATCCACTCTACAATACCGTCTAAAATTCCCATAGCTTTTACGGGGCGGTCCACTGCCCACCGCTGAAGAAGGGCGTAACATAGCTCATAATGAAGCCAAGGCCATTCAGCACGGCCCAAGTGATAATGATTCGCTTGAGCCATGCCCGGCTTTCATCGACGGTTCGGCCGCTGCGGGAAAAATTCATCATCAGCAGTGCGACTGCGGCCGTAACGATGGCTGCAATCGTGGAGATGCCGAGGATCTGCGTATAGACATCCCGCATGATCTCATTGGCCTTCTCCCACACGGTTGCGGCAGAAGCCGGCTGACAGAGAGACGCGGATAGCGTGGCGGTCAGAAACGCTGCATACAGCCAACGGCCGATATTGCCACGCGGCTTTTTCCCAATACGGGGAGACGGACACTTGTGCTTCAAAAGCATTACCTCCTTGTGTTGCCCAAAAGCAGGAAACAGCACCCAGCGAAAGCCGGATGCTGTTCCATTGACCGCAGAGGTGCAGAAAAAAGACGCGCATCAAAAATGGCGTCTTCCTGCGGCTGCTTTTGGTTTGTTTATAGTTTTGAGCATACTTAGTTTAACATACGGTGATTTTGCGTTCAATAGCAAAACCCTTCCAATTTTCTCCCAATTCTCTTTCAAAACACTCTCACACATCTGGCGGGAAAAAGCAGTCCAGCGTTTTCAAAGTGTCCTGCGCGGAAAATCCCCAAAGGACAGAGCTTAACGCTTCCACAGCAGCTTTGCGCAGGCGGTAGTAGGTGCTGAAGCTAATGTCCCTGATATGCGGGTGGAGCGCTTCAATGATCTCCTCCACATTTTTCAGCTTCTGTGGGGATAAAAATGAGTAATACAAAATCCAGTAGTACACCTCTCCGCTCTGGTGGTGCGTGCGGAGAAGGTTGACGGAATTTTCAAGCAGGGTCAGCATTTTGTAGCTGCGCTCGATGCACCTGGCATGATTTTCGATGTCCGTGCCGCCGAGATCCGCGCCTGCCATATAGATGGACTCCAAAAAATCTTCAATGCTGCAATCATAATCAATGCGAAACTGATTTTTGACCTGTCGGATAGACAGTTCCAGGCTCCATGTTACATCTCGATATTTTTTGAGCAGTCTCCATGTGTCGTGATAGCGGGCATCCTCTTCCGGCCGTTTTTCATACATCTTTCCTGACATTGTCGCACGCTCCTTCCGCTTCAGCATTTGGGATGATCGTCATTTCAAACCGATACAACGGACTGCCGGCGCCGCAGCAGATCGCAAGTCCCGCTGAGATAGTGCCTTTCTCTATTCCTACCGTGCAGTCGTCGGATAATGGATATAACATATATTTGGATTTTGGGCATGAAAGGCAGGAAATGCCTTGCGCTTCAAGGGTTCGCAGCACTTTCCGAACGAAGTACAGCATGTGAGGTTTTGAAACGCTGGGAAGCTCTGTTGAAACGCAGATCTGCTCATCAGAAATTGGGCCGGACTCTGGCGGAATGGTATCTGGCACAGATACGCGAAGGTTCAGACACATAGCAACCTCCTCTTTGTCTATCATGACATCCGAAATTTGGAACATGGTTGAGAGATAATTCTTTAGGTAAATTACCGTTCCGCTGCGGCCTGGGAAAGTCAGCAGAGAAAGATAGTCAAAATCGGCCAGTTTTTTGAGCAGCCGCCCCACGCTGGAACGGGAGATTCCCCAGCGCGCGGATAATTCGCTGTAATTGACGAGCGGATTCCCAGTGCCGTTTCTGAAATACGCAACTGGCCCGATCTCAGAGCCGCGTACCTGCCGATCCTTATAAATCGCAGAGATCCAAAGATCCAGAATGACATCCATCTCAGATGCGCGTCCCGCGGAGATCAACTCCGTTGCCGTTGAAACAGGAATGAAGAAGAAACCGGAATCTTTTTGGCATGGGCAGTTATAATCGAGCGCGGTGTTATTGCGCCGCCAGTCCGTAATGGAGAACTTTACGATATGCCCGCGGCCGAGGCGGGTAAATGTAATGAGCTGTCGATCCTGCAAGGATTTTAGGATTGCAAATGCCTGGTAGTGAAAGCGTACACGGAACCATTCCGTGATGTCAGTGATGGAGCAGATCCATTCGCCCGGATATACCGTGTATGAGATCCCGTCTATGCGCCGATAAGAGGTTCTGAAGTTGGCATAGGAGCAAAGAACGACATAATAAAAAAGACCGGAGCATCCGCCTGTGCGAATGCTCCGGTCTGCAATCAGAGTTTGCATAAATTCTCGATAAATTCGGCATCGTGGATAATCTACAACCTGCCTGAGTTCAAGCTGATAGTCTGCCATGGGTGGCCTCCTGTCTGTTTTTTGTTGGCGGAATATGTTGATAGATAAGGGAATTTGTGTAGTATAGCCTTATCAAAGGTTAAGAATGTATTGTGTTAATTGAACATCATCAGGGGCCATCGCCGCGCCCATGTTGTTTGCGTCGGTGACGCCCTTGTCGACGATTTTCCCGGTTGTCACGTGTGTGATATAGGGCCCCTCGCCCTCGCGCGCGAGGAGGCAGCAACCGCTGCCTGTGGCCGTCCACTGCGCGGTCGGCGTGCGCTGCGAGCCATAGGGCACCGGCATGCGGTACTGCCGCTCGGCGGTGCAGAAGTGCGAGGAGGTCAGCGCCGCGGCGCAAGAGGTATACCCGCCGTCGAGCATCAATGCGGCGAGCGACAGGCTCTCGCCCATCGTGGAGCACGCACCGTAGAGTCCATAGAATGGGATGCGGCTCTCTCGCAGAGCGAACGACGAGCCGACGCACTGGTTCAAAAGATCACCCGCAAAGATGAGGTCAAGGTCACTCACCTTGAGCCCCACCTTTTCCAGCGCGCGGGAGAGCGCGTGGCGCTGCATGGTACTCTCACCCTTTTCCCAGGTCTTCTCGCCGAAGAAGTGATCCTCGCTCAATTCGTCAAAGTATTCGCGCAGCGGGCCTTCGCCCTCGAACCGCCCGCCGACGGCGGCGAACGAGAGGACGGAGGGACATGTGCGCAGGCGGCGCGTCTGCGCGCCGACGGTTTTTTGCTCCAT
>ULSN01003358.1_pt1 | contig 12144 bp, 14 predicted proteins | sample 1956771 | NCBI WGS metagenome assembly ULSN01 (sample SAMEA4835709, study PRJEB28245) | human gut metagenome | biome: gut microbiome; material: fecal sample | place: Denmark | collected 2008
GCCTAAAATAATCTTTCAACCACTTATGATTGCAAATCCCCGGGACGCCTGGCGGGGGACTTTATGGGGCAAATGGCAGGCAATGCTAATCATAAAGTTCAAAGTTCAATGCTCAAAGTTCAAAGTGAAGAGGAGGAATATCCTGCTCCGCCTCCGATGCCCAAGAAGCTGCCGAAGCTGGTGGAGCTGCTGATTTCCAAGACTCCGGAAATCTATCAGCCGGCTGTGGCTTGCGCCATTTTCCCTCCGCTGGCTACCCATCTCTGGAGAACGAAATTCAGATATATCGACAACGTGGAGCACGAAGCTACCCTGATGACCTGTCTGCTTGCAGGCACCGGTGCTGGTAAAAGTTGTGTACAGAAACCTATCGATTTCATCATGGAGGATATCCGTAAAAGAGATGCCGAAAACCTGAAACGTGAGAAGGAATGGAAAGAGGAGATGATGCGTAAGGGTGCCAACAAGGATAAGCGCAAACGCCCTGAAAATCTGATTATTCAGGAGATTGATGCCGATATGACCAACCCTGCCTTCGTGATGCGTACCGCTGAAGCCAAGGAACATTTCCTTTATACTTCGCTCAACGAAATCGACCAGTTTGATGCGTTGAGAGGTATCGGCAATCAGCAGTTCCGTATCATGTGCCTCGCCTTTGACCCTAGTAATAAATTCGGACAGTCTCGTGTAGGAATCCAGAGCGTTACCGAGCGTGTCTGCGTCCGCTTCAACTGGAATGCATCCACCACCATCGACAAGGGACAGCGGTATTTCGCGAAGGTGCTGACAGATGGTCCGCTGAGCCGTATCAACTTCTGCACCATCCCGGAACGGGAGATAGGTGAGGACATTCCCATCTATGGCACCTACGATGATGAATTCAGAAATTCTCTGAAGCCCTACATCGAAAATCTCTGTATGGCGTCGGGATTGGTGGAATGCCAGGAGGCGTATGAACTTGCCGTGGTATTGAAGAATGAGAATGCCGAGTTTGCACGTACTTCGCAGAACCGCATCTTCGAGAATTTCTCGTTCCGTGCCAACGTCATCGCCTACCTCAAGGCGTGCGTGCTCTATGTTGCCAACGGCTACAGATGGGAGCCGGAGATGGATGACTTCATCCGCTGGAGCGAGCGTTACGACCTCTACTGCAAGATGCGTTTCTTCGGCGATATGATAGCCCGGGAGAACAGTGCCGGCGAGAAGAGTTCGAAGCGTGGACCGGAGAATCTGCTGCAGCTGTTGCCTGATATCTTCACCATGCCGCAGTTGGATGCCATCCGTATGGAGCATGGATTGAATGCGAAGGGTACCCGGAATGTGATCAAGCAGTGGATTTACCGTGGGTATATCGAGCGAATCTCTCCGCCCGGCGAGGACGGGAAAAGTGGTTACGGTTACAGTAGTTACAGTTTTAAGAAGCTGAAGTACCGCCACGACGGGCTGGTGCTTGAAGCTTGATTTTTAAATTAATTGAATATTTATGGAAATAGTATTGAAGCGTATAGCCAAGAAGAACAGCTATACCATTGGTCACCTCTATATCCTGAAGGATGAGGAGGTAGAGAGTGTGGTTCACTCTTCATGGATGAACCCACAGTTGAAGCGTTGGTTCGAGCATAAGATAGATGCCGGAAAACTGACACAGGAGCGTTATTTCTGCGACACCCTGGAGCCTACGTGGCGCAACCTGAAGGGCGTGGAACTCCAGCCCGAGGAGGTGAACGTGCGCCTGGGCAGGGTTTCGGGCAAGAAGGCGCAGAAGATGAAGGGCACTACGGCGATTCCCGAAGGCACCTATCCGTTGTTAGTCACCAAGTCGCCCCGCTTCAAGGAGTGGCTGCCGTATCTGCAGGGTGTTCCTGATTTCGAGGGCATCCGCATCCATGCCGGCAACTACCCCGACGATACCCAGGGCTGCATCCTGGTGGGCGAGAACAAAGAGAAGGGTATGGTGGTGAACTCCCGCATCTGGCTGCATCGACTGATGAAATGCATCAGCGAAGCGAGAGAAAAGAATGAATCCGTCTGGATTACCATCATCTGATGGGGCTGACAGCTCTGACAGCTCTGATGGCTCTCACAGCCCTTATGGCTCTGATTGGGCTGATAGGGGCAACAGCTATAGCTTACCTACAAATATCTTCAGGATTCTCGGTCTTTTTTATAATATTAAGACCGGGAATCCGTTATTATTATCGAAGATAAAAGTAATCAAAATAATAAAAAAAAGAAGAAAAGAAGAAACAATGCTCAAGATTGTAATGATCATGCTATGCGGAATTGGTACGGGGTACCTGCTCCGCAACAAGAAAATGAGTTTTATCGGCCGTGTCATCACGGCGCTTATCTGGGTACTCCTCTTCCTGCTCGGCATCGAGGTGGGAGCGAACCCTCGTATTATCAATGGTCTTCAGACCCTGGGACTCGAAGCCATCGTGCTTACGATAACCGGAAGTCTGGGTAGTGCAATCTTTGCGTGGGCATTGTGGAGATATGTCTGCAGAAAGGAGGCTGGAAAATGAAAGGCAGTCTGATTATCGTAGGCTTCTTCGTGCTGGGCATCATCGTGGGAGTGTGGGATGTGATTCCTGCCAGTTTCCTGGCGAGCGACGTGAGCTATTATGCCCTCTGCTGCCTGATGTTCTGCGTGGGTATCAGCATCGGCTGCGATACTTCTATCCTGAAGAGTTTCAGAAAGGTGAATCCCCGACTGATGATGCTGCCGGTGATGACCATCCTGGGAACCCTTGCCGGATGCGCGGCTGCCTCCCTGATACTGGGACACCGTCAGCTCTCCGACTGTCTCGCCGTCGGTTCGGGCTTCGGATACTACTCATTGTCGAGCATCTTCATCACGCAGTATCGGGGTGCCGAGCTGGGTACCATCGCCCTGCTTGCCAACATCTTCCGTGAGATTCTCACCCTGCTTGGTGCGCCCCTGCTTGCGAAGTATTTCGGCAAGCTGGCACCTATCAGTGTGGGTGGAGCCACCACGATGGATACCACATTGCCTATCATCACCCGCTATTCGGGCGAGAGCTTCATCATCGTTTCCATCTTCCACGGCTTCTGCGTAGATTTCTCCGTACCGTTCCTGGTTACCTTCTTCTGTTCGCTCTAACGGCTTCCTTGCCGCTAGAGCTTTCTTGCTTTATCAGAATCCATCCAGTTCGATGTTTTCATCATCGGCTCCTGAATCCTGAGCATTCGAGTCGTCGAAGTAGATGCCGGTATCGGTATCTTCTGCGGGCTGGCCCTCGATATCGATTCCATTATCTTCAGGATTCTTCTTCTGAGAATTATTTTCTTCCTCCAGAGCATCTTCCTCCTTCTGGGAATCCTTGTCCACTACGATTTCCGTTGGCTCCATCAGCAGGCGCATCTTGCTGATCTTCAGCGGTGCAAAGTGACGGGTATAGAACTTGTCGTAATCATCATACGAGAGATTTCTGCCCAGAAATTCGAGGTTCGGCTCGCTGATCACGTAGCTTCTCGCCTTGGAAATCAGACGGAGGATGCCGGCTTGCTGATGCAGCTCGTTGGCATACTGGCGCGCCTCGTCGTAGTTCTGGAAACCGCTTACCTGCAGGCGATGCAACCCCTGGAGGTCTTCGATGCTGATGTCGAAATTGCGCGCCATATAGGTGGTGAAGTTATACTTGGCTACCTCGAAGAGTAGCTGGTTTTCGTTGACGGAATCAGGACTGTAGGCGAGCAGGAAGACAAACCGGTCGTTGCGGTCGGCTGAGAATCCTTTCTGCCGGGTGGAATCCTGGGAACTGAGCACATCGCTGCGTTTCGCCCAGACATTACTCAGGTCGAACTTTCCGCCGTAGAGTCGTCTTCCGGCATTCACGCCGTTTACGATCATTCCCGCCATCTCGCTCAACCGGCTGTTGGGATATTGCGCTATCACCTGGTTCATCTTTTCCAGACATTCGGAAACCTTGCCCTCGTTGAGCTGGGTCATACCGCTGATGAAGAGGAACTTATCGCGGTTGGCACCAGAAGGGAACCGCTTGTCTGATATTTCGGAGTTGTGCATCACCACCTCGTACTTGCCTTCCTTGAATGCCTGATAGGTGAGGGTGTAGATGGAATCTTCGATGTGTACACCCATCCTCGCATTCTCCAGATAGTAAGGGTCGGAGAGGAGGGCTGTGAACTGGCTTTCTGGGTAATCCTTCTTTAATTTATCGACATAACTGTTCGCCATCTGAGTTTGCTTCTTTCGGGAATAAAGCAGATACAGATGGTAATAGGCTTCGTCGAGATGCTTGAAATCCGGGTAGTTGTCCACCAGTCGGAGCAGCATCTTCTCGCTCAGAGCCAGGTTGTCGAGCCGGTCCTTGAAGATGATTCCGGCATGGTATAAGCCATTCGCCAGGAGCTGGTTGCTCGCTGTCATCTGCTCTGGGGTGAACGGAATCTGAGCCAGATAATAAGCCCGCTGATGAGGGTCGAGGCTGGCGCTATCGGCAGATGGCTTGCCGGATTCTTTCTGGGATAAAGAATGGAATAGAGAATCTCGTGATGCATCAGGCTGAAGATTTGAATCTTGATCAGAATTCGTTCCTTGTGCGATATCCGTTTCTTGTGCCGAAGCTACAACAGTTTTGTTGATTCGCTGCCAGTTATCGAGGTTCTTTCGTTTGCCCCAGAGTTTCTCGAAGAGCGCCTTACCCTGGCTTACGGCTACAGGGGAATAGAAATACCAGGTATTGGTATTCCCGAATCTGTTTCCGGAATCATTCCCGGAACCATTCCCATCAACTCCTCCTTCATATTCCGAATTCATCTCAGCACCGTCTTCCCATCTCCTTCTTTCTTCCTCTTTCTCCTTTCTTTTTAGGGCAGTTATCACACGGTCGATGGCTGCATTTCTGTCTCTCTCGTCCATTTTGGCAAGAGACTGCAGGGAATCCTGGAGGGCGATGGCATCGGTATAAGGCACCAGTTCGTCCAGCACCTTGGAGCGATGAGCCAGTTGCGGATAATCCTTTCTGTCCTGGTCGAGCAAGCCGATTGCTTCGCCATAGCAGCGCTTGGCATCAGCATATCGTCCGGTTTCCCAATACAGATTGCCCAGACGCAGCAGGAGCACACCCTTCTCAATACCGTTTCGGGTAGCCTTCCGGTTGCCTTTTTCGTAGGCATAGATGGCATGCAGGGTATCTTTCTGGGCCAGGTGGATGTTGCCGATGGCATAATATACCTGGTCCTGATATTCCTTGTTCTTATCCGATGCCGCCATGCGCTTGAGTCGGCTAATCATCTTCCTGCTGTTGCCCGAAGCCAAGACCTCGGTGATGGCGATGCGGGCATTAAACTCCAGTTCGTAGGGCGGATTGAGCCGGATGACGTGGCGGAAAGCCTGATAAGCCTCCTGCCGGTTGCCGATGGAAGCCTGCAACTGTCCCATCAGATACCACTGGCGGGCTTTCTGCTTGTGTCGCATCTCATGGCTTATCACCTTCCTGAGATAGGGAATCGCCTTCCGGGCATCCCCCGTGTGGATATAGTAATCGGCGAAGGCATAATCCCATTCCTTCTGGGCACGCCAGTGGATGGAATCGCGCTGTATGTTTCGGATCACATCTTCTGCATCGTAGGTCCATCCCAGCTCGATATAGCATTTGGCAAGCCAGGCGCGCGCCTTGCCGTAGATGGCAGGCTGGGTGGAGTAAAGGCGGCTCATATAGGCGAAGGTGGCAGCGGCCCCCTCGAAATCCCCCTTCTGGAATTGCGATCGGCCCATCAGCATCCACGCTTTCCATAAAAATGGATTGTATTCCCTGCGACTGAGCCATTCGATGTCTTTCGCCGTCTTTCTCTTGCCGGGTTCCCATACGGGGCGGCGCTTGATGCTGTGCTGATGGATGGCTTTCTCGCATTTCTCGATGGCACGGTCGAAGTTGGCTTTGCCCAGATCGCGGCTGTTCCTGTTGCCTACGGTATAGAGCGGAATCTGCTCCGTAAAGTTGTCCCGGTTGCCTTCTTCCTTCTCCAGCGCCCCGTCGATATAAGCCACGGTACCATTATAATAGGTATTGTATCGGGCATTAAAGGCATGCCACCACCTGCTCTGCGCCGTATTCTTCTGCGTAGAGCATCCCGTAAGGATCGCTGCAATCACAGCGAGTCCTATCAGAAAAAGGAGCTGGATGGGGCTTTTGCCTTTCATGTTTTCTATTGTTTATCTGGCATCTTTCTCCTGATGCCCAGGACGATTTTGGCGAGTGCGAATACCACGATGCTGATGAAGATGATGGTGGCACCCGATGGCACGTTGAGCAGATAACTGATGTAGAGACCGGCGATGCAGTCTATCCATCCCAGGATGATGCTTGCCCATATCATCTGCCTGTAATTATAGGTGAAGAGGTTGGCGGTCATCTGCGGAATGGTGAGCAGACTGATGGCGAGCACGATGCCCACCATTTTCAGTGTAGCCACGATGGTCATGGCGATGAGCGTCATCATCAGGTATTCGATGGCTGTAACCGGCAGGTGCTGCGAACGGGCGAAGGTACTGTCGAATGCGATGTTCTGGATAGGGCGCAGGAGAAAGGTGAAGAGGAGGGCTACGATGAGGGCGAGTCCGCCCAGCAGCCACAGGTCTGCGCTGTCGATGGCAAGGATGCTTCCGAAGAGGAAGGAGGGCAGGTCGGGCATGAATCCTGGAGTCAGGAAACAGCAGATGATGCCCACGCTCATTCCCAGGGTCCAGAACATGGCGATGGCGGAATCCTTTCGCACATCTTTCTTGCGTGATATCCATTGCACTCCGAAGGCGCTGAGGATGGCGAAAACCATGGCGGAGAGTATCGGATTGATTCCTGTAAACACGCCGATGCCGATGCCTCCGAAAGAGGCATGGGTGATGCCGCCGCTGATGAATACCAATCGGCGGGTAACGATGTAGGTTCCGATAAAGCCGCACAGGATGCTTGCCAGAAAGGCGCCTATCAGTGCGTTTTGGAAAAATGTATATTGTAGTATATCCATGTGTTTACTTTGAACTGCAAATTTCTAGCTTAAAAAGCCGATGACTTCATCCTTCAGCTGGTTGGGCAGGTTGATGCCTCTCAGTATCAGGCTTCTGTTCCATCCAGCCACTTCTTCCGGCTGCATGGTATAGAGCACTTCCGAGAATTCCTCAACCTCCTCATCGGTATAGGCATCGGCATCCCGACCGGCAAAGCGGTCGAGATCCTCATCATCGTAATATTCTATTTCTTTGGTGGCGGCTTCCATCATGCACTCCTGCTCGCACTTCGAGTTCTCACCGTTGCAGGTGTTGCACGATACGCCTTCCTGCAGAGGCTCCTCGTCCTCTCCCCTGCGGTGAGATACGATTCCGAATATGGCGCTTATCAGGCCTAATGCCACCAGGGCTAAAATCAAGTATAGCATTTACTTCGAATTTTGAACATTGAACTTTGAACATTATGACTGGCATAGCTGTTCATTCTTTATTCTTCACTCTCAATAATCTCAAACCCTACTTTCTTCAGGTCTTCCCAATAATGAGGATAGGATTTGCTCACTACCTCCGGATTATTGATCTCGATCTGAGGGAACTTGAAGGCGAGAGGGGCGAATGCCATCGCCATACGATGATCCTCGTAGGTATCGATTGGAGCAAATGAAGGTTCGCAGGTTTCGCCATCCCAATACAGAGTGTTGTCGTTTTCATCGTGGATGACATAGCCCACCTTCTTCAACTCTGTCTTCAGTGCCTCGATGCGGTCGGTCTCCTTGATCTTCAGGCTGGCAAGACCCGTGAACCTGAACTTCACACCCAAGGCACAGCAGGCTACCACGATGGTCTGAGCCAGATCGGGAGAACCGGAGAAATCGTATTCGAATTTCGGCAGAAGACAGTGGTTCGCCTTCAGCATCACATCCGTAAGATGATCATGGTTCTCAAATTCGCTCTTCACTCCCAGCAGACTGAAGATGTATTTCACCACGGAATCTCCCTGCTTCGAGCAGTCCATCAAGCCTTCGAGCTGGATGCTGGAGTCGATGTTGCCATTCAGTGCCATCATCTCATACCAGTAGGAAGAAGCACTCCAGTCGTTCTCTATCATATAAGATGTCTCCTTGTAAGGCTGTGGCTTCACGGTGATGGTGTCCATATCCGTCCAGTCGGCATCGGCACCATATTCCTTCATCGTCCAGAGCGTAAGGTCGATGTAAGGGCGGGATGCAATCTCTCCTGTCAACTTCAGTTCCAGTCCGTTCTTCAGAATCGGACCGATCATCAGAAGCGCCGAGATGTATTGCGAACTGATATTGCCCACTACCTCCAGATGGCCGCCTTCCAGCGCCTTGCCTCGGATGTGGAGTGGGGGATAACCTTCCTTCTTCTCGTAGGTGATGTCGGCGCCCAGATAGCGCAGGGCATCTACGAGAATGCCGATAGGACGGTTCTGCATGCGCTCGGTGCCGGTGATGGTATGTTCGCCGGGGGTGGCAGAGAGATAGGCGGTCATGAAACGCATGGCTGTGCCGGCTGCCTTGATGTTGATGACCTCTGGCATATTCTGAAGGGCTGCAACGATTACTTCCGTGTCATCGCAGTCGCTCAAGTTGTCGGGTTGGATATGGCTTCCAGCCATCGCACTGATTACGAGGGCGCGGTTGCTGATACTCTTAGATGCTGGCAAGTTGATACTTGCGTTCAGTTGGCTTGGTGCCTTGATGGTATATTTTATCATACGCGTACCTTATATTATATATATTTTAGTGCAAAAGTACAAAATAAAAAGTACATACGCTAGTTTTCGGGCGAAAAGTTTTCAAAATATCTCAAAAAACAGCACAGGCAGCCGTGCCCTGTTCTTATCGTTTGCTAACAATATGTAAACGAGATAGGGGTATTATTGGGGTATATGGAGATATGCCTATTTCAAAGTGTAAAAAATGACCCCCTAAAATGTCAAATTGTAATTTTGTGTGCGTTTTCTTTCAAAAAGTAAAACTGACCCCAAAAATAAGATAAAATAGCGTTAAGGAATGATACAACTTACCGGAATTTGTATTACCTTTGCATCAGAAAAAAGAAACAACAAGCAATAAGTAACAATCTAAAAATTAAAGAATATGAAACGAATTATATTATTCTCATTGATGGCTCTTATGACCGTAGCTACTTTCGGTCGCAAGCGCGTAGAGAATGCAACAGTAGTAGCAGACACTATTTTCTATGCAGAAAATATGAAAAATGTAGCTAGTGCAGATCAGGCTAGTTATTACAGATTGCTGATGACTACCGGCGCTGGCATCAATAAGAAGGATGTGTTCCAGGACTTCTATATGAACGGTAATCTTCGTGCCGAGGGTGGATACAGCTTCATCGATCTCGGTAACGACCGCAATACGATCTTCAATGGTGAGGTTACTACTTTCTACAAGAATGGTAAGGAGAAGTGGCACGGAAAGTATGTTAACGGCAAGCGTGAGGGATACTTCACTCTCCAGCTCCGTGAAGGTGGCGTGGCTGTTGTTCAGTTCAAGAACGGCAAGTCTGTTCACGATTACTTCATGATAACATACAAGGATGGTACCACAGAGAAGAAGAACCTCTCTGAGATTCAGTCTTTGATGTAGAAGATCTCTATAATAGAAGATCACTAGAATTGGAAATCTCTCTTAAATTAAATAGAAAAATCTCTCTTATATAAATTAAAATTTTATGTTGATATGACCAATATGGGGATGGCTTCCGGGAGGAAGGTACATCCCCTTTATTTTTCTGATATATGCATAACTGAAAAAGGTCTGGCGATGATATTCGCCAGACCTTTTTACAATATTTAGAGTGCCAGGTCAACCTCTACCGGGCAGTGGTCGCTGCCCATGATGTCGGTATGAATCTTGGCTTCTGTAATCTGTTCTCTCAAGCGGTCGGATACCAGGAAGTAGTCGATACGCCAGCCGGCATTCTTCTCGCGTGCCTTGAACCGGTATGACCACCACGAATAGGTAACCTCTTCGGGATGCAGATAGCGGAAGGTATCTGTAAAGCCGTCGTTCAGAAGCTCGGTCATCTTATCGCGCTCCTCGTCGGTAAAACCGGCATTGCGACGGTTGGTCTTCGGATTCTTGATATCTATCTCCTGATGTGCCACGTTCAGGTCGCCGCAGACCACCACAGCCTTCTTGGCATCCAAAGCCTTCAGGAACTTGTGGAAATCATCTTCCCAGGTCATACGGTAATCCAGTCGTTTCAACTCGGTCTGGGAGTTCGGGGTATAGCAGGTTACGAGATAGAAGTTGTCATACTCCAGGGTGATGACTCTTCCTTCGTGGTCGTGCTCCTCCACGCCCATACCGTAGCTCACGCTCAGTGGCTGGTGGCGGGTATAGATGGCTGTGCCCGAATATCCCTTCTTCTCGGCATAGTTCCAGTAGCTTTCGTAGCCCTCGAACTTCAGGTCGAGCTGACCTTCCTGCATCTTGGTTTCCTGCAGGCAGAAGAAGTCGGCATCGAGCGCCTTGAATTGGCTCTCGAAGTCCTTGCTCACGCAAGCACGCAGGCCATTCACGTTCCAGGATATAAACTTCATATTACTTTGAACTTATTTAGATTCTCTTGCTCTCACCTCTGAGCAGGCTCATGAACTCCTGACGGGTGTTCAGTGAATTGAATACGCCGCTGTAATCGCTGGTAGTAGTGATGGAGTTCTGCTTCTCCACGCCACGCATCTGCATGCACATGTGCTTAGCTTCTATCACCACCATTACGCCCTGAGGATTCAAGGTCTCCTGGATGCAGTCCTTGATCTGCTGGGTAAGGCGCTCCTGCACCTGAAGGCGGTGGCTGAAGATATCTACCACGCGGGCAATCTTGCTCAGTCCGGTAATCTTGCCGTTAGGGATGTAAGCCACGTGTACCTTGCCATAGAAAGGCAGCATGTGATGCTCGCAGAGGGAGAAGAAATCAATGTCCTTCACGATGACCATCTGGTCGTATTTCTCCTCAAAGAGGGCATCGGTCAACACCTTGTGGGCATCCTGATAGTAGCCGCGGGTCAATACCTGCATCGCCTTGGCTACGCGCATAGGAGTCTTGACAAGTCCTTCGCGCTCTGTGTCTTCACCCAGGAGCTTCAATACTTCCTTATAGTGTCCTGCGAGTTCATCCAATCCCTCGCGAAATTCTGTTTCTGGATTCATATCTTATTTACTTTGAATTTTGAACTTTATGAATAGTAAGACTGTTGAATTCTTCACTCTTCACTTTAATATTGTACTGTAATCTGTCCCTTTACCAGGCATGCCTGTCTGTATCCCAGGGCTCTCACCTTGGCAAGCACCTTCTTAGCCTCGCCCAGTTCGCGGAAGTTGCCCATGCGGCAAATCCATCTTGGCGAGTAGAAGTGCACATATACTGGCTGGTCTGGGAACTTCATCTTGATGTTGTTGCCCGTCTGTTCAGCCTTTAGTCGGTCGTTGCGTGAGTTTCCTCCGGCAAAGATCTGTACTCTATATCCTGTAACCTTATAGCTTCTGCGCATTACCTTCTTGCGCATGTCCACTACAGGCATCTCGGTTTCTTCCTGATGTGTCTCAGCCTTCTGTGCATTGTTTCCATGCTGTTTCTCCTTGGCAGTTTCGTGCTGTGGCTCGGCCTTCTTGAGCGAGTCTGGAGTCTGCTTGTGAGAGTCCGGAGTCTGCTTGTGCTGGGTAGCTGGAGTTACTTCTTTATGCTGAGTATCTGTTGGTCTCTTCTGTGGTTGTGGGGTAGTCTTAGTCTTATCGTCCTGTGGATTCACCTGATTCGTATGGGTTGGAACCTGTTTTCCGTTCACCAATTCGTCGATAGCCTTGCTTTGGTGTACGGTCACGACACCCTGTCCTGGATTCTTCTGCTTGAGATAATCCAAGTAAGTCTGCGCATTCATCTGGGTAGATGAGCAGAGGATGAAAATCAATAATGTGACGAATTGTTTCATGACTATACCTTATTTAATATATATATACCTTTTATTAATATATAATGTGTCAGCAATCTGTTTCTGTCATCCTATTAAGATAGGGAAAGGGATGCCCCCAGGAAAGAAGGCATCCCCTTTGGTAAATATCCTTGTGAGATTACTTCTTCCAAGCGTCGATGATACCCTTGAAATC
>ULSN01034837.1_pt1 | contig 12113 bp, 4 predicted proteins | sample 1956771 | NCBI WGS metagenome assembly ULSN01 (sample SAMEA4835709, study PRJEB28245) | human gut metagenome | biome: gut microbiome; material: fecal sample | place: Denmark | collected 2008
TGCAAAGGTACGCACTTTACCCTTACACTCCAAATATTTTTACCACTTTTTTCAACAAAATTCACAAAGGGAGAATCACATCACTAATAATCAACCGATTATAATACCAACTATTTTCAACCCATATTAAAAAGAGCCAACATGTCTCATTTTACCACATAATTATATATAGAAAAGAAGGGCTAACTAAAAAAATTGTATTAAATTTGTCTTTATATTTACATTTCAACAATGAACGAAGCAAAACTTAGCCAACTATATCTGCGCGACACGGCATTCCAAAACCTGATGCAAAAGCGAGTTTACAACGTACTCCTGATTGCATCGCCCTATGATGCCTTCATGATGGAAGAAGACGGGCGCGTAGAAGAACAGCTCTATTTCGAATACACTTCACTGAGTTTGAGTTCCCCACCCCGTGTGTCGCAAGTGAAAAGTTTCGAAGAAGCCTATGAATCACTCGAAGCGAAAGCCTACGACCTCATCATTGCCATGCCCGGTGTTGACATAGGAGAGCCGTTCCGAGAGGCGAAAGTTATCAAACAAAAATATCCGAATATTCCCATTGTGATACTGACACCGTTTTCACACGAAGTGTCACGCCGACTTGCAAAGGAAGACTTTTCGGGAATTGACTATGTATTCAGTTGGTTGGGCAACGTAGAACTGCTGCTTGCCATTATCAAGCTGTTGGAAGACAAGCTGAACGGCGACAACGACATACTGGATGTGGAAGTGCAGACCATACTTCTTGTCGAAGATTCCGTGCGCTTCTACTCCTCCGTTCTACCCCATCTCTACAAATTTCTGCTCAAGCAATCGCTCATATTCTCAACGGAAGCTCTCAACGAACATGAGCAGATGCTTCGTATGCGCGGGCGTCCAAAAGTGATGCTGGCACGAACCTACGAGGAAGCGGAAGAACTCTACAACAAATATCAAGGACAGATTTTAGGAATCATTTCCGACGTATCGTTCACCCATAACGGAGAAAAAGACAAAAGTGCCGGCATAAAGCTGGCCAAAGAGCTGAAAAAGCGCAATCCGTATATTCCAATCATACTGGAATCGTCGGAAGTAGAAAATGCCTTTTATGCAGAGAAACTCGGTGTGTCGTTCATCGACAAAAATTCAAAGAAATTCCCGCAGGATCTCCGCAAAACCATCTACGACAACTTCGGATTCGGCGACTTCATCATAAAGAATCCGCAAACGGGCGAAGAAGTGATGCGCATCACCGACTTAAAGGACTTTCAGAACAAGCTGTTTGACATTCCGGCAGAATCACTGCTCTACCACGCCCAGCGCAACGACATTTCACGCTGGCTCTATTCGCGCGCTATGTTCCCCATTGCCGAAATCATCCAGGAACACCGATTCCGGGATATCAACGAAGCGCCCGTTGTCAAGCAATTGTTCTTCAATCTTATCGTAAAATACCGTAAGATGAAGAACCGTGGTGTCGTAGCCATTTTCAAAAAAGACCGTTTCGACTACTACTCCAACTTTGCCCGCATCGGTCAAGGTTCATTGGGAGGAAAAGGACGCGGTCTGGCTTTTATCGATTCCATCATCAAAAAATATCCGATCTGTGACAATTTCGACGGAGCGACACTGACCATACCCCGCACCATCGTACTCTGTACGGACATCTTCGACGAGTTCATGGACAAAAACAATCTCTATCCGTTTGCCCTCACGGAAGCTTCCGACGAAGAAATACTGAAAAAATTTCTTGAAGCAGAGCTGCCGTCAGGATTGGAAGAGGATTTCTATGCGCTGTTCGAAGTTGTCGACAAACCGTTGGCCATCCGCAGTTCGAGCCTGTTGGAAGACTCCCACTACCAACCTTTTGCCGGAGTTTATTCCACCTATATGATTCCACATCTCAACGACAAAAACGAGATGTACAAATTGCTGTGTTCTGCCATCAAGGGCGTATATGCTTCCGTATTCTTTGCTGAAAGCAAGGCCTACATGACTGCCACACGCAACCTGATTGACCAGGAGAAGATGGCGATTATCATACAGGAAGTAGTCGGAAAACAATACGGAACAAGCTATTATCCCTCGTTCTCAGGTGTAGGCCGCTCGTTGAACTACTATCCCATTAACGACGAACAGCCGGAAGACGGAGTAGCAGAAATAGCCGTCGGACTGGGCAAGTATATCGTTGACGGAGGACTGGCCCTGCGCTTTTCTCCCCGCCATCCCGACAACGTGCTCCAGACAAGCACACTCGACCTGGCCCTGCGCGACACTCAAACGCAATTCTATGCCCTCGACATGACTGACGTTGACACGAACTTCAGCGTGGACGACGGCTTCAACATTCAGAAACTACGCATACAGGATGCCGCAAAGAACGGTTCACTGAAATACATGGTTTCGACCTACGACCACTTGGACCAGATTATCCGCGACAACGACTGCGGGAACGGCCGCAAAGTGGTGACATTTGCCAATGTGCTGCAACACAAAGTATTTCCCCTTGCTGAAATCATCGATTTCATGCTCTCGCAAGGCGCTTCGGAAATGCTCCGCCCCGTAGAAATAGAATTTGCAGGCAACATCGACAAGACCAACTACTCGAAAGGTGTAGTCTACTGGCTGCAAATCCGCCCGATAGTTGACCGTAAAGAGATGCTTGACGAGAAAATAATGGATACCCCGGACGAGTCGCTGATATTAAAGAGCAATACGGCACTGGGCCACGGCATGATGGACAATGTAAAGGACATTATCTATGTGAAACCCGAACATTTTTCATCGTTCAACAACTCACTCATTGCCCGGGAAATTGAAAAGATCAACCGGAAATACAACGACAGCGGCGACGGTTACATATTGATAGGTCCCGGACGTTGGGGCTCAAGCGATACGGCTCTGGGCATACCCGTCAAATGGCCGCACATTTCAGCCGCACGGCTCATCGTCGAAGCATCGTTGCCCAACTACCGTATCGAACCCAGTCAAGGTACGCACTTTTTCCAAAACCTGACATCATTTGGTGTAGGATACTTTACAATTGACAAAAGTGCAAAAAACGGCATCTGCGACACGGAATACCTCAACAGCCAACCGGCAGTATACGAATCGGAATTTCTCCGCATCGTACATTTCGACGAGCCGCTTACCATTGGCATAAACGGAAAAACCGGCTTAGGCATTGTTATCAAACCTCATCAATCAAACAACTAAAAACAACAAGTTATGGCTTTCCTGAAAAATCTAAAACAAATGTTCGGATTTGACAACGACAGCATCTACGACGATGACAACGGAAACGTCAAGACTGAATACAAGCCCTATATCAACCCTTTTAAAAACGATAACCAAGAAACCTCGGCAACAGCCGCCGGCACAAAAAAGGCGGAACAGACAGAGGCTGATTTCGACAAGGCTATCCACGATGAAATCAAGGACAAGATTATTGACATCATCAATGCAAGCCTACCGGAATTTATTAAAGGCTGTGTTGACAGGGACGCTGAACTGAAATACATCAACGACGAATTCGGCACCGCGTTCAGCACCTATACCCAAAACATCCGGACAGCGATTGAAGAAAGAGCCAAAAGCGAATGGATTTCAGAAAGGATGAATCTGGAAAAACAGCTTCATGACTCCAGCAAAAAATCTGACGAATCAACTGCAAAAATGGAAGAGCTACGTGCCCGTATCACCAGCCTCGACCGCCAAAAAGCCGCCCTTAACGAACGCATCAATCAATACGAAAACAAAGTAGCTACCGCTGAAGCCGAACGCGAGCAATACCAACTTGAATGCAAAAGCCTGATGAACAAGTTGAAAGTAGCTTCCGTCAACGATGAGGAAATCAACAAGCTCAGAGAAGAAAACGCCCAAATGCTACAAGAATGCAACTCGCTGCGCAACGACGTCATCACGCTTCGCAAAGAAGCATTGAACGCCAAAAACAATCCGTCGCCATCGGCTGAAGATGCAGAAAAGCTGACATCTCTGCAACAACAGTTGGAAACAGCTAATGCCGAAAAAGTTCAGCTTGAGCAACGCATCGCAGAGTTGGAAAACGCTACTGCAAACGCTCCACAATCAGAAATCACACAGCAGTTGCAAACTGAAATACAAAAGATTTCAGACGAACTTTATACCACCAAAGTCCAACTTCTCGAGGCTCAGGAAAAGAGTCAGCCGCTGGAAAAAGAAGTAGCGTCGTTGAAAGATAGCCTTGCCACTTCCACGCTGAAGGCGCAAGAATCCACCGCAGCATTAGCTGAAAAGAATTCAGAAATAACCTCTTTGAAAGAGCGACTTGCTCAGGCAGAAGAGACGGCTAAACTTAACGACGAATTCGCCATTGAATTCGACCAGATGAAGACGGATCTTACGGCGGCCAAACAAGCTGCAACGGAATCGGCTTCAATGCTTCTGACAAAAGACAATGAGATTGAATCGTTGAAGGAACAACTTGAGAATGCGAGCAGGACCATTGCCGAAAAGGATGCCAAAGTAACCGAAATAGAGCAGCTGACAGCACTGTTGAAGCAGGCCGACGAACTGAATTCACAGACTACAGCAGAACTGGCTGCCAAAGGCAATGAAATTGAATCACTGAAAACCCAACTCGAAAGTGCCAACAAGGCCATCGCTGAAAAGGATGCCGAAGCGGCTGAAATCGAACAGCTGAAAACATTGCTGAAACAGGCTGATGAGATTAATACGAAATCTTCGACTCAACTTTCCACAAAGGACAGCGAAATCGAAACTCTCAAAGCCCAACTCGAAAGTGCCAACAAGGCCATCACTGAGAAGGATGCAGAAGCGGCTGAAATCGAACAGCTGAAAACATTGCTGAAACAAGCTGATGAGATTAATACGAAATCTTCGACTCAACTTTCCACAAAGGACAGCGAAATCGAAACTCTCAAAGCCCAACTCGAAAGTGCCAACAAGGCTATCGCGGAGAAGGATGCCGAAACGGCTGAAATCGAACAGCTGAAAACATTGCTGAAACAAGCTGATGAGATTAATACGAAATCTTCGACTCAACTTTCCACAAAGGACAGCGAAATCGAAACTCTCAAAGCCCAACTCGAAAGTGCCAACAAGGCTATCGCGGAGAAGGAAGTTGAAGCGGCAGAGATAGAGCAATTGAGAATCCAATTCCGGGAAGCGAGCGACAAGGCTTCGCAGTCGGCAGCGCAACTTTTTGCGAAAAACGATGAAGTGGATGCTCTAAAAGAAGAACTCCGAAAACTGGAAGAAGATAAAGAAAGTGCGGAATCCCTGAAGGAAGAAATCGAATCGCTGAAATCGGAACGCAATATCCAATGGCAAAAAATCAACGAATACACACAGGCATTGGCAGCAAAGGACCACGAAATTGAGACACTCAGCTCCAGCCTCAACGACACCCGTAATTTTGCCAACCAGTTGAAAGGAGTCATCGACAATTCCAACTCCATCCAAAAAGCCAGCGAAGAAAAATTCCTGCACGAAATAGAACGTCTTCGCAACCACAACGAGCAACTGCAATCCGAGCTCGACAATCATAAGGAGAAACAGGGAGTGCAAGTGCTGTTCTCGGACCTCGAAGAAGTGGCCCCCCGCAAGACAGCTAAAAAGGAACGCTCGAAAAAGAAGGACAATATGTTCTCGGCCATCGACTACACAACCGACTACTCCGACTGGCTGATGGAAACCATCACAACACCGACCGATGTCCCCATGATTCCCATCAACAACAACGAAAAGGAAGAACGGACAAACGACGAGCCGGTCAAGAAAAAGAAGGAAGGACCGACACAAATGGAACTTTTCTAAACATACACGCGAAGGACTGCATACTCTACGGCATTGCAGCCCTTCGCTTTTAAACTCCAATGAATGAAATATATCTACATTCTCTTCGGTTCTGTTTTCGTTGTTTTGGGCGTGATAGGGATTTTCTTGCCACTACTGCCCACCACCCCGTTTCTGCTTCTGGCGGCAGCCCTCTATGTGCGCGGTTCCGAGCGGCTTTACAGCTGGCTGCTCAATCAGCGCCTGCTCGGTCCCTACCTGCGCAATTTCATGGAACGGAAAGCCATTCCGCTACATGCAAAAATAATTGCCATAGGCATGATGTGGGCCACCATGCTCTACTGCATATTCTTTCTTATTCCCTTAACGTGGGTAAAAATACTAATGGCCGCCATCGCCTGTGGCGTTACCGTCTATATACTTTCGTTCAAGACTCTCCGCAAAAGCGACTACGACAAATAATCAGAACGGATAACCGATAGCCAGGTTAAATGCCAAGCTGTTTCCAAAACTTTTCATATTGTAATAGCCCGACTTGCCCGTATCGTACGGCAAGTGGATACCGACACCCAAATCACCGCGCACCACAATCATTCCCATATCGAAACGAAGGCCTATTCCGGTTCCCAAAGCCAAATCCTTGAAGAACGTCTTGCCGTTGAGCTGACCGCCCGGACGTGTCGGGTCATTCTCCAACAACCAAATATTGCCTGCATCGACAAACAATGCCCCTTTCAGCATTCCCAACAACGGGAAACGGTATTCCATATTCATTTCGAAGCGGAAGTTACCCGTCTGGTCGTAATATTCATTATTTGTCAAATTGGCTGAATGATAACTGCCGGGTCCGATGGAACGTACGGCAAACGCACGGATGGAATTGGCACCACCGATATAGAACTGTTCATTGTAGGGCACCACTTCGGAATTTCCGTAGGCATACGCCGCTCCCGTGTAGACACGCGTCACGAGTTTGTGGTCGCCCACCAGCTTATGCGTATAGACAACCTGCAACGTCCCTTTGACAAACTGCGAGAAAGGCGTGCCGAAAAGCTGCTTGTTGCTACCGGCTCCGGCAAGCGACCAAATGCCCGCAAACAGGTTGCCGGCTTCCGTCAGCGTAGCCTGCAACGACAGGCGATATTTGTCGTTGCCCGGACCAAATCCCCGGTCATAACTATACGTATAGCCGAACTGTGGAATGAACTGGTCGGCAAAACTCATGGCAATAGCCGGATTGTCTTTCATGGTGGCATCGAAATCGGCCGTGGTTTTCAGCAGTTTGTTGTATTTCAATTCAAACAGTTTCACCTGATTGCGTGAATAGCGCGACGACATCCAGTCGTAATTGAGTCCCGTGTTAAACTGCACAATCCGGAAGAAGTGCGGACGATTCATGATATCTCCGCCCAACGAAACCCGGGTCCAACTCATTTCCCGCTTGATGGCAGGAATGAACCGCGGCGCCAACAAACGGGGAAAAGCCAATTCCCCATTCAAGCCTACTTCATAAGAACTGAAATCAGAACGCTTACCACCCGACACTTTACCCACCTGCCACTCGTAGGCACCTGTCAATTTCACCGTCAGCCGTTCGCCGCCTCCGAAAATGTTGCGGTTCGTCACCGAATAGGAAATACCCGGTCCCAAATAACTGTTCGACTTGGATGTCACATTTGCTTCCAGCTGTGTTTCCAGTTGCGTATCGAAGCGGCAAAGGATATCAATGTCCAATGAATCCGACTTCACGGAATCGATTGGCGTAACAGTCAAAGAAATGGCACTGAAAATGCCCAGCCGCGACAAATAGGATTGAGTGGTGCTCAACTGGTTTACCCTCAAAACTTTTCCCTTTTTCAGCGTAATGCAGGAGGGAACAGTGCTGCTGCGTAAATTCGACGGCTGCATCTGTACGATCATCCCGTTTTCCGTATAGATAGTGTCAGGATACCCGCCGCCCTTGTTCAGCAAAATGCGCGTATTCACATTTCCCACCTTATATTTGCGCTTGGCTGCATCGGGCACATTGTCGCCATAGTGCATTTGGAGGACGACACCCCCTTCCACAAGGGTCGTATCCGCCCAATATGTCAGATATTCGGGACGGAAAAAGTAATATCCCCTGTTCCGGAGCCGGTCGGTAATCTTGTTTCTGACATCGGCCAGCGAGTCCGAGCAATAGACCGTACCCGGCTGAAGATAACTGTCAGCTTTGGCAAAGCGGTTGACAAGCTCCGACAATTCCGTCGTATCGTTCAGATAGCGCACTTCCGACAACACCTTCGGCACCGACAAATTGACCGTATAGTTTACCCTTGCCTTCTTAGGGTTCTTTTTATCGTACAGCAGTTCATAGCTGGCAGCGGAACCGAAAAATCCGTTTTTGTCCAGCATATCGTCAATCATCTTGACGCGCAAGTCAGGACGCACATCCGACATCAGCACCGGTTCTTCCACAAACTTACGGTAGATCCATCCCTTCAATCCCTTGGAATCCGGCGACCAATGGTTGTAAATCCACAATCCGACAGGAAACGGAGAACGGATATAGGGAGAATACAGCGAATTGTTGGCCGGAACGTCTATCAGCGTACTGATGTTCGACTCCACTCCTGAAGGGACATCCACATCTTTCGGCGCATTGACCCGCAGTTTCTTCACGCCCGTATAGAGCACCTCTCCTTCCGCCAGTTTTTCGGTGGTGGAGCAAGCCGCCAACATGCAGACGGAAACCAATGCCAATATGTAATATATGTATCTTCTCATTCCTTTGTCTCTATAATCGGGGTTGTTATCACAGTAGAGTCAGCCGGCTGCTCTGGGGCAGGCGACGGCACTTTCTTTGTCCGCCGCAACAGACGGAAAATGCGGAACATGTCGCGCCAGGACGAAATCTTACGCTTCCACATCAAACCGGCGCCGGTTTCCGTAATTTCTCCTTCCAGAATACTTTCATATTCCGTGTGGTGGAACAACTTGACGTAAGCCGTACCCGTCTTGTTCAGCTTGTATTCAAACGAAATATCGTTAATCAGATTCTGCGACAGGTTGTCCTGTGCTGACGCATCAGTCGAATAGCTACCTCCCACCACTATCTTGAAGCGGTCGTCGAACACGGTTTTCGACACCTGATAAGAATAATTGGTGGTCGTCGAAGTGGCGCCGTCCACCGTCTTGTCGTACTGGTTGATACCAAACGAGAGGTCGACACCAGAAATATTGTCGGCCGCCCACTTGTTGAGCGAAGATTCAAGGAACGAATTTACCACATTACCGGAAAGGTTGGCCGATGCCATCGATGTGGAAGAACCGGTGTAAGTATTATACAGCAACAGATTCATGGCCTGTGTCGAACGCTGCTCCTTGGTCATCGAACTGAGTTCGTTGGCTATCGAAACATCGCCGTCCGTGCTCAAGTCGAACGAGAGGTCGAGCTGTTCGAGCGTATTGCCCACGTTCAGCGAGATTTCAAACGGCACGATGCGTGAATCCTGGTTTTCGCTCGTCACATTAGCCTTGATTGTCTGTATGGCCTTGATATTCAGCGACGGATTCAGCAAATTGCCGTTCCACGTCACACTGCTGCCTTCCACGAAATTAAACAGCTTCTCGGAAAGCATCGGAGGCGTATAGCGCGCGAAACCGCTGCTGATGACATAGCGACCGGTCATGCTCATATCCCCCTGATAGGTCTGTGAATAGTTCAGCGTTCCGTCGCCGTTAATTTGCACCTTGTTTTTGCCGTCAGGCGACAGATTAACCGTAAACAGAGCATTCGGCTGAATAGACAGCACGGCATTGATACGCATTGCAAACGGCCGGGCTGCCAACGAGTCGACCGGCTGTTTAGCCACCGTATCGTTGAGAGAAACAAATGTCACCACGTCGTCGGAAGTTGATTCCGCCACGGCCACGGCATCCGACTGCATGACATACGTCAGGTCGGTTCCCGAAAGCACCGACAGCGATGCGCTCATGTCGAGTTCGTTCAAATATCCCTTCACGCTCGCCATTACGTCGATGAATCCCTTGCCGTAGAGTTCCGACTTGCTGGTCTTGTTGCCCTGTACAATCTGTACGTTCCGACCATTGATTTTCAAGTCGGTATACATTCGGTCGAAAGGTTGCAGACGCACTTCGCCGTCGAAGTTTATGGCGTTCTTGTTCTGTCCGAATATGCCGAAACGGTTGAATTTCACCGTACCCTGCTCAACAGGAATGCGCACCGTGTCGAACGCCAGACTGCTGCCGAACACCGGCATATTCACCCGTGCGGAATCGAACTGCACATATCCGTCGATTTCGGGAGCACTTAATGTTCCCTTCACCGACATGGAGCCGTTCAGATAACCCGCCATGTTGCCGACAACGTCAGGCAGGAAGGCATTGACCGAGGCAAACGGGAAACGCTTGATGTCCAGCTTCAAATCGTAAGTGGACTCACCGATTGAATCGTTGCGGTAGCCGGTTACGTTCACCACCTCGCGGCCGTCAACATTCATCGCCGCCTTGGCAAGCAGACGGTTGTCCTGTCCGAGATAAGCCACCCGCGTGACCAAATCAATGTCGCCGACACGCCGTTTGCCATAGCGCAGGTTACTGATGCCGACATTTCCGTCGCCCCACACGTATTTGTCGTAATAGAACAGTTTGAATTCAGAAGCGAGCGTACCCTCCAACGGAGGTGCAAACGGAGAGAAGGTCAGCCATTCTCCCAGTTCGATACCGGCAAGGTCGATATTAAGTCCATGGTATTCGGCATTGGTTTCTGCCGTAGAGATATTGAGATAGTTGTGGTCGCCGCTCTTGATTTTCATGTCGGCAAGCAACGAGCGGTTCCGCAGGTCAAGCGACAGATAATTGCCGTCGTTGATTTCCCAGTTGCGGAACGCAATGACAGGATTCTGCGGGAACAGATTCATGGTCACCACCGAATCGACAACCGACAGGAGCGCTCCGAAATCGAAGCCCGTCGTGCCGCTTTTGTCCACTTGCTTCAAGGCAAGCGACAATTTGTTGTCCGTAACGTAACCGCCGACATCCACCTGCTTGAAAAGCGTATTGTTCTGCTGGCTGTTTCTCACATTGACAGCATAGTGCAGGCTGTCGGCTTCCGTATGGCCGTCGAGCATCAGCGAATCGAGCGCCAGTCCGCCGGCCAGCAGTCCCCTCATGTCGGAATTGATTCGGAGACGGTCGGAATTTTCCACATCAGCTTGCAGTTCGTCGAATGTCACGCCCATGTTCGACAAGTACGTATAGAGGATATTTCTTTTCCCCGATTTCATTTTAAACGTAAAATCGGGCAACGTGCGTTGCAGTTCGTCGACCTTCAGACGCTGGGCAATCACCATGGAATCCAATGCCACGCCCGTTTTCGCCAACGTGTCGAGCATCGGGAACATAGCCAGCGGAGAATGGAAGGACAGCAGCAGGTCGTTGTTGCGCAGACGCAGGTTTGTACTGGCCGAATCGGCACGGAACCCAACATTCAGACTGTCGGTCGAGAACATCGATTCCGCCATTTCCAGACGCAGTTCCGAAAGCCGCACCAGACCGGCATAATAGTCCCGCTTCAAATCGGCATCGACAAAGGCATGCACATTCATGCCGCCGCCAAGCCGGTCGGCCGAAAGGTTCATTCGGTTCAGGTCAATATTGTTGACGTTTCCCACAATGCGAGCCAAATAACGGTCGGGAGCCATACGCCCTCTCATGTTCAGAGTGACGTCGGCAAACTCGTTCAGCGAACTGAAATCCACCTGATAGTCGCCCTTGTCGAGCGAAGCATCGAGAAGCAGATCGCGATATGACACGCCGTCGTAGTTGACTTCGTTGATAACTGCACTGCAAACGGTCTGCATCTTATATGGGTCATATCCGCGACCGTTGACGGTAATGTCGCCGTCAACTACTCCGACACCGCCGAGCGGCATGAAGGAACGCACATCGAAACCTGCCAACGACAGGGACGCACGATAACGCTCGCTGTTCATAGCCCAGTTTCCGTTTAGCACCACACGGCTTGTATCCACTACAGCTTTCAGATTGGCCGTCAGACGGGAATTTCGGTAATCGGCACGCCCCCGAAGGCTCACACTCGGCACACGCAAGGTTGAGTCAAGCCGCAGGACACGGTGCAGGTAGCTGCCGCCGGTCAGCCTTCCGGACATGGTAATGTCACCCGACAGTTTTTTAGGGTCGGTCAGTTGTTCCACAGCCCCCTTGGCGTCCAGCGCAATGATTCCCGGCACTTTCAGCGCCAGTTGCTCCACATCCAGTTTCTCCGCCGTACCGTGCAGCTGCACTTTGGCTTCGGCGTTTTTCAC
>ULSN01012557.1_pt1 | contig 12089 bp, 8 predicted proteins | sample 1956771 | NCBI WGS metagenome assembly ULSN01 (sample SAMEA4835709, study PRJEB28245) | human gut metagenome | biome: gut microbiome; material: fecal sample | place: Denmark | collected 2008
AGAAGCACAACGGTTAATTCGTTGCCTCTTAACGATTAAGATATTGCCGTCCAGCATTTTTATGCTGGGCGGCTTTTTGGTTTTTATAGGAATATACCTACTTGCTTTTGTGTAAAAAGTAGCAAATGTCTGCCTGTACAAGGAAGGAAGTGAGAATTTCTTTTCATTTTATTTTGTTTTTTCAATAATTTCATTTAACTTTGCGGCATGAAATATTCGATGATAACCATATTGGGACCTACAGCGAGTGGTAAGACGAGTCTTGCTGCCGCTCTTGCAGCCAGGATCAACAGCCTGGATGCTCACTTGTCGGGTATCCCTGCCAAGGGCGCTGAAATCATTAGTGCTGATAGCCGGCAGGTGTATCGCGGCATGGATATTGGTACGGGTAAGGATTTGGCTGACTATACCATTCATGGCGAGCAGATACCTTATCACCTCATTGATATCTGTGAGCCGGGTACGAAATATAATCTCTTTGAATATCAGCAGGATTTTTATGATGCCTATCAGGATATTCAGAAGAGGGGAGCCTTCCCGATATTGTGCGGAGGCACAGGACTCTATATCGAGTCGGTGCTCAAGGGTTATCATCTCTCACCTGTTCCGCAGAACCCGGAACTCCGTGAGTCGCTGGCTCATAAGAGTTTAGAAGAACTTACACTGATACTGAAAGAGCTGAAGGCAAAAACAGGTTCTAATATGCACAATCGCACAGATGTGGATACGGCACAGCGAGCTATCCGGGCGATAGAGATAGAAAGCTATAATCTGGAGCATCCGATGCCGGAACGTGAACTCCCACCGGTTGATTCGCTGATTATCGGTGTCAGTATCGACCGCGATGCGAGAAGGGAGAAGATTTCCCGCAGACTGAAACAGCGATTGGATGAGGGAATGGTAGATGAAATCAAGGGGCTGCTAGACCGTGGCATCCCTGCCGAAAATCTTATCTATTATGGTTTGGAATATAAGTTTATTACAGAATATGTGATTGGTAAGACTTCCTACGATGAGATGTATCGCGGTCTGGAAATTGCAATCCACCAGTTTGCCAAAAGGCAGATGACGTGGTTCAGAGGTATGGAGCGCAGGGGCTTTACCATCCATTGGGTAGATGCATTGCAACCGATGGAAGAAAAGGTGGAGGCTGTTTTGGGGCTGATGAGGAGCTAGGCTGCGGGCTGGAATCTGGCTAGGGCTGGCATCCGATGGAATCGGATGCAACGGTGGCTAGGCGGAAGTAATATTTTTCTAATTACAAAGAAGAGACAAATTACAAAGAAGAGACAATGGTAAACGAGAATAAATGGGGGCTGCTTTATTGCCCTAGAGGAGGCTGGCGAAGTAACAAGCGCTGGGAAAAAATAGAAAAGGTGCTCAAGCAGCAGGGCGTAGATTACGACTTTGTGCAGAGCGAGAATCAGAAGAGCGTAGAGAGGCTCATCAGAATGTTCATCAACACTGGCTACAAGACTATTGTCGTGGTGGGCGGAGATTCTGCACTCAATGATGCCGTAAACTGTCTGATGCAGATAGATCAGAAAGAAAGAGACGAGGTGGCACTGGGCGTGATTCCTAACGGACTGATGAATGACTTTGCCCACTTCTGGGGATTCAGCGACAGTGACATCGAGAAGACGGTGGCATCGCTGAAGAAGCGTCGTATCAGAAAGATTGACCTCGGTTGTATACGATATGTGAACAAGAAGGGGGAGAAATGCCGTCGCTATTTCCTCAACTGTATCAATATCGGACTCATTGCTGCCATCATGAACCTGAGACGGAAGACCCATCATATCTTCGGTTCGCGTACCCTCTCGTTCCTCTGTTCCTTTATCCTGATGATTTTCCAGCGTATGGACTATAAGATGCATGTGAAAATCAATTCGGATGTCATCAAACGTAGAGTAATGACGATGTGTATAGGCAACGGAACTGGCTACGGACAGACTCCGAATGCTGTGCCATATAATGGTCTGCTCGATGTATCGGTGGTATCCCATCCTAAGATGACCCAACTCTTCGAGGGTATCTATCTCTTTGTGAAAGGCAAGTTCCTCAACCATAAGAGTGTACATCCTTACCGTACACGAGAGGTAGAGGTACTCGATGCCCAGCATGCCCTGATAGGTATCGATGGCAGATTGATGAATACACCGGTAGGTCCGTTTCAGGTAACTGTCATTCAGGAGGTTATCAACTTCCTGATACCTGTATAACCAGTATGCCCGTAATAAGGGAAATGTATCAAGAAAAACGTATAATGTAAAACATATAAATAAAAATAGCAGAACTTTATCCGAGTTCTGCTATTTTTTTGATTTCTTCTTCCTCTAAGATTTTGATTTTTCTTCCTTCAGTCTTGATGAGCTCTTCAGCTGTAAAGGCTGAGAGCGTACGGATGGCATTGCTCGTTGTCATATTACAGAGGTTTGCCAGATCTTCACGGCTCAGGCGGATGTCAAGAGTTTTACCATCTTTATCTAACCCATAAGAGTCTTTCAGAAATATCAGTCCCTCGGCAAGTCGGGCACGGATATGTTTCTGGGTGAGGTTCACGGTACGGTCGTCCGATTTTCCTATCTCTATACTGAGGTATTTGATAAAGAAGAAACCGATGTTGAAACTCTTGGAGAGCAGCTTCATGAGAACCGCCAGCGGGAACTGGGCAACGACGCAGTTTTCCAACGACATGGCTGCCGTCTTGTATATCTCATCCGCAAAATAGGCTCTGAAACCAAAGAACTCAATCGGTTTGATGACACGGATAATCTGACTCTTGCCTCCGATTCCCTCTTTGTATATCTTCACTTTTCCCACTATGAGACAAAGTGCATATTCAGGAGTACCCTCATTCTTGTAGATGATATCGTTCTTCTTATACTTCTTGATTTCGAGATGTTCTTTCAGTAAATCGAACTGGTCATCCGTGATGCCTCCCCATAGCTTAGCAATCAGCATTGCTATATTTTCTTTATCATATTTTCCTCTAGCTGCCATGTGTACAAATCTTTTAAACTGAAAACTGAGTGCAAAAGTAATGCTTTTTCTCGAAATAATCAAGCATTTTTGTCTAAAAATATGTTTTATAACATAAAAAGGCAATTTTTTATAAAAATGGCACACAAAAAACTTTGTTATACCACAAAAAAGTGTTACCTTTGAAAGCAATTAATTTAGTCAACAAAAATATAGAACCTTAATATAGATCTATGAGTTATCTAAAATTCGAAAAGGCCCTTATGACGAATCTTCAAGAATCGTTGCCTAAGGAGTTGTTGAGAACCAATCGCTCGGGTGCATATTCGTGCTCAACGATTGTAGACTGTAATACCCGCAAGTATCACGGATTACTTGTCGTGCCGGTTCCTGAACTGGACGATGACAATCACGTGCTCTTGAGTTCGCTGGATGTTACGGTGATTCAGCATGGAGCAGAGTTTAACCTCGGCTTGCACAAGTACCAGGGCAACAACTACAGTCCTATGGGCCACAAGTACATTCGTGAGTTTGATTGTGATAAAGTGCCAACTACCCTTTATCGCGTAGGTGGTGTTATCCTGAAAAAGGAAGTTGTATTCCAGCATTACGAGAATCGCATTCTGATTCGCTATACGCTGGTAGACGGTCATTCGGCTACAACCCTTCGTTTCCGTCCTTTCCTGGCTTTCCGCAGTGTCCGTCAGTTTACTCATGAGAATGCTACCGCATCTCGTGATTATGCTGAGGTAGATCATGGTATCAAGACCTGTATGTATGCAGGTTATCCAGATCTCTACATGCAGTTCTCCAAGAAGAACGAGTTTAAATTCTGTCCGGATTGGTATCGTGGCGTAGAATATCCTAAGGAGCAGGAGAGAGGTTATGCTTCTAACGAAGACCTCTATGTTCCTGGCTATTTTGAGATGGATATCAAGAAAGGCGAAACCATCGTCTTTGCAGCTTCTACCTCTGAAATCAAGGCTGTCAGCCTGAAGAAACTCTTCGACAAGGAAGTGGATGAGCGTTCGCCTCGTGACAATTTCTTCCACTGTCTGGTCAATGCGGTCCATCAGTTCCACCGTCGTGAAAAGAACGATGACCGTTATATCCTGGCAGGTTATCCTTGGTTCAAGTGCCGTGCTCGCGATACATTCATCGCTCTTCCGGGTCTCACCCTCTCTATCGAGGAGGATGACTACTTCGAACTGGTGATGAAGACAGCCATGCGCGGTTACTACGAGTTTATGGAAGGTAAGCCGATTAGCGTTCATATCGCTGAGATTGAGCAGCCGGATGTTCCTTTGTGGGCTATCTGGGCTTTGCAGCAGTATGCCAAGGAAACCAGCAAGGAAGAATGCTTCAAGAAGTATGGACAGTTTATCAAGGATGTTATCCGATTTATTCAGGATAACAAGCATCCGAACCTGAAACTCGAAGAGAACGGATTGCTCTATACCGATGGTAGGGACAAGGCTGTTACCTGGATGAACTCTACTGCCAACGGCAGACCGGTGGTTCCACGTACAGGTTATATCGTAGAGTTTAATGCGCTGTGGTATAACGCTTTGTGCTTCTGCGCATCTCTCGCAGCAACAGTAGGCGAGGAAAAAAGCCAGCAGAAACTCCTGGCTCAGGCAGAGCAGACCAAGCAGGCGTTCCTCGATACCTTCCTCAATGAATATGGCTATCTCTACGACTATGTAGATGGCAATATGATGGACTGGAGCGTTCGTCCGAACATGATATTTGCAGTGGCTTTCGACTATTCACCATTGTCGCAAGACCAGAAGAAGCAGGTACTTGATATCTGTACTCGTGAACTCCTTACTCCTAAGGGATTGCGTTCACTCTCGCCAAAGAGCGGTGGATATAATCCTGTTTATGTAGGTCCACAGACCCAACGCGACTATGCTTACCATCAGGGTACAGCGTGGCCATGGCTCGGCGGCTTCTATATGGAGGCAAGTCTGAAACTCTATAAGCGTACCCGTTTGAGCTTTATCGAGCGTCAGATGGTAGGTTATGAGGACGAAATGTCTTCCCACTGTCTCGGTACCATCAGCGAACTCTTCGATGGAAACCCTCCATTTGCAGGTCGTGGTGCCATCTCTTTCGCCATGAATGTGGCAGAGATTCTGCGTGCGCTCGAGTTACTTGAAAAATATCAATATTAATAATAGGAGGACTGCTATATGAAAGTTTTAATGTTTGGATGGGAGTATCCTCCTCACGTATTTGGTGGTTTGGCAACTGCCAACTTTGGTATCTCCCAGGGACTTCATGCCCAGGGCGATGTTGATATCACATTGTGTCTGCCTCATCCTTTCGGTGATGAGGACCGCAGTGCCTGCAAGATTGTGGCAATGAACAGCGTGCCTATCGCCTGGCGCGATGTTAATCACGACTATGTGCAGCAGCGCGTAGGCAATATCATGAATCCGGATGATTATTTCCGTTACCGTGACCACATCTATGCCGATTTTAACTATATGCATGTAAATGACCTCGGCTGTATGGACTTTGCCGGTGGTTATCCGTCTAATCTTCATGACGAGATCAACAACTACAGCATCATTGCCGGAGTTGTAGCCCGTTCAGAGGAATTTGATATTATCCATGCTCACGACTGGCTGACATTCCCTGCCGGAATTCATGCCAAGCGCGTGAGTGGCAAGCCATTGTGTATCCACGTTCATGCTACCGATTTCGACCGTAGCCGTGGAAAGGTGAACCCTACCGTTTACGCTATCGAGAAAGACGGTATGGATAATGCCGACTGCATCATGTGTGTATCCGAGCTGACCCGTCAGACGGTGATTCACCAGTATCATCAGGATCCACGCAAGTGTTTTGCCATGCACAATGCCGTATACCCACTGAAGCAGGAGTGGCAGGATATTCCACGCCCAAATCATAAGGGCAAGGAGAAGGTAGTAACCTTCCTGGGACGTCTTACCATGCAGAAGGGACCTGAATATTTCGTAGAGGCTGCCAACATGGTATTGCACCGCACCCGCAATGTGCGTTTCTGTATGGCAGGTTCGGGCGATATGATGGACCAGATGATTTATCTCGCTGCCGAAAGAGGCATTGCCGACCGATTCCACTTCCCTGGCTTTATGCGCGGCAAACAGGTTTATGAATGTCTGAAAGACAGTGATGTCTATGTGATGCCATCTGTGAGCGAGCCGTTTGGTATCTCACCTTTGGAAGCTATGCAGTGCGGCACACCTACCATTATCTCCAAGCAGAGTGGATGTGGAGAAATCCTGTCCAACTGTATCAAGGTAGACTATTGGGATATCCATGCCCTTGCCGATGCTATCTACAGCATCTGTCACAACGAGAGTCTCTTCGACTATCTCTCTGAGGAAGGCAAGAAAGAGGTTGACCAGATTACCTGGGAGAAAGTGGGAGCCCGCATCAAAGACCTGTACCTCAAGACCTTAGGGTGGAAGTAATGTTTAATGTTGAATGTTAAATGTTGAATGTTAAATGTTAAAGGGCTAATCATAAAGTTCAAAGTTCAAAAATTAAAGTTCAAAGTATGAAAACAATTTGTTTATATTTCGAGATACATCAGATTACCCATCTGAAACGCTACCGCTTCTTTGACATCGGTACCGACCATTATTACTATGATGACTACGAGAACGACCGTAGCATCAACGAGATTGCTGAGCGCTCTTATATGCCAGCCTTGAATGCCCTTCAGGAGATGATTGAAAAGAACGGCAAGTATTTCAAGGTAGCTTTCTCTCTTTCGGGTGTAGGTATGGAGCAGTTGGAACTTCACGCTCCTCAGGTTTTGGAGAAACTGCAGCAGCTCAACAATACGGGTTGCGTAGAGTTCCTGGCTGAGCCTTACTCTCACGGTCTTGCTTCTCTGGTTAATGAGGCAAGTTTCAAGGACGAGGTGATGCGCCAGTGTACCAAGATTGAGGAATATTTCGGAAAGAAACCTACCGTATTGCGCAACTCTTCGCTCATCTACAGCGATGATATCGGTAACGATGTTGCCAACATGGGATTCATCGGTATGCTCACCGAGGGTGCCAAGCACGTGCTCGGCTGGAAGTCACCTCACTATGTTTACCATTGCGCCCTGAACCCTAAGGTGAAGCTCCTGTTGCGCGATGTGAACCTGAGCGATGATATCTCTCTGCGTTTCAGCAACAGCGATTGGGATGGTTATCCACTCTTTGCAGACAACTATATGAACCAGATTGCTGCCTTCCCAGAGGAGGAGCAGGTTATCAATATCTTCATGGAGCTTTCTGCTCTCGGTATTGCCCAGCCTCTGTCTAGCAACATCCTCGAGTTTATGAAGGCTTTGCCTCAGTGTGCCAAGGACCGTGGCATCACCTTCTCAACACCTTCAGAAATCTGCAAGAAGATCAAGTCGGTAGGCGAGGTGAATGTGCCTGATACCTTGAGTTGGGTAGACGAGGAGCGTGATGTAAGTTCATGGTTGGGTAACCCGATGCAGCGTGAGGCTTTCAACAAGCTTTACAGTGTGGCAGACCGTGTACGTATCGCCAACGATCCACGTATCAATCAGGACTGGGATTACCTGCAGGCAAGCAACAACTTCCGTTTCATGACTACCAAGCCAAGCAATGTGGGTCTTGACAGAGGTATCTATTCAAGTCCTTTCGATGCTTTCACCAACTATATGAATATTCTTGGTGACTTCATCAACCGTGTGAACGACCTTTATCCTGCTGATGTTGATAACGACCAGCTTGAGGGTCTGCTTACTACCATCAAGAATCAGGATGAAGAGATTGAGATGAAGGACAAGGAGATTGTCCGTCTCCAGGCTAAGATCGAAAAGATAGAGAAGGAGGCAGAGAAGCTCCGTGGTGAAAAGGCTACGAAGACTACTCCTGCCAAGAAGACAGCAGCTAAACCTGCAGTCAAGAAGGCTCCTGCTGCGAAGGCTCCTGCCAAGAAGACAGTAAAGGCTAAGCCTACAGAAGAAAAGAAGGATTAGAGTTTTAGATTCCTCATAAATATTAATCCCCCTCGATGCATTGGTTTGCAAAGAGGGGGATTTTTTGTTTCCATAAATATACGTTGAAATAACGCGTTAGCTGGTAAGCGCTATTTTTCGAAATGAATCCAGTCTATGTCGAAGAAGGCAGCATCGTTCTTCTTGGCTGTGCGGGTGTTGAAGAAACCGAGCTTGGCACCTATCCACTTGCCTTCACGCACAGTGAAAGGGTTGCCTATCTTGGTAAACTTCTTACCATCCATACTGTAACTCCATTCTGCAATAGCCTGTATCTGGTTGGCGATTCCCTCGCTATGAACCTTCACACGGAGCCATACATCCTGGGTAGCGATGCGGGAAGATGGAATATCATCTACGGCATACTTCACGGTGTAAGGCTGAGGCTGCTTGCCGGTCTTGATGGCCACTTGCTTTACCACCTTCTCAGCCTTTCCCTTCTCAGCCTTCTCGCAGGTTACATATTGCAATACAACACCCTCTTCCTTGGTATCAACAAACTTGAGTGCCGCATAGTCCATGCCTTGCATGATCATGCCGGCGCTTTCGCCCAATACCTTATCATTTTCCTTGTAAGCCTCGGTGCGGTTAGGTATGAACTTCACCTTGGCAGTAGCAGTAAAGTTCTCTGTAGGGAGTTTCTGGAGCAGGAGGTTTGGCAAATCATACAGGTTCTTTACATCTTCAGCCTGCTGCACACCATAGAGACGCAACTTGGAGTTCTTGGCATCGCAGAAGTACCAGTACTGACTGTAAGGACCGTTCCACTGCCATTGCAGACCTAAATCTACGCTGTTGAAATCATCCGATTCCTTAGGCTGGAAGTTTCCGCTTGATGGCAGGTTTGGCTTCTTCCATTGTTGCACAGGATCACCGCAGCCGTCACCATCCTTGTCGTCACCGATAACGAGCCAGTCGTTTACCCATTTGGCTGGTTGCAGATGAACCACACGACCGTAGGCATGCTTATCCTGGAAGTGGAGGAACCAGTCTTCGCCGTTCTGGGTATCAACCCAAGCACCCTGGTGAGGGCCGTTCACCTTCTTGTTCTTTCCCTGTGCCATACCCACATACTCCTCGTAAGGACCGTATGGATTCTTGGAACGCAGTTCTACCTGCCAGCCATACTTCACGCCGCCCGCAGGACTCATGATGTAATAATAGCCGTTGCGCTTGTAGAACTTGGTACCCTCGATGGTAGGCTGATCTTCATGACCGTCATACACGATGCGTGAAGGACCGATAACCTTGGTGCCGTCAGGTGACATCGGAGCTACGAAGAGTACCGACTTGATACCGGCTCTTGAACCGGCGCAACCATGCGAAAGATAAGCCTTGCCGTCTTCATCCCAGAGAGGGCAGCAGTCGATCATACCTTTTCCTTTCATCACCCAGGTGATAGGCTCCCAAGGGCCGCGTGGATCCTGTGTCTTGGTCATAAAGAGACCCTGGTCAGGATCGCCGCAGTAGATATAGAACCATCCGTCATGGTAGCGGATAGAGGGTGCCCACACGTAGTTACCATGCTGAACCTTCTTGCGCCAATCCAGTTCGGTGCCCTGGTATTCAGGCAAAACAGGATAGTCATCGAGTAGGGCAGCACCTATAATCTCCCAGTTTACCAGGTCGGTGCTGTGCAGAATCTGCAAGCCTGGGAAACACTGGAAAGAAGAGGATGTCATATAGTAGTCATTGCCCACACGGCATACGTCTGGATCTGAGTAGTCGGCGTCAATAACCGGGTTGCGGTACATTCCGTTCTTCATGTTCGGATTCCATGTTTGGGATACCGCCTTCTGTGCATTCACGCTCAGTGCAGAGAGCGGAGAACTCAATGCGATGATGGCGAGAATGCACAGGAGTGAATGAGATTTTATTTTCATTGTTACCGATGTTTAAATGAATTATCTAGCTACGTATTTCTTGTTGTTGTAGATGTAAATGCCTTTTTTGAGACTGTTCAGGTCTTCTGCCTTGGCATTGGTTTTCACCACGCGACCGCTCAAGTCGTAAACGTTGTTGTTGGCAATGTTGGTAGTGGCAGTAATAGTCTGAATGCCTGTAGAACCGGTAGATGTAGCACCGCACTCGTCTTTGTATGTGGAGTCATACTTCTTAAGCCAGATAGAACCGCTGCTTACGGTAATCTTGGAGTTATTCTTGAATACGAGATTATCTACGAAACGGATGTCGATACCCTTCTTTGCCTTGATCTGTACATTGTCGAGTGTCACGTTCTTGATGTGGCTCTCAGGACGACCAATCAGGAAGATAGCGTTGCCTGTACAAACATCTGTTGTCTTCACGTTCTGGAGCAGGATGCCATTGTATGTTGGGGTTGTGCCGTCCAATGCTCTTGCGTTAGCCTTGTCTACGGCAGGATCGCTGTTGTAGTTCTTGTCGTAGTAGCAGTCTATAGAGAAAGGGTTCTTTACCTTAGTCATGGTGAAGTTGGTGAACTTCCAGTCCTCCTCGCCACTACCACGCAGTGTACCGTCACTGTTGATACCCGTCTTCATGCGGATACCGGCAGTTGTACCGTTCATGTTGATATTGTCGAACCATACATGCTTGATGTTCTTGGTGTAGCTGCCGATAGAAGCTCCGTGTCCTGTACCGAAGTCGCAGTTCCATACATGGATATATTGTGCATCGTTATCGCAGACTACGTTATCATCACCTGTACTGATGTTGCAGTTATAGATGTTCATGTGATGCCCCCAGATGGAGATACCGTCTGTGTTATGAGAAGGCTGTTCTGTCTTGGTTTCAGAAGATGGGTTATAGATGGTTACATCATGAACTGTACCATTGTTTGCACCATTGCTGTTACTCAAGGTAATGTTGACCCCCGGAGTATTCTGAACCTTGAGATTGCGAATCAGGAATCGGCTGCCTTTCTCGAAGCGGATCATGGCTCCCGGATTGAATTTCTCCTTATTGTCGCGAGCCTTCCACCAGCGTGTTCCCTGTCCGTCGATGATAGAAGTCTCACCTTCACCCTCTATGACAATGTCGCTCTGGTTCTTGTTCTTGCAACCGATAAAGAGCGTTTTGTTGTTAGGTGCCTTACCATATTCAACGAGTTTCAGAGTTGCTCCTTTGCAAAGGTGGAGAATGGTTTTTGACTTGATGCTGAGTACCTCAGTAGTGCTGGTCATCTGGTCTGTACTACCAAACATCCAGGTACCGGCAGGAATCACGACCATACCTCCGGTAGTAGGCACTGCATCAAGTGCTTTCTGGATAGCCTTGGTGTTGTCTACAGCAGAAGTAGAGGCACCATAATCCTTGATGTTGAACGTGTTTGCCGAAGTGATGGCAGGCAACTTCGGCAGTTCTACAGCAGTCCATCCTTCAGGAGTGTTCTGTGCATTCTGCTCGGCTGTGATACCAGCGAAAGTTTGTGCTTTAGCGAACATAGGCAGAGCCATGAGTGCTGCCAGCACGACAGTCTTAATGATTGATTTCTTCATTTCTTCTTAGGTTTATTTATTTTATTATTTTCTTTTTCTATAAGATTTTGTGCAAAGTTACGACATTTTTGCTTACCGCATGCAGATAGTGAGCGAAAAATTACGAAAACGATTACGAATACCTTGTGATAGTTTTTCTTATCAGCATAATGATTTTGATTAGTAACTAGAATTTAGGTCGGTTAATTACTGAACTTTCGTATGTGGTTTAAGTTCGGGCTGAAGACTCAAGCTCCTAGAAGTTGCATGCCTTGTAAGGGCAAAAGCTCCTAGCCTAGGGCGTGTGGGGGCAAAACTTGCGAAAGTTCAGTATGTTACAATTCTGGCTGGCAAGTGAGGCTTATTTGATGGGGCAGGAGGTAGCCGGAATTACGTCACGACGTATCTGTTGCTGCGTCGCGACGCACCGGTTATTACGTCGGGACGCAGCAAATGCTACGTCGTGACGTAATTTCAGCAGCCCATGGTAAGTGGAGCCGCTTACCATGGGGCGTGGTAATAGGTGACAATAAGTGACAATAAAAATACCGCTTATTGCCACCCGTTATCCGGTCATTATCAGATAGTTATATCGCGAGTGGTAGATGTGGCAACAAAATCGAAGAAAAAAACTT
>ULSN01004040.1_pt1 | contig 12084 bp, 7 predicted proteins | sample 1956771 | NCBI WGS metagenome assembly ULSN01 (sample SAMEA4835709, study PRJEB28245) | human gut metagenome | biome: gut microbiome; material: fecal sample | place: Denmark | collected 2008
AAACGCATGCATCCGCCGGCTCATGCCTCCCCATCCATCCGGCGCATAGGTCATAAAGGCCTCCGGTGCCTGAAACTGTGCTCCCGGCTCCAGTTTCCACGAAAATTCCCGTGGATTGATCCCCGTAAGAAGCCGGAGTTTTCCAAAACTGCTGACCTCCGCAGTCTCACAGTGATTTCCACTGTAGATCAGATGAAATCCGTAACAGTCTCCCTGATCTTCTCCCGTTTTCGGACGGCTCAGCATCACAAACGAATTTGCCCGGCTCGACGTGGTTCCGGTAAAAGAATCATTGACAATTCTGCCACCGGTCAGCGTCTGGTCACAGCGGTGCATCTCCCGCGCCCATGCGCCGCGAAATGTCGTAAAAATATAATCACTGTCATCAAAATCCAGCTGCAGACTCATCAGACGGGTAAGCTGTACATCCTGACTGCTGGCATTGACGATCTTCGCACTCCGTCCGATCACATCTGCCGCCTCGTAGACATAGTAGTAGAGCAACAGCTTCAGATCATACTGCCGGTCCACCATTGTCACACACAGCTGCTGCTCTTCTCCCGCACTTCCATAGGAACCCGGAAGTCCGTCCAGCGCATCTTTTTTCCCGGTAATAACGGCATCTTCATAGCGGAAATCCAGAGTCTTTGCTCCATCATAAAGAATGGCCTCAACAAACGGCTCACGGATATCGCCCTTTCCGTACGAAGACATTTCCAGCCGCACATCCTCCAGCGAAAAACCGGCATGCTCTTTTTCACAGATATTCACATTTCCCGGTGCAAACACATGCTTTTCCACAAGAATTTCAAGATCATCCGGATGCTCGATATGAATAGTTCTCCCATAATACAGATGCTCCGGATGTCCCCCCGGCAGAATGGAAAATGCATATGTTGTATGTGCCGTATCCAGTACGAATGCCTGTCCAATTTTACGAATCATAGCTGTCATCCTTTCTTTTAGCAGTTCTCCTGATTTTTAATTGCTGCATTAATCTCCTGCAGCTTTTTCTCTGTCAAAATATATTTTTTCCGAAATACCAATACCGCGATGAAAAGACCGATCATCGGAATTCCCGCCATCGTCAGCCGCAGTCCCAGCACCGAAGAATCCGCTGCACGCGCAACAACCGCCGCACTTGTATCCTGCTTGAGGTTACAGAGAGACAGACAGATCGCTGCGATCAGCACGGCAACTCCCGAAGCCAGTTTCACAACAAACGTCTGCATGGAAAAAATCACACTTTCATCACGGCGGTGATTTTTCATTTCCCCATAATCTACCGTATTTGCCAGAAATACCGTGGTAAGCACGGTCAGCATGCCAAATGCCGCAAAGATCAAAAATCCCGGCACCACCAGGGCTCCAAGCACAGTATGACCGCCAATCATCAGCACAAGCAGAATCGCATACCCTGCGATTGCCATTCCAAAGCTCAGGTAGAACACACGGATACTGCTCATAAACTTCCGCAGCAGCGGAAACAATACCATCATGGACAAAATCTGTACCGCTCCGCCAAATGTACTGAAAAGTGTATAGCTGTTATACCAGCTCTCCCCACTCACATCATACTTGAAAAAATACAACAGCAGATTGGACGTAATATACAAAGAGCAGTTAATCAGTACAATGGTGATGACAACCGTCATTGCCTGATCGTTGTGAATCAGCGCCGAAAACATCTGCCGTACGGTCGGTGTTTCCATATGAACCGTGGATTTTTCCCGGATCGTCAGACAGGTGATCGTAATAAACAGCACAAACAATACCGCAACAATAAGTGCAAACCAGCGGAAACCCGTGCGCTCATTTCCCTGTCCCAGCATATACACACATTTCATCGTAATAATCGTAACGAGAGCGGAACCGACACCCGAACAGGAACGCGCCATAGTTGTTAAATTTTCGCGCTCTTTTCCGCCTTCTGTAAATGCCGGAATCATCGACCAGAAAGGAATGTCCATCATGGTATAGGTGACTCCCCACACAACATAAGTAATGGCTGCATATGCCACAATCCCACTTCCATTCCATGCCGGCGGTGCGGCAAACATCAGATACAGCACGATCGCATTGCACAGGGTTCCAACCAGAAGCCATGGACGGAATTTTCCCCAGCGTGTTCTGGTCTTTGCAACAATTACTCCCATAATCGGATCGTTAAATGCATCAAACACCCGCGCTGCCATGAGAATAATTCCCATTGCCATCGCACTTACTCCGAGAACATCCTGATAATAATACAGAATATAGCTCGCCGAAAGCATATATACCATATCTTTTCCGACAGCCCCAAGGCCGAATGCCGTTTTTTCTTTTGCTGATAATTTCATTGTATTTCCCCCTTACTCTTCCCGTGCCACCTGAAAATGTTCACAGATTTTCCCCGTCTGCGCATTTTCAATTATCAAAATTCCTTCTCCGGCCTGTCCGGTCGTCTTTACATAAGTACCACCCATACCTCCCTGTAAACATATGGTCTTTGGACCGATCAGTTCCAGAACACCTTTCACTTCAAACTGCACCGGTTCATTGAAAAAACCCAGCACATTTCCATTTTCATCCAACGCCCGGATACGAACCGCCGCCATATCATAGGTTCTGCCTTCGGTCAGGTTATGTGCACTTACCTTCACCTCCAGATGTGCCTGCTGCATCGGCTCCTTGATCACAGTCTTTACCACTTTTCCGTCCCTGACAGCCTCAAACTTATAGACCGTGGAAGTCGTCCCCCAGTCCCCGACATAACGTGTGTAAAGCGCAACCGCATCCTTTGGTTTCATGTGATAGCAGACCATCAGCCGCAATGCCAGAAAGTAGAACTTTGCCGGAAGATTGTTCAGCCCGTAATACGCCGTCATGTTAAGCAGCTGCCCCATCAGTCTGGCCTGTTTCGGTTTCATCGGTTCATTTTCGACAATCGCATTTCCGATAAAGTCATTCACAGGAATCGGTCCATGCGCCAGTGCACGATATGGGGAGTCCTCCCGATGATACTCTTTGATCAATTTGCCGTTTTTGAACATCCGCACAGCATCCGCATTTGTAATCATCCAGTTTCCGCTGCGGTTTCCGCCCGGATGCTCTCCGATATCCATCGAAGAACTCAGTTCTAAAACCGGTGTATCTTCCTGCTGACTGCTATACACCGCCGCCGCAAGTTTCGGGTTGCGGAACATATCCATCACGCCATGGTAACAGATCCGGTCACCGCTGCCAAAATCCTTGTGCGTATTATAGTCAAACATACACCAGCCAAAACTGCCTGCAATATCCGGCTCCTGTGCCACCGCATTTAATACATTTGCATGACGGATTGCATGCTCCGTCCGGTGTTCCTCATCGTCAAACGGCTTGGTCGGAAACATATGCCCGTTATACTCACTGATCAGATACGGTTTTTTCATATCCGGTGTAACTTTTCGTTTCGGATTACACCCCGGATGTCTGCCATCGTGAAGAAAATCGTTGTACGTATAAACATCCTCCAGAAGATGGCTTTTCTTTAGCATCCGCACTCCGCCGGTTGCCCGCGTATCGTCCAGTTCATGTGCCACCCGGTTTGTTTCCCCGTAAAAAACATCGTCATCCTGCGACTCATTAATCCGCACACCCCAGAGAATAATGGAAGGATGATTGCGGTACTGCACGATCATCTCCTTTAAATTCTGCATCGCCTGCCGCTTCCATTCTTCATCCCCGATGTGCTGCCACCCCGGAAACTCGGTAAACACAAGCAGACCAATTTCATCACAACGACGGATAAAATCCTGCGACTGCGGATAATGGGAAGTGCGCACAGCATTCACGCCAAGTTCTTTTTTGAGAATATCGGCATCGAAAATCTGCATGGATGCCGGCGCTGCATATCCCACATACGGATAACTCTGATGACGGTTTAACCCACGAAGCCGCAGTTTCTTTCCGTTCAGATAAAAACCATCTTTTCGGAATCCGGCCTCCCGAAACCCTGTGATATCCACACGCGCATCTATCATTTCCCCATTTTTCCACAAACTTGTCCGGATTTCATACAAATGCGGATTCTCCGGTTCCCACAAACAGATCTCCTGCACCGGAAAAACGGTTTGCACATTTGTCTGTTTTACCGGCTTCTGTCCCAGGGGACTATATGCACCCTCGCCTTTTTTGCGGATTTCCTGCTGCAACGTTATCCCATCCGAAATATTCTGTACCGTAATCTCTGTAGTCACCTGCAGAGGATGTATCTGTGGCTTGACAAATACATCTGCAAGATGTGTCTTATTTCTCACCTGCACGTAAACCTCACGATACATCCCGCCAAAAGTCATGTAATCTATGGCATATCCGAACGGCGGAATATTCAAATTTTCCCGGCTGTCGACACGCACCGCAAGTACATTGTCCTCCCCATATTTCAGGTATTTTGCAAGTTCCACGGAAAATGCCGTATAACCGCAATGGTGCGCTTTCACTTCTGTCCCATTGACATAAACAACCGCATCATGCGCCACTCCCTCAAAGGTCAGTTCCACACTTTTCCCCTGCCACGCTTCCGGCGCCATAAAATGTCTGCGATATCCACACAGCATCTGATACGCATGCTCATCAAAGTAATGATACGGAAGCTCTTTGCAGGTATGCGGCAGCCGCACATCCTCCATCTCATTTTCCGGATATACTGCCTCTTTCATGGCTTCTTCCCATGTTTCGGCAAATTTCCAGTCATTGTTCCAATACAACCTCTCCATGCTTCTTTATGCTCCCCTTTCGTTTTACCTCTCCGAAGCAATTCCATACATCAGAATCCCGACAACCTCCTGCAATGCCTGCGCATAAGTAATTTCATTCTGCAGCAGGATATCGCGCTGGAAAAACTGCTCTAACGATGCTTCCAGCATCATCTTTAAAATCGGAATCCGGACCGGACGGATCACACCTTCCTGCATGCCCTGTTCCAACAGGGCAATGGTCATTTCCCAGCCTGTTTCGAGCCGTACTTCCACCTGATGATAAATCTCCGGATATTTTTCTTTTAACTGATATAACTGTCGAAAATCCACATCCTGATAACATTCCGGCATCACACCAAGGATTGTGTGAATCTTTTGCAGGGTATCCATCTCCGGATTCTCTACGATCTTCTGCTCACTGTCCTTGATCCGGTCAAACAAATAATCCACTGTTTCCAGAAACAAAGTCTCCTTATCGCGAAACACCTGATAAATCGTCTTTTTACTGATCCCTAAAATCTTTGCAATATCATCCATCGTAAATTTCAAACCTTTTTGATTGAATGCCTGCAACGTTCCCTGCATAATGTTCTCTTTCAGTTCTTTATTCATTCTTTTCATCCTTTCTGCCGGAAGGAAACTATTTTCTTTGTTTCAGTTTCCATTATGGTAGCATGTTCTCTTTCTTTCTTCAAGAAACTAAATGCCCAAAAATCGTTTCCGATTTTTGGGCACATTTTTTGCGCTGCGTTTTATCCCCGCATCAATTCCCTGCGCACCGTTTTTCTCACAAAATAAAAACAGATGACCTGCATCACAATCGTGATGATCCAGGATGCCGGATAAGAAATAAACAGGAAGTACAACGATTTGTGATGTGGGAAAAATCCAAAAATCCAGAGAATTCTCGTTCCGACCGTACCGATCACCGACAGGATCATCGGCACTGCCGAATGTCCCATCCCCCGCAGTGCTCCAGGAAACAAATCCATAATGCCACACAGAAAATACGGCACTGTTGTAATGGCAAGAATCTCCATGCCACTCTCGATCACATCCTTTTCTCTCGTATATATACTAAGTACCTGCGGTCCGAAAAGCCATGCGCCACATCCCAGCAGCAGGGGAACACTGACCGTAAGAATCAGACAGTCGATCAGCACACGATCCATACGTTTATATTTTCCCACACCATAATTCTGACTCGTAAAACTCATACATGCCTGTGTAATGGAATTTACCGACATATACAAAAATCCCAAAATATTATTTGCCGCTGTATACCCCGCCATCGCCGTATCTCCGAAGGAATTCACGGAAGACTGCAGCAGCGCGTTTGAAAAGTTAATAACCGTACTTTGAATCCCGGCAGGAATTCCCACCTGAAAAATCTGCAGCAGATAAACCTTTTTTATTTTCAGCTTCGAAAAGCGCAGCTGATAGCAGCTGTCGGTGCGGTACAGGCATAACAAAACCAGAATGCAGGAGATCATCTGTGCCGTAATCGTCGCAGTGGCTACGCCTGCCACCCCCAGATGAAAACCGATCACAAGAATCAGATCCAGCAGCGCATTGGCACATCCGGAAATCACCAGAAACAACAACGGCCGCTTGGTATCTCCCACCGCACGCAGAATCGCTGCCCCATAATTATAGAGCATAAAAAACGGCATCCCCAGAAAATAAATCCGCATGTAAAGGGTTGACTGTGCAATGACATTGTCCGGCGTTCCCATAAGAAGCAGCGCACCTTTTGCACTGATTACCCCGATTCCTGCCATGAGAATTCCGCTGATCAGTGCCAGCAGAATGGCGGTATGTACCGTGTCTGACATTTCTTTTTCCCTGCCGGACGCAAAAAAACGTGCCGCAAGCACGTTAGCCCCCAGCGAAATTCCGATAAACAGATTGGTGAACACGTTGATGAGTGCCGTGGTCGATCCCACTGCCGCCAGTGCCTGTTTTCCCGTAAAATGCCCCACAACAATGATATCCACCGCATTGAACATCAGCTGTAAAATTCCAGACAGCATGAGTGGGAGTGCAAACGAGATCAGTTTATCCATGATCGAACCATTGCACATATCTATTTCATATTTGTTTGTTTTCAAATTTTCTCTATCCCCTTTCCGGTTCTGTTATCCCTCTGAGCCATAAAATACGCCGCTACTGGCGGCGTATTTGTTTGTCCTTATACATTCTCTGATCTGCGATCTCGATCAATTCCATTATATTTTCATATTTTCCCACGGCATATCCCACGGAGGCAGATACCGGAATCTCACTGTTTTTCTGAATCGGCTTCATCACCTGCCTCCACTTTTCAATGACATCTTCTGCAATCTCCTGTGTCCCATCTGGAATAATCATAAGAAATTCATCCCCACCGTAACGGTAAGCATTGGTTTCCTCACTCGTCACTGCTGCCCGAATGGATCCCGCAATTTTGGCAATCAGCTGGTCTCCGTACAAATGGCCAAACGTATCGTTTACATATTTCAACTGGTTGACATCCCAATAAATAACCGCAACCGGGCGTTCTTTTGGCTCCATATGTTCCACTGTTTCAAGCAGTTTATTTTTGCTGTAAAGTCCCGTCATATCATCCATGGAAGCCGCCTGTATCATACGCATTGCATTTTCCATGGACTTGCGCACAATACTGTTTACACTGTTACTTACATAATAAAATGCAACCGCCATCAGCGATCTCGGCATCACATAATAAAGTGCCAGCGTAACCACAGGATTTTCGTTTACTTTGTTGAGCAAAAACACACCATCCTTCTGCAGATGATCCAGTGATGTCGCCGTCAGCAGTGCCATGTTTGCATCACATACCCCAAAATAATAGCCCACATAAGTACTGATCGTAATCACAACCACTGTAAATATAAAGGCATAAACCGACAGTCTCTTTGAAGTATACATACTTGCAATGATAATCGGGATCATCATAATAATGATCATATGGTAGGTAAGGGATGCACTCGCGACCATGACAATCAGCCCGATGGCCGTAACGCTGAGATACTTGGTAAATGGGTGCTCAAGCCCCATCTTCACAAGCAGCAATCCATAAATCAACACCAGCACACATGCCGCCACATAGCCTCTTGTAAAAATCGTCTGATCCACGATAAAAATATGCAGGCAGTTCAGAATCATCACAAACGAATAGAATAAAATGCAGATTCCCACCACACGGAACGCAAAAATATTCTGTGTCACATCCTCCTGCTCGTAAAAAGCATTTTTATTTATAATTTTAGATAACAGTGCCTTGCAGGTGCTCATCCATATATCCTCCAGCTTTGTCTGCCTTTAGTATAACATATTCCTGCATGAGTTTCACTACTTTGATGAACTTATAAATTCATCAGGAAAATTTCCCATAACTTTTTGTCAGTGTTCTGCCATTTTTTCTATCGTGCCATGCATAACGGAATCAGTCCCTGCAAATGAAACTTCGTCTATGATTTTACATACCACATCAATAACCTTTACATCTATCTGGTTAGTCTGCATAAAATCAACGGTATCTTTCTTAGTCGCATGCGCTTATAATTTGCTAAGTTCATCCATCATCGCCGGACGATTTCTATATTTTATCTTCCATTCTTCGACAATTGTTTCCACAATCTCAGATCCACCTTTAATCCGCTTCATTCTCCGCAGCAACGCTACCAGATCTGCATAATGTTTTCGATTTCCGGTGCAAGAAGCCATCTTGTTTACTTCACCCTGATATTTACTTAAAATCTGCTTTGGATATTCTTTTTTCAGAACATTTTCATACGACTGCACTGCATACAATCCAGAACTTTTTAATACATATGCAAGCAACCGGTCATATAATTTTTCTTCCTTGTACAATCTGTCTATATGTGCATTTGCTGAAAGTTTTTTGAACAGTTCTTCTCTTTTTATCAGCCATTCCTTTTCTGAATATTGTGCTTTCAATTCTTTATAAATGTCTAAATCTTCCGCACTTTGTTCAAGTACTAATTTCCAAAGTTGTTCGATATACGCACTTTTGTTTCCCTGTAAACGATAAATCTCCTTTTTCTTCTGGTTATATTCTAAAACCTGACCTCGATACGCTTTGTCCAATTCGATGCTTTCATCCAATACCTGAAGCACACGATCATATTCTTTTTTCTCAAAATATCTGTCTATGTAATATCTTCTTACCCCGGAATTGTTCCAGTATTTTTTACATATTTCTTCCAGCTGATCCTCTGGTGCATTTTTCTCTTCTAATGTTTTCAGATATGTTACCGTCCATTTACCTACCGCATAATCTCTGCTCCAACCAGAATCTTTTTTCTCTGCTTTCTCAATCATTTCCTCCATAAAAGAAAGTTTATCCTGCTCGTACTCCGGTTCCTTAAATTCTTCCATAATGATCTGTTCGATATATTCTTCCAAATAATCGATAACAGAACCATCCATATGCGTGGTAAACCAGATAAACATTTTCCTTTTATCCTGTGCATTAACCTTAGTAAGCAACTCTAACCACAGTTGATAAATCTGCTCTGCCAACATACTTGTTTCCCCACCGGAATCATCCATGTCGACATTCCCCAACAACACAAAAATATGGTTCATCACATGAAACGCACTTATGTTGCTTCCATTGTCAATCATGCGACGGACATCTTTATCTATGATTTCTTCCAGCTCCAACATAAAATCATATGCCTGATAATAATTGATAAAATGATCTCTTCCCAGATAACGATCCGCTATTTCATCAATCTGTTCAAAATAATCTTCGACGTCTTCTTTTGTTGCACATTTGTTTACCATATTCCGAAAACGAAGCAATAATTTTTTATCTTCTGCCAAGACAGACACAAGAAATGCTTGCACAATATCCCTTTCTGCAGATGTCACCAGTTTTTCCACAGCAGCTGATTTTTTCTTATAATCACAGACGGTAACTGCAGGCTCAAATAAATCCATGCTTTCCGCATCCTCATCATCGTCCACGTCCTCGTTGTCTGTATCTTCTGGCTCATCTGCATCCATAATATCCGCAGTCCATTCATATAACACCGCTGCCATATGCTTACAATTATTTCCACCTGCAGCATAGGGGCACGAACAGTACATATCTGTGACTTTCCCGTCATTTAAGGAAATCTCAACCTCGTAGTCCTCGGTTCCAACGACATCAGCTCGTAAATCATCGCGTCCGATCTCTATATTTTCAACTGCACCATCACAATAATAATCATATCCCCGCTCTAAAATATGTGATGCAAATAGTTTTTGCCAATTCATATTGTTTCTCCACATTTGTTTTTTATTTCTTTACAAGAAAAACAGCCAGTCAGCTATTTCCATGCAGGAACAAACTCCCTGTTCCTGCATATCTTTTTAATCATTCCATCCATGCGCATAACAGCGGATATACTTATAAATCTTGCGCCTTGTACACAGCATAACCTTCATAATAATAACTATGGTCAATGCCTTTCATATACACTTCTCTATCATCAACTTTGTCCGTCAAAGCCTGCTTTAAAATGTATTTTATTTCGATATCTTTAATCGGGCTTCTTTCCATCGCAAGTAGATAATCTTCTTTATCTACAGTACTCCAATCAATGACCTTGTTTAATTCTTTTTTCAATATTAAATCAAGCCATATTCTTGTGCTTCGTCCATTGCCTTCCCGGAACGGATGCGCAATATTCATCTCAACATACTTTTCAATAATTTCATCAAATGTTGTCTGTGGCATTTTCTCAATGTTCTCAATTGCTGTCTTAAGATACATCACTGGTGCAAATCGAAAATTACCCTTTGCAATGTTTACCGTTCGTATTTTTCCGGCAAAATCATAGATCTCATCAAACAGGTACTTATGAATCGCTGCCAGCATCTGAAAGGTTCCAACTTCATATTGATTCAGGTATTCATTTTCAAATAATTCAACAGCCTTCTTCTTACTTATCTTTTCTTCCATTCTGGCCAGTTCCGTGGAATCCGTAATATTAAGTTTGTTTTCTAAAGTCATAATTATTCCTTTCCGAATACTGCAATCTCCATACTTATTTTCTACTTCATTTCAAGGATTCTTTCTACTTCCTGCTTTAATTCATCACTGAAGTCTGATAAATCATCATATGTAATTACTTTCAATCTTATAAGACGAACGATATCCCATATTACCTCTGACTTACTCATCTCCATGATAACTCCTGGATGACGCTTATCTTCTTTTATCCGTTTTTCAAGTTCCCAAAATTTCTCTGATGCAGGCTTTTTATCATCATTCAGAAAATTTGCATACTCTTTAACAAGACCTTCCATATAATTTTCCTGCCAGCCTGATAATTTTTCTCGAAATAGTTTCCAATCTTTTTTACTTATGTCCATGATTTTGAACCTCCTCAGTCTCATGTTAGTCTCAACAAACGATTTCAAAAATGAGACTGACTTGAGACTACAACTTTATAATTCACCTGTAAATCCGGATTTTATCACATTTTGCTATATCATAGAGTCTCACTTAGTCTCAAATCTCGTGAGACTTCGTTGAGACTAACTTTAAAATATTCGTTTTTCAGAAATCATTTTAAGAATCACGCACTCTTTAGAAAGATTCTTCTTAGAATATTCTGATTTTAGCCACTTGATTTTTCTCAAAATTTCTATGACAATTTCTATGACATTTCTACGACATTTTCTATGACATTCCCCATCTTCATTATAAGAGTTCCGACTTATTTGTTATTGACTTCAACATACGATACTTGTTGTGAATGTCCTGATTATCAACCACATAATCAAATCTGTAAATGATTCTCCTCTTTCCACATGTCCTCCCGGAAATGTTATTCCAGAGTAATCGTCATCAGTCTTATCTTGGACAAGTACCCTATTTTCACTAAACACCATACACATATTTGTCATTATCACTTTTTCTGTTCTTGCCATACGTAATACCCTTATCCTTCATTTGCTGAATCTCTATATATATCATTTCAACAATACTGTCTGCATCAATGTCAGATGTAATAATTTTTTCATTAAAAACTGATGAAAAATCCTTTTCTCTCCACCATCTACGCATATCTTCTTCACCAAATTCCTGTTTTTTATCTCGTGTATTATGCCGCCTGACCGTCTCTTCAAATGGTATATCAAAATAGTACGCATATATATCCATTCCATACAATTCATTTGCCGTTTTGAACAAAGGACTATACCACTCATCATACATGATGCCCTCTAAAATAACCACATCACAATGCTCATACCCATATTTCATAAGTTCTATCATAAGTGGTAATGCCTTAGTATCAACGCCATCTTTAACCCACAAGATATTTCTCCTAATCTCATC
>ULSN01035098.1_pt1 | contig 12062 bp, 6 predicted proteins | sample 1956771 | NCBI WGS metagenome assembly ULSN01 (sample SAMEA4835709, study PRJEB28245) | human gut metagenome | biome: gut microbiome; material: fecal sample | place: Denmark | collected 2008
GAAGTTCCACTACTACGGTAAGAGTTAGACGAACTATTACGGGAAGAACTGCTGCTACGGGAATATGAACTGCTGCGAGAGTTCGAAACGCCACTATTGTTACGATAGGCGCCACGGCTTGCAGCCCCTGTTCTCTGATAAGCAGATCCTGCTGCATTTCCCACACTTCTCCGGGTACTGCTTGGTCTGGTATAGGAAGAACCCCTTCCTTCTATCGGACGTGAATACGAATTACCCGGACGGACTCCTGCAGCCTGACTTGGTGAAAGAGTTGCTCCTGTACGGGTTCTGATAGCGCTTCTATTAGGACGAACCGAATTTACACCGTCAGATCCCGAAACCACTCTTCCTGATGAAGATCCGTTACGTGTTGCGGTACGATAGCTATTAGCACTATTACGGACATTTTGTCTGGAATTTCCTACATACGAATTACGACTATTCCTATCATAACTATTCACATAATTATTCCGGCTTGGGCGTGAAGAGCCATAGCTGTTGGTGTATCTTCCGGCATGTATTCCCGGATTACGTCTGCTTGAGCCATACCATCCATGACCGCCTCCCCAGTAGCCGCCGCCCCAACCGTGACCGGAATAATGCGGATAATAATGATGGTGGTGGTGATGATGGTAGCCCCAATAGCCACCCCAGTAGCCGCCACCCCAATAACCGGGATAGTACCAGCTATTGTAGTACCACGGCGAACTCCATCCCCAACTGAATCCCCAGCTGGCGCCATATGGATAATTCCAACGCCAATCCCACCACAAGCGGTTCGTGTAAGTGGGAAAAACGTATGCATACAATCCGTCATCATATACATTCCAATCCCATGAAGGCAAACCGTAAACCACATCCCAATAGAGCGGACTGCTTACCGGAATGGCGTAACGGGGATTGCGGAAACGGACGATACGCATCGCGTATTCATAATCGTCTTGAGAGCCCTCAAAACCATTAACCCATTCCCCTCTCTCATTCAAAGGTTTCTCCTCAATATACAAGGTATCATTCTCCATCGAGAAGTTATTATCTCGTGAAGTATAACGACGATTATACTCATCCACATCGCGCACTTTTCCTTTCACATCCTTCACCACCACTGTAGAACCGGGGGCTGCGTAAACGGTAGTCGTGTTCTGCTTCTGCGGAACCACCACTTTCACCTCTTGCTTAACCTCCTCTTTCTTTTCAGCTTTTTTCTTAGGGATGAAATAAAGGTCGTCATCAACGCTTTGTGACATTGCCCAATAAGGCAAGCACACCATCATAAGCGAAGCTAATACAATCTTTTTCATACTCGTACCTGTTTTATTTGTTATTCTATCTACTTTTTCTAGTGCAAAGATAGCCAGAGGTTTCAGTTCATAACAAAGAAAATCCCTATTAGTTGGTAGGGATTTCCCTATTTTATTTTTTTCAGTAGAACATGAAGTCGTTTCTTCAAAATTACCGGCCAGTACTGCTTCTTGAATAAAGTATTTTGTATCTTTGCATCTATACATGCCTATCATCAGCCGTAAAACCTGATTAAATAGTCTTTTATAAAGGAAAATGGAATTACCCAAACTGATAAATAACATAACTGAACGTGTGATAGATGACTTGAAAAGCAGGTTATCTTCCAAATCAAAGCTGTCCATAGCTGCTGCTTCATTCTCTATTTATGCCTTTGAAGCGTTAAAAAAAGAATTGGAGAATGTAGAAGAGTTACGTTTTATTTTTACGTCACCAACTTTTGTTAAAGATAAAGCAGAAAAGGAGAAGCGTGAATTCTATATTCCTAAGCTAAATCGCGAGCGTAATCTTTATGGTTCTGATTTTGAAATAAAACTTCGTAATCAATTATCTCAAAAAGCCATAGCTAGAGAATGTGCAGATTGGATACGTAAGAAAGTCCGTTTTAAATCTAATTCTTCATCGGAAGTAATGGGTGGTTTCTTGCAAGTGTCTGATGTTGAATCACGTTCTTATGCACCTTTTAATGAGTTCACTACAACAGAACTTGGTTTGGATAGAGGGAACAGTGTCTATTCTATGGTACACAGCTCACCATCGCCTTTTGCAGAAGAATACCTGAAGATATTCAATGCACAATGGAGTAATAGCGAAAAGTTTGTAGATGTAACGGACCGGATTTTGGAATATATTGAAACGGTTTATAAGGAAAACTCACCCGATTACATATACTTTATCACACTCTATAATATCTTCAGTGAGTTTCTTGATGATATATCCGAAGATGTATTGCCCAATGAAGCTACAGGGTTCAAAAATAGTGTGATTTGGAACAAACTATATAATTTTCAGAAAGATGCAGCTCTTGCTATTATCAATAAATTAGAGAAATACAATGGCTGTATTTTGGCGGATAGCGTTGGTTTAGGTAAGACTTTCACGGCACTTTCTGTGATTAAGTATTATGAAAACCGAAATAAGTCCGTTTTGGTTCTGTGCCCTAAAAAACTGAATGATAACTGGATTACATTTCGCAGTAATTATAAGAATAATCCTATCGCAGCAGACAGGTTACGCTATGATATCTTATTTCATTCAGACTTATCTCGTGAATACGGGACGTCTAATGGATTAGACCTCTCTCATATCAATTGGGGAAACTATGACCTTATCGTCATAGACGAAAGTCACAATTTTCGTAATGGTGGCAAGATTACAACTGACGAGGAGGATGAGAATCCCAGAGAAAACCGTTATTTACGTTTGTTGAATCAGGTGATTCGTGCCGGAGTGAAAACAAAAGTCCTTATGCTCTCTGCTACTCCTGTCAACAATGGCTTCAAGGATTTAAAGAATCAATTGCAGTTGGCTTATGAGGGTGAAGCTGAAAAGATTGATTCTTTATTGGATACTAAAAGTAGCATTGATGATATATTCCGTCAGGCGCAAACTGCATATAATAGATGGGTGAAGTTTGAACCAACGGAACGTACTACGGCTAAGTTGTTGGGAATGTTAAACTTCGATTTTTTTGAGGTGTTAGATTCGGTGACAATTGCCCGTAGCCGAAAACATATTGAGCGATATTATGATACTACAGATATTGGTAAATTTCCTACCCGTCTGAAACCAATATCCCGCCGTCCATGCTTAACGGATTTGAGCGCGGCTATCAATTACAATGAAATTTATACCCAGTTGCAAACATTAAATCTTGCTATATATACTCCTTCTGACTTTATATTGGCGAGCAGAATAAGTAAGTATGTAGCCTTGGATGAGTCTGGTAGTGAAAGTGGGCTATCCATGTATGGGCGTGAAAAGGGTATTCGTCAATTGATGGCAATCAATATGCTAAAACGTTTGGAAAGCTCAGTTAATTCATTTCGCTTGACTATTCAACGCATACAGGAACTTATCCAAAATACGATAAACAAGATAGATAACTTCTCGCGTGACAGATATGGACATGCCTCTTGGGAAGTGGACGATTATTACCCATCAATGGCAGCTGAAGATGAAGAATATTATGGCTCTGCTTTTGTTGGTGGAAAAAAGACAAAGATTGATTTAGCTGATATGGATTTTATATCTTGGCGGCAGTATCTGGAATGGGATAATGAGATTCTTAACCTTCTTTTGGTGATGCTTCAAGATATTACTCCTCGTCACGACAGTAAGTTGCAACAACTTATTGAAGATTTGGAATCTAAATTCAGCCATCCTATCAATGATGAAAATAAAAAGGTTTTGATCTTCACGGCTTTTTCTGATACGGCTGAATATTTATATTCGGAACTGGCTGACCGTATTCATGATGAATATGGTTTGAATGTTGCTATGGTAACAGGTTCGGTGGACGGAATGTGTACTATCAAAAAATTAAAGCCTGACTTTAATACAATTCTTACACTCTTTTCGCCTCGTTCAAAAGAACGTGATGTATTGTTTCCCGGTTCGAATACTGAAATAGATGTACTTATTGCTACAGATTGTATTTCAGAAGGTCAGAACCTGCAGGATTGCGATTATTTGATAAACTATGATATACACTGGAATCCCGTTCGTATTATTCAGCGATTTGGACGTATAGACCGTATTGGTTCCAAAAATGAGGTGATTCAACTGGTTAACTACTGGCCTGATGTAGAGTTGGATGATTATATCAAGTTGAAAGGTCGTGTAGAGGCTCGCATGAAGGTGACTGTTATGACTGCCACCGGTGATGATAATCTTCTCTCTGACGAAGAAAAAGGGGATTTGCAATACCGGAAGGAGCAGTTGAAGCGTCTACAAGAAGAAGTCGTTGATATTGAAGATATGGATATGGGTATCAATATCATGGATTTAGGACTTAATGAGTTCAGACTAGACCTTTTGGCTTACATGAAGGATAATCCGGATATTGCTCATACTCCTTTTGGGATGAGTGCTGTTGTTGAAAGTTCGGATTTTGTGCAGCCGGGAGTTATCTATGTGCTGAAGAACCGGAACAATGGAGTAAATATCAATAATCAGAATTTGCTTCATCCATTCTATATGGTTTATATAAGCCATGAGGGAGAAGTGCTTTGTGATCACTTGTCTCCTAAAACGATGCTTGACAATATGCGTGCAGCCTGTCGGGGAAAACATGAACCAGATAAAAAATTATGTTCTGTATTCAATAAAGAAACGAAAGACGGGCGTGAGATGAGTCACTATTCTGACTTGTTGCAGGAAGCTATTCATAGCATTATTGAAGTGAAAGAAGAATCGGATATTATGAGCCTTTTCTCGGCGGGTGAAACTACTGCGCTTCGAAATAAAATATCAGGGCTTGATGATTTTGAGTTAATCTGTTTTTTGGTGATTAAATAGTGAAACGTTATGTACAATCTTCCGCAATCAACCATCGTAAACAGAGTTATCCCCAAGAAAACGTTTGTAAATCAATTGGGAGCTAATACTCGCATGAAAGACCACTTCACAAATGATGTGATTCGAGTGGAATGGCTGGCTAAGTTAGCACCAAGTACTATTAATGTGGCAGATGGAAAAGAAGTACATGAAATCACTATCTTCCTTGTGCCTATTAAGGATGAAAATTGTCCGGATGATATTTTTTCTTTTATTGATGGTATGATACCACGACATACGCTCTTTATTTTGCGTTGGGGAGATATGACTTGTTTGCACCTCAATTACAAAGAATGGATGGAAAGCAGTACGAACACAGATAAAACTTTTCGTATTGCGAAGACGTATCGTTCTCAATGGATAAAAGATACAGAAATAAGTCTTTCCATAGAGGGACTGACAATGGATGCTATCTATGAAGCACTTGTTCGCCAAGTGGCAGGGGAGCGCATTATCATACAAAGCGAAAGTTTACGTGAGGATGTCGAGAAATCGACTCAACGTGAAATGTTGCTTAAAGAAATAGAGATAGTAAAACGTAAGATAAATAATGAGAAGCAACCTAAAAAGAAATTTGAGTTGCATCAACAACTTATTAAATTGAGAAAAGAATTTAAATAAAAAACAGTAATATAATGGATATACAAAGAATCAGTCAATATAAAAAAACGTTTGATGATATAACACATGAGGTCAAAAGCGACGATGGAGAAGAACAAATAGAGATTTGGTTTGCTCGTGAACTGCAATCTATTTTAGGTTATGCCCGTTGGGAAAACTTTCTTGTAGCGATAGGGCGTGCCATCGATTCCTGTAAGTCACAGAATATCAATGTAGATAACCATTTTCGTGAGGTCACGAAAATGGTCACATTAGGCAGTGGAGCCAAGCGTGAAATAACAGACTATATGCTCACCCGATAACGACTCACAAATTACCCAAAAATATTCAAGAATAAATATACCGATATGGACAAACTTAGGATGCAAACGCTTGACGGTGTTCAAGATAATATAGATAAAATAGCTGCACTCTTCCCTAACTGTATTACAGAACGGAAAGATGCTGAAGGCAAAGTTTCTTTAGCGATAGATTTTGATAAGTTGCGGCAGGAACTTTCTTCGGAGATAGTGGAAGGGCGTGAGGAACGTTATCAGTTTACATGGCCGGACAAGAAGAAAGCAATACTCCTTGCTAATTCACCTATCAATGCAACGCTTCGCCCTTGCCGTGAAGAGAGTGTTGATTTTGATAATACGCAGAATCTTTATATTGAAGGTGATAATCTTGATGTGTTGAAATGCTTGAAAGAGACGTATCTCGGTAAGGTGAAGATGATTTATATTGATCCACCTTATAACACGGGTAATGATTTTGTGTATGAAGATGACTTTGCGAAATCTACTTCTGAGTATTTGGCTAATAGTGGGCAGTATGATGAACAAGGGAATCGGTTGGTTACTAATTCAGAAAGTAATGGACGATTTCATACAGATTGGTTGAATATGATTTATCCGAGACTGAAAGTAGCAAGGGATTTGCTTACTGAGGATGGAGTAATATTTATTTCGATTGATGACAATGAAGTGGAAAATTTAAGAAAGGTCTGTGATGAGTTGTTTGGTGAGGATAATTTTGTAGCACAGTTAGTTTGGGAAAGAGCATTTGCTCCCAAAAATGATGCAAGATTTATATCTAATAGCCATGACTATATTGTTATGTATTCAAAGCAAATTGAATCCTTTAAAATTGGTAGATTACCACGAACAGTAGAAGCTGATGCAAGATATTCTAATCCAGATAATGATCCGAGAGGTGTTTGGCAATCAGATAATTTAACAGTTAAAACATATTCAGCTTCGTGTGATTATCCCATAACGACCCCTTCGGGGAGAGTTGTAGAGCCTCCAGCAGGTCGCTGCTGGAGGCTCTCATTGAAAGCTTTCAATGAGAGACTCCAAGACAATAGAATTTGGTTTGGTTCTGATGGTAATGGAGTTCCTAGAATTAAAAGATTTCTTAATGAACTTAAATTTGATGGAATGGCTCCTACTTCTATTTTATTTTATAAAGAAGTAGGGCATAGCCAAGAAGGAGCACAGGAAGTTATAAAACTATTTAACGACAAGGGTGTTTTTGACGGGCCGAAACCTGTTCGGTTATTGCAACGACTTATTACTTTAGCTAATCTTGAAAATAATTCTATTGTAATGGATTTTTTTTCAGGTTCCGCAACTACAGCCCATGCATTGATGAAATCTAATGCTGAAAAAGGTACACATTGCAAATTTGTTCTTGTTCAATTACAAGAGGGTATAAATGATAAAAAGAAGAATGTTGGTTACGATAACATTTGTGAAATTGGCAAAGAACGCATCCGTCGTGCCGGAAAGAAAATCAAAGAAGAATTAGCTTCCAAGCAACAAGAAAACGGACTATTCACTGAACAAGAAGGGAAACAAACTCTTGATATCGGTTTCCGTGTTCTTAAATTGGATAGCAGTAATATGCAAGACATCTATTATTCCCCGGCCGAATACAATCAGCAAACTCTTTTTGCAAAAACCGAGAGTGTCAAGTCTGACCGTACAAGTGAAGACCTGCTCTTCCAAGTAATGCTTGAATTAGGAGCCACTCTTGATAGTAAGATTGAACAAATAGAAATAAAAGGTAAGACTATCTATAATGTAGCCACCAATTATCTTGTCGCTTGTTTTGATAATGAAATAGATGATAGTGTTGTTACTGCTATTGCCAAAATGCAGCCCCAATATGCTGTATTCCGTGATAGCTCAATGGCAGACGATAGCACCGCTACCAACTTTGAACAGATATTCAAAACTTATTCGCCAAATACGACCACCAAAGTACTATAAACTATTATCAAATGAATGGAATATCACAATATAAAGATGCCGTAGAAGCTATCAAAACAGCAATTCTTCAAAGTCAATACGAAGCTTTGAAAAGTGTCAATCGCATCCAGTTAGCTCTATACTTTGGTGTGGGAAAATATCTGTCCATCAAAACACGCAAAGGAACTTGGGGAACAAGCGCTTTAAAAACAATCAGCAGCCAATTACAAAGAGAATTGCCCGGACTGAGAGGCTTTTCAGCTACCAGTTTAAAGAAGATGCGGCTATTCTATGAAAATTGGAATATGCTTGATGCGACTTCGTCCGTTACAACGGACGAAATTGAAATCCACAAATCGTCCGTTACAACGGACGATCTACCCAATAATGCTTTCAATGAAATTGCAGCCAATTCTAATGTATGGACATTCTCTGATATACAGGATTTTCCTGTGGAGGATTTTTTCAATGTTCCTTTTACGCATCACGTTGAAATATATTCAAAGGTGCAGGATATAAATCAAAGATACTACTATATTCATCGCTGTGCAGTAGAACATCTGTCTGTAGAGACATTGGTGAAGTTTATTAAGGAAAACGCCTATCAACATCAATCTGAAATGCCTAATAATTTCGGTAGAACCATTAAAGCTTCAGATTTAGCTCGCAAGGCAGTAATGATGTTCAAGGATAACTATACATTGGACTTCATAAATGTGGAACAAATAGGTGAACGAGACAAGATTGATGTAGATGAACGTGTAATCGAAAAGGAAATAATAAAAAGGGTAAAAGATTTCATTATGACCTTTGGAACGGATTTCTCATTTATAGGCAATCAGTATCATTTAGAAGTTTATGCCGAGGATTTCTTTCCAGACCTTCTCTTTTTCAATCGTGCCTTGAATTCAATGGTAGTCGTAGAATTAAAGGACGGAGCTTTCAAGCCATCCTATTTAGGCCAGTTAATGACCTATATTCGCATTCTTGACGACAAGGTAAAGAAACCACACGAGAATCCTACTATCGGCATAGTTCTTTGCAAAAACGCTAACAAAGACTTTGTTGAGTACATCATCCAGGATTACAATAAACCGATGGGGGTAGCTACTTATAAAACGGTTGATGATATGCCGGAGCCTTTGCGTAAAGCATTACCCGATACAGAAGAACTAAAAAAATTGTTGGAGGAATAGGATATGAAACTGAAATTCAAAATACAACAATACCAAACAGATGCCGTTGAAAATGTAGTGAAGGTATTTAACGGACAACCTAACAAAGGCTTGGCAGAGTATGTAGTGGATAAAGGAAAAACGTATGTAAAAGATAATGGTAAGCTGACAGAAGTCAAGAATATACATTTTGAAGAAGATTCTACCGGATATAAAAACGGAGATATAGTCTTGACTAAAGATGAATTATTGAAAAACATTCATCAGGTTCAGACTGAAAATAATATTCGTTTATCAAATGAGGTGGTAGACAAACTTGGGCATTGTCAGCTTGATGTTGAGATGGAAACCGGTACAGGTAAAACATACGTCTATATCAAAAGCATGTTTGAACTCAACAAACTGTATGGATGGACTAAGTTTATTGTGGTTGTACCAAGTGTCGCCATTCGTGAAGGTGTAAAGAAAAGCTTTGATATAACGGTCAATCACTTTATGGAGCATTATGGGAAGAAAGCACGTTATTTTATTTATAACAGTAATAATCTGAATCAAATAGATACGTTTTCTCAAAGTGGTGACATCTCTGTAATGATTATTAATACACAGGCTTTTAACACCTCTTTGAAAGAAGGTGCGAAAAATGCCGCTGCCCGCATCATTTACTCCGTACGTGATGAGTTTGGCAGTCGCCGACCCATTGATGTTATATCCGCTAATCATCCGATCATCATTCTTGATGAACCGCAAAAGATGGGCGGAGCAGCGACACAAACCGCTTTAGCTCGCTTTAATCCTCTCTTTACGTTGAACTATTCAGCTACTCATAAAGAAACGCACAATCCTGTTTATGTGTTGGATGCATTGGATGCTTACAATCAAAAACTGGTGAAGAAAATTGAGGTAGTAGGTTTTGAATTGAAACATCTTAAAGGTACGGATAGTTACATGTATCTGGAAGATATTGTTTTGTCTAAGACAGAAGCCCCTAAAGCTCGTCTTGAAATAGAAGTGAAACACGCCAATAACATTAAAAGAGAGGTAAAGAATCTCGGTGTTGGAGATGATTTGTTTTACGTGTCTAATGAATTGGGGCAATATCGTGGTTATACTATTTCTGATATCCATATTGATACAATGGATAGTAGTCATAGTACTGTTTCATTTTCCAACGGAAAAATAATGTATATTAAAGATGTGTATGGGGATATTTCGGCTGATCACAAAGCACGTATTCAAATCAGGGAAACTATAAAGGCACATTTTCGCAAGGAAGCTTCTCTGTTTAAACGTGGAATCAAAACGCTTTCGCTTTTTTTCTTGGATGAAGTTGCCAACTATAGGAAATATGATGAAGACGGACAGCAAATGCTTGGACGTTATGGTGAAATATTCGAGCAAGAATATAGAGCGGAATTGAATAACAATCAGAATATGTTTGATGCTGATTACATGTCCTATCTGGGAAGTATTTCCACACATGAAACTCATGCGGGTTATTTCAGCATTGATAAGAAAGGGAGAAGTGTCAATAGTGATATAAAACGTGGTTCAGACCAATCGGACGATATTTCGGCCTACGACTTGATTTTAAAGGACAAGGAACGTCTGCTAAGTTTTGACGAACCGGTTCGTTTTATCTTTTCTCATTCAGCCTTGCGCGAAGGGTGGGACAATCCAAATGTATTTCAAATCTGTTCGCTTCGCCAATCTAATAGTGTAAGTCAGAAGAGACAGGAAGTTGGTCGTGGTCTGCGACTTTGTGTTGACCAGTATGGTGTCCGCATGGATGCAGAAACTCTGCCTGATGAAGTTCATAGTGTGAACAAACTGACCGTTATAGCTTCTGAAGGATATGCTTCTTTTGTGGCAGATTTGCAGAAGGACATCAAGGCAGACCTCTACGATCGTCCTACCAAGGCTGATATTGATTTCTTTATTGGAAAGATTCTCTTTTCCAATGAAGGGAAGAAGTATACAGTTTCCAAAGAAGACGCACAAGAAATTGTATTCCAGTTGCGTATGAACGGTTATATAACAAAAGGGGGTGAGGTGACAGATACATTTCGTGAAGACTTGAAGAATGGCAATTTGAAACAACTTCCTGATGAACTGGAACCACTGACAGATGCTGTTTATAAACGTGTTCAGTCTATCTTCGATAGTAAGGCCCTTGATGATATGATTGGCAATGGTAGCAAACCACAAACACCGCCTAATACGCTCAACGATAATTTCGCAAAATTTCAGGAGTTGTGGAAGCGTATCAACCACAAATACGCTTATAAAGTTCAATTTGACAGTAACGAGTTGATTGAAAAAGCTGTGGAAGCTATTAATAGAGAGCTGGAAGTCACTCAACTGACTTATGTGATAACGAAAGGGATTCAGAAGGATGAACTTAAGAAAGATGATGTCATCTCAGGTGAAATGCTTCAAAAAAAAGCGTCGCAGACGGATAGATTGACTACAGATGTAGTTAGTCATATGAAGTATGATCTTATCGGTAAAATAGCATCCGGCACGACACTCACCCGTAAAACCGTAGCGACAATACTGACAAAAATTCGTCCGGTTAAGTTTGATATGTTTAAGGCAAACCCGGAAGAGTTTATTACTAAGGTTACTCGGCTTATTCTTGAACAGAAAGCAACTATGATTGTGGAGCATATTTCATACAATCAAGTGGATGGTGAATATGACAGCAGTATCTTTACACAGGAAAAACATACTTCTATGGATAAGGCTTTCAGAGCTCAAAAGAGTATTCTTGACTATGTATTCACCGATGGTATCGCTGAAAAGAGTAATGAACGTAAATTTGTGGAAAGTCTTGATACTTCTAATGAGGTGGCAGTATATGCGAAGTTACCAAAGGGATTCCACATTCCGACTCCTGTAGGAAATTATTCACCGGACTGGGCCATTGCTTTTGAAAAAGATAAAGTGAAACATATCTATTTCATTGCTGAAACCAAAGGTTCCATGAGTTCCATGGAGTTGCGGGAAATTGAGAAAAACAAGATTGCTTGTGCAGAGAAACTTTTTGAGCAGTTAAGTAATTCAGGGGTTAAGTATGGTAAGATTGATAGTTATGACACACTGATGAATTTAGTAAAATAACACAATATTAAGTTGCACCCACTTATACCCTCATGCCCTCACTAAAAGC
>ULSN01043963.1_pt1 | contig 12047 bp, 8 predicted proteins | sample 1956771 | NCBI WGS metagenome assembly ULSN01 (sample SAMEA4835709, study PRJEB28245) | human gut metagenome | biome: gut microbiome; material: fecal sample | place: Denmark | collected 2008
TCGACGTATTCTTTAAGCCATTTGTATGAAACGTTCATTATGATGTTTTTTTATTATTTTCTCATTGTCAGATGTCAGGACTGCGCCCCTGCATTTCTGCCCCGTTGCGCACTATAGCCCTAAAACTTTGCAAAAATACAAAAAATATTGCAGATAAACAAAAAACATCCGCCATTTTTGCACTATTTAAAAGAAATAGAGGCAAAAACGGCGGATAGCCTTTTTTATGATGCCTTGGGGAATACGCCCCCAAGCCTTTTATTCAAACACTTCGTCGATGGCATCCACCTTCTCAAAGGTGTCCTGCTCGCCGCCGCTGCCCGCATGATAGCATGGGTTGTAATCGGCTGGCATATCGAACTTCACGGTAGGACTGTAGCCCAGCGATGGGTCGGCATAAACCTTCTTCATGAAGATAGCCCAGATAGGCAATGCCATGGTGGCACCCTGACCCATACTCATCGAATCGAAGTGGATATCACGCTCCTCGCCGCCTACCCAGCAACCGCTCACCAGCTGCGGCGTAAAGGCGATGAACCAACCATCACTATTGTTGTTGGTGGTACCCGTCTTGGCACCAATCTGTCCCTCCAGCTTATATCTGTAGCGCAGGCGTCCTGCCGTACCGTTATCCACCACGCCCATCATCATGTAGAGCATCTTCATGGCGTTGTCGGCACTGATCACCTCGTTCATTCTCGGCTGGAAGGTGGCGATGGTGTTACCCTCGTTGTCCTCAATGCGGCTCACAAACATCGGAGCCGTACGGATGCCGTGGTTGGCAAAGGCGGTATAGGCACTCACCATCTCGCTTACGCTCACCTCGCACGGACCCAGACACAAGCTCATAGAAGCGTGAATATCAGGGTTGTTGATACCGTAGTCGTGCAAGAGCTGGACAAACTGCGACGGGTTCAACTTGCTCATCAGATAAGCACTTATCCAGTTGTTACTCTGCGCCAAACCCCAGCTCAGCGGCACCATCTGGCCGTATCTCGAATGGTTGGCATTTCTAGGCGTCCATGGTCTGCCCGCCACCATGTAAGTCTGCTGGCGGTTTGGCGCCATATCGCAAGGCGAGAATCCGTTCTCCATTGCCAGACTGTAGAGGAATGGCTTGATGGTAGAACCCACCTGGCGTCTTCCCAGACTCACCATGTCGTACATGAAATGCGTATAGTCCAATCCACCCACATACGCCTTCACGGCACCCGTCTTAGGGTCCATGCTCATGAAACCGCTGCGCAGGAAAGTCTTGTAATAGCGGATGGAATCCAGCGGACTCATCACCGTGTCGATATCTCCGTGATAGGTGAACACGGTCATCGGAATCTTCTTCCTGAAGGCTGCATGGATTTCGTCAGCCGAGAATCCATCCTCCTTCATCTGGCGATAGCGCTCGCTCTGGGTCACGCTGCGGTTCAATATCACCTTAATCTGCTTCGGTGTCAGCTTGTCGCTATATGGCGAACTAGGCTTGCGTGCCACTTCCTTGCTGAAGGCTGGCTGCAGATAGCGTGCCACATGCTGATACACGGCCTCTTCGGCATATCGCTGCATGCGGCTGTCGATGGTGGTAAACACCTTCAGTCCGTCGCTGTAGATATTGTATGGCGAACCGTCCTTCTTATAGTTCTTGTTGCACCAGCCAAACAATGGGTCGGTGTTCCAGAGGATGGAATCGGTTACAAACTGCGCATAGTTCCACGATGCATAATCCTTCCTCTCAGGGCGGGTAGCCATCATATATTTGCGCAGATATTCACGCAGATAAGTGGCAGAACCGTCCTTGTGGTCGGTGCGGTGGAAGTTGAGCGTGAGCGGTTCAGCCGCATACTGGCTGTATTCGCTTCTGCTCAGATAGCCCGCCTTCTCCATCTGCGAGAGCACCACGTTTCTTCTGTCGCGCGCACGTTCCGGATAGCGCACCGGGTTGAAGAGCGACGGGTTCTTGCAGAGTCCGATGAGCGTAGCTGCCTCGGTGAGGGTCAGGTCCTTCGGCTCCTTATTAAAATAGGTGTTAGCCGCCGTCTTGATGCCCACGGCATTGTGCAGGAAGTCGAAGTAGTTGAGATAGAGTGCCAGGATTTCCTGCTTGGTGTAGTATCGTTCCAGTTTCACGGCGATGACCCACTCTATCGGTTTCTGCAGCAGTCGCTCCAGTGTGCTCGATGCCTTTTCGGAATAGAGCTGCTTGGCAAGCTGCTGCGTGATGGTACTTCCACCTCCGGCATTGGTCTGTCCCAGGATACCGCGCTTCACGATGGCACGACCCAGCGCACGGAAGTCGATGCCCGAATGCTCATAGAATCGTTCGTCCTCCGTGGCAACCAATGCCTTTATTAAATAAGGTGACATCTTTTTATAAGGAATCACGATACGGTTTTCCTTGTTCAGGTTCCATGTACCAAGCACCTTCCCATCGGCAGAGTACACCTGCGTGGCGAATCTGCTGATAGGATTCTGCAAATCCTCGATGTCGGGCATGTAGCCAATCCAGCCAAACCAGATGGCCATGAAGGCAAGTGCCACACTCACGATTCCGGCGGCAAAAATGCCCCATAACGTATAGATAAAATGTCTTCTCATTGTCTATTTTTTCAAATACATTGTCTATTTCTTCAAATATTTGTGCAAAAATACATAAAACTTTTGAAATATCGCACATAAATCAGAAATTATATGTAACTTTGGGGGCGATTTTAGAACATTCAATCAAAATTCGTATGGAAAAACATAATTTTGTGACAATTGCAGACCTCTCGAAGGAGAAAATCATGTACCTCCTCGAAATGGCGCAGGAGTTTGAAAAGCATCCTAACAGGGAGTTGTTGAAGGGAAAGGTCGTAGCGACCCTTTTCTTCGAGCCTTCTACTCGTACACAACTCAGTTTCCAAACCGCAGCCAACCGCCTCGGCGCTCGTGTCATCGGCTTCTCTGATGCCAAGACATCCAGCACCACCAAGGGCGAAACGCTCAAGGATACCATCCTCATGGTGAGCAACTATGCCGACGTTATCGCCATGCGCCACTTCATCGAAGGCGCAGCACAGTATGCCAGCGAGGTGGCTCCAGTGCCTATCGTCAATGCAGGCGACGGTGCTCACATGCATCCATCACAGTGCCTGCTCGACCTCTACTCTATCTTCAAGACCCAGGGAACCCTGGAGAACTTGAACATCTATCTTGTGGGTGACCTCAAGTATGGCCGCACCGTTCACTCACTTATCACCGCTATGCGCCACTTCAACCCTACCTTCCACTTCATCGCACCTAAGGAACTTGCCATGCCAGAGGAGTATAAACTCTACTGCAAGGAGCATAACATCAAGTTCGTGGAGCATGAGGATTTCAACGAAGATGTGATTGCCGGCGCCGACATTCTCTACATGACCCGTGTACAGAAGGAGCGCTTCTCCGATTTGATGGAATACGAGCGCGTGAAGAACGTGTATATCCTGAAGCGCGACATGCTCTGCAAGGCGAAGGAGAACATGAAGATCATGCATCCGCTGCCACGTGTGAACGAGATTGCATACGATGTGGATGACGATCCACACGCATACTACATCCAGCAGGCACAGAACGGTCTCTATGCCCGTGAGGCTATCTTCTGCCACTGCCTCGGCATCACACTGGAGGATGTGAAGAACGATAAGACCATTATTGAGTAGTTTATAGTTAATAGTTTATAGTTAATAGACAGATGGGAAACAATAAAAGTCAATTAGTGGTTGCGGCTATCGAGAACGGTACCGTAATCGACCATATACCAGCCGAAAAGACCTATCAGGTAGTGAATCTGCTCCAGTTGGAGAAGATGGACACACCAGTCACCATCGGCTACAACCTGCCTTCCAAGAAGATTGGCAAGAAGGGTATCATCAAGGTGGCAAACAAGTACTTCACCGACGAGGAAATCAACCGCCTCTCTGTGGTGGCTCCTAACATCGGACTGAGCATCATCAAGGACTACGAAATCGTGGAGAAGAAGACCGTGAAGACTCCAGATACACTGAAGGGCATCGTAAAGTGCAACAACCCTAAGTGCATCACCAACAACGAGCCTATGCAGACCCTCTTCCACACCGTAGACAAGGTGCAGGGCATCGTGCGCTGCCACTACTGCGACAAGGAGCAGAAACTGGGCAAAGTGGAACTATGCAAATAATATCAACCATAAAAAGTATAAAGAATGGTAAAAGATCAAGAGATTTTCGACTTAATCGAAAGAGAACATCAGCGTCAGCTGAAGGGTATGGAGCTGATTGCTTCTGAGAATTTCGTGAGTGACGAGGTGATGAACGCCATGGGTTCTTACCTTACCAACAAGTATGCAGAGGGTCTGCCAGGAAAGCGCTACTACGGCGGCTGCCAGGTGGTGGATATCGTGGAGAACCTCGCCATCGAACGCGTCAAGAAACTCTTCGGCGCTGAGTATGCCAACGTGCAGCCTCACTCAGGTGCACAGGCCAACGCTGCCGTTCTGCTCGCCGTTTTGAAGCCGGGCGATACTTTTATGGGACTGAACCTCGACCATGGTGGTCACCTCTCTCATGGTAGCCACGTCAACACTTCGGGCATCCTCTACAACCCTATCGGCTACAACCTGAACAAGGAGACGGGCCGCGTGGATTACGACGAGATGGAGAAGCTGGCGCTGGAGCACAAGCCTAAGCTGATTATCGGTGGCGGTAGCGCCTACAGCCGTGAGTGGGATTACGCCCGCATGCGCAAGATTGCCGACGAGGTGGGTGCCCTCCTGATGATTGATATGGCTCATCCAGCCGGTCTCATTGCAGCCGGACTGCTCGATAACCCATTGAAGTATGCACACATCGTTACTTCTACCACCCACAAGACCCTGCGTGGTCCTCGTGGCGGTATCATCCTCATGGGTAAGGACTTCGAGAATCCTTGGGGCTTGACTACCAAGAAGGGCGAGGTGAAGAAGATGAGCATGCTCCTCAATTCAGCCGTATTCCCTGGCCAGCAGGGCGGTCCGCTGGAGCACGTCATCGCAGCCAAGGCAGTAGCCTTCAATGAGAACCTGCAGCCTTCATGGAAGGAGTATGCAGCTCAGGTGAAGAAGAACGCAGCCGTGCTGGCTGACGACCTGATAGGTCGCGGTTTCGGCATCGTGAGCGGTGGTACAGACAACCACTCCATGCTCGTTGACCTGCGTTCAAAATATCCAGATCTTACAGGTAAGGTAGCCGAGAATGCACTCGTTGCTGCCGATATCACAGTAAACAAGAATATGGTTCCGTTCGACTCACGTTCAGCCTTCCAGACCTCAGGAATCCGTCTCGGAACAGCAGCCATGACAACCCGTGGCGCCAAGGAAGACATGATGCACCTCATCGCAGAACTCATCGAGGAAGTGCTCAATGCTCCTGAAGACGAGAAGGTGATTGCCCGTGTTCGCGAGAAGGTGAACGAAACCATGAAGGATTATCCTCTATTCGCCTATTAAGGCGACACGTTGTTTTTAGTAGAATTTGAGAGGCTGTGGATGTGATATCCGTGGCCTCTTTTTTGATTTTCAAGATATCATTTCAAACAACATTTTAATATTTAAAGAAAAAGATTTATGAAAAAGCTGAAAAGCCTGGTTCTCATGGCATTGGCATTGCTTCCTGCAAGCAAGGCATTAGCCCAGACCAACGCTCAGGTGCTCTATGATTTCGGCACCGACCGCAAGTATGTAACTTTGACATTGGAGATGTTCAAGCAGGACAAATGGGGAAGCACGTATTTCTTCGTTGACCACGACTTCAACTACGACAAGATGGACCCAAACAGCGACAATGTTTCCCTGGGCGGAACCTACACCGAGATTTCGCGTGCGCTGAATTTCTGGAAGGATTCAAGCCTGAAAAACTGGAGTCTGCATGCTGAGTACAATGGCGGTATCACCAAGAACTACCCTATCAACAACGCATGGCTCTTTGGTGTGGAGTATCTCATTCACGATGCCACCTACAAGAACACCCTGAACCTGGATGTGCTCTACAAGACCATCCGCAAGAAAGACCAGAATGTTCCGATGCAGCTGACAGCCGTATGGACCTGCAACGACCTCTTCGGCGTAAAGGGTTTGAAGTTTGATGGTTTCGCTGATTTCTGGTGGGAGACCCACGCCACATTCGATGGCGACGGACAGGCAAAGACCCGCCACACGGTATTCATCACCGAGCCACAGCTCTGGTACAATGTAGGTCAGCACTTCGGCTGCGAGAACCTGAGTCTGGGTGGTGAGGTAGAGATTACGAATAATTTCGGCAGCACAGATGGAGCCAAGGTTCGCCCTTGCCTGGGTATGAAGTGGGACTTCTAATTGTTCTTTTTGAACCTTTTCAGAGGGCGCTTCTGAAGCACTTCAATTGTTAAAGATGCCTAATAGAGAATTTCTTTAAGAAGAAGAAAAAGAAAAAAAGAAAAAAAGAAAAAAAAAAACGAAAAGAAGAAGTAGCAAGAAGAAAAGATAAAAAAGAAAATAAATAAAAGAAAAAAATAGAAAAATAAGAAGAATGTTAGCCGAAGCCGAATTGCTCATACTTCGCAATTTGGCTTCAGCGTTCATTCTCCCAGCCTTTATTATTATGATTTTCTGCAGCTTACGTTAATCTCTAACCTTCAGTCCTCCGTCAGATATGCTTCCCACTCCATCCTTGTGACGGGTATATTTGCCGGTAACGCCGCTCAGATGCACGCTGCCTACTCCATCCAGATCAACGTTCAGAATCTGGCAATCCACCTTGGCGCTAACCTTGCCCACACCATCGTTGTTAATCTTCAGGTAGTCTCCCTTGTAGAAATCGAGCGTAACGGAGCCTACACCCTCGTTATCCACCTTCAGGTCGCCCATAGCCACGCGACCCACTTTTACGGAGCCTACGCCTTCGTTATCAATCTTCATCACATCGCCCTTGGCATCATCGATGCTGACGGAACCCACGCCCTCGTTGGTAACCTCCAGTTTGTTGGCGAGAATCTTGTCGATGTTAACGGAGCCTACGCCCTCGTTATCGATTTCCAGTCGGTCGCTGTTGATGGTCTTGGCATAGAAGGAACCCACGCCTTCCTGTGTAATCTTCACCAGGTCGGGGCTGGTGATATAAATCTTGAGCCTATTCTTTTCAGAGCTGCACATGGCAGGCACCTTGAGTCTTCCGGTGAGTCCGATCTTCACCTCGCCATCACGATAAACCACCTTGAGTTTCTCCTTGAGTTTCTCTGCGAACTCAGCGTCCTTGATGGCAGAGTAATCCAATCGAACGCTGCATTCATCGCCATTGTTCTGTGTATAATAAACGCTGGCAACCACATCCACGTCGATAGCCTTGAAAGGTTTCTCTCTCAAATCATCCTGCACATATTCCAGTCCTCCCCTCATTTCAGAAGTGGTAGTAGATCCCATGCTGCAGGAACAGAAGCCCATAGGGGCAAGTAACAAGGCGGCAGCCACCGCCCAAAAACCAAATTTCTTCATATCTTTCCAATTTTACGTTTCTAAATTCTGATGGTTAGACGAAAGAAGTTGCAGGAAAGTTGCAGGAAAAAGAAGAAATTTAAAGAAAAAAAATTCAAGTTTCGCAAGTAACCTCCAGTCCCCGAAGGGGGCCAACTTTCAATAACCGCTGGTGGAATGACCAAGGTCATGGAACCTGCGGACAACCAATAGTAGGGAGAAAGCGTCCCCAAAGGGGGCGAACCACATCCAGCCTTGCTCCTGTTCGCCCCCTTCGGGGACGATAAGAGAGTATCTGTAACTATCCGCAGGTTCCATTCCCTTCGGGCATTCCACCCGCGGTTATTCACATTCGCCCCCTTCGGGGACGGTAGAATGCTACTTGCGAAACTTCAGAAAAAAAGAAGTAAGCCTCATTCCGAATCGAAGTAAGCCTCATTCCGAATCGAAGTAAGCCTCATTCCAAGTTGGTTTGAGCCTCATTCAACCTTTACGTGAGTCTCAGTTAACCTTTACTTAAGCCTCATTCTAGCTTCAAGTAAGCCCCATCTCAGTGACTTACAGAGAATCCTCAGTGACTAACAGAAATTTCTCAGTGACTAACAGAAATTTCTCAGTGACTAACAGAGAATCCCCAACAAGCCATTGGCGAAATGGAGTCAAAACAGAATCGAAAACAAGTCGAAAATGGTGAAGGCAGGGTGTGATGTGAACCCTACTCCCTAAAAAAACTATATTATTTCATATAAAAACCTATATCTAAAACCCTGATATTCATTTCCTTTACCTTTAATAACACGCTGTATATACAAAGTTCGGAAGCATAGGGTTCACATCACAGGCAAAAACAGGGGTACCCAATCAACACCCCAACCTATAAAAAACCAGTTTTTCACGAAAAAAAGCCGCTTTTCCTTGTAGGTTTCACAAAATAATCGTATATTTGCAGCGGTTTTTAAAACGAATAGAATTATGATTTCAGAAAAAGAACTAAATAGCTATCGCTTGACAAGCATGGAAGAGCCAACAGACGAGATGCTGGCCCAGATTATGCATGAGGCTGCGGACTTATATCGAAAAGAAAACGAAGACGCAAGCAGAAGAGTAATCGACATGATCAAAGAAGCTTCCAACGAAGCAATAACACAATATCAAACCCGATATGGCAGACAACATGCATAAACCCGTCCTAATACAGCATGATTTTCGAGACAGAATTGCGGAATAGCATCGCAATACGCCGACCGCACCTACGTCTACGATAATTCTACAGACGGCGTAGAGGCCCAGCTCCTCTTCCGAATGACCGACGGCAAGGTGTTCAAAGAGTACGTAACAGAAATACCGGAATGGGCACAGGGCATCTCTGGCAAGTAAATACCCCCTCGTTATCGTGCACAGCAAGTCAACATGGTGGCAATCAGCACAAAACTTGGAGAATTAAGCTTATTTAACGCAGAAAATTGACTAGTTTTGGAATATTTACATTAAATTTGCACCCGATAAGAGCAGGTATGAGTAAAATAGCGTAGCAACTAAATACACTATCAAGCGCATAAACTACTGGGTATTAAACCAAAAACAAAGATAAAGATCGTAAAAGATAATAAATTCGTAAGTACAATTTAAACTTATAATAGATATGAAAGTAATCAATTCCAAGCTTGCTGCCATCGGTTTGGCGGCATTCGTTTTCGCATCATGTAGCGACAGCAACAGCGATCCAACCAATTCTGGTTCTACACCAGCCAAGGTTGATGCAAGTACTATTGACCTCACCAGCAATAGCGGCGAGTCATTGATGTCTAACGTCATCAACTACAAGAACACTACTGCTAATGCACGTAAGTTCTTTGGTACAAGAGCAGCTAATGATGCAAATTTCGCAACTACATTCGACATGCCTAAGCAGAAGAATACCGATACCCAGGTTTATGGCAACTGCAACCTGGATGGCGGCAGATTCTATCTGAAAAAGGGTGCAGGCAAATGTGATTTTTCTAAGAACACCATCAAGAATGCAACTATCTTCGTTAACGGAGAAGCTAAATTGATTTACTCTGCTACAACTTTCGAGAACACAACAATCGTTGTTGAACAGGGCGGTTCTTTGATTTTTGAAGGCGAAGGCTCTATGATTAAGCCAGGCGTTACCGTCTATAACGAATTGGGTTATATCAAGACAGAAGATTCAACAAAAGACATTGTCATCGAGGGTAATCTCTATTCGTCTTTGAGAGGCATCACAAGCGGTCTTGATGAGGAAGGTAATCCTAAAGATAAGAAGGAAATCAAATCCGGTTTAGGACAGGTTACAACAGACAAGACGGCTCCTACACAGAAGATTACCTTCAAGAACGGATCTAACGTTTGCATCATCGGTTCTATCCGTGGTACAGAAGTAAACGTTGAGGAAGGTGCCAATGTATATGCATCAGCTCACGTCTGGAACGCTACTGATGTTAACATCAACGGTAACTTGCAGATCGGTGGTTTTCTGACAGCAGCAACCCTCAACCTCAACAACAAGGGTTACTTGCAGTGTGGCGACAACAGCACCATCAAGGTTACCAAGGCTTTGACTATGAATGCTGGTTCTCAGATTGATGCAGACTACATCAATGTAACCAACAACGAGAAAGATGAGCACAACAAGGTTACCAAGGTAGGTGAAGCTCAGCTCAACCTCAATGGTGCCTGCAAGATCAACCTCGACAACGAGGGCGTTATCAATGTAAACAAGCTGGTTACCGACAACGCAGCATTGGGTCAGATTTCTCTGGGTGTGATAAATGGTGTGGCTGTCATCAAGGCTGATGAGTTCCACTACAGCGGTGATGCGACCATTAATACATTCGCTACTCCAGCAGAAGGTGCTACATTCCTCTTCCAGTTCACCAAGTGTTTCCAGGGTACAACCAAGCTTAATTCTGCCGAGGATCTTGACATCACTGCTTCATACCTCGACTACGACAAGGCTACCACTGGTGATTTGGTTCAGCTGAAGGATGACAAACACGAGCAGTATGGTTATAAGTTAACGGCAAAGGCTGAAGACTTGATCATCAAGCCTAAGCTCGATTTGTTCTCTGCTACCGGTGTTACGCAGAACACCCTCTCTGCCACATCTATCCAGGCAGCCAACGGCAAGCTGTATGTTACATACCACACCCAGGGCAATGATAAGAATCATATGGGCGGCGGATTGGAAGTAGCTCATATCGATGGCAAGACTCTCGTTCTCGACAAAGCAGTTTCAGCCCAGGGAGGATTGGACGTGAACTATGGTATGATTGACGGCAACCGTTTCTATGTTGCTGCTACATCTTACAAGGAAGGCGCTTTCTTGGGTTATGCCAATTTGGATACAGAAGGTAATTTGAGCGATACAAAACTCGTTACCTACCCTATCGACAAGACAAATCCAGACAATAAGATTGATGCCAACTGCGTAGCTAAGTATAACGACAACTTCGTTTTGGCAACAAACAAGGGTTATCAGGTTTACAACTCTACATTTACCCAGCGTACTCCACACCTCACAGCAAACGATGTAAAGTTCGTTGCAGTTGGCAATGACAAGCTCTATGGCTTGGAGGCAAATGGTACAACAACAGGTACTATCAACATCTTCGACAACACAAGTTTGGAAGCTCCTCAGAGCAATACCACTGTAGGCAAGGTAGGTGTTCCTGACGGAAAGAACACCATTGCTGTAGACGGTTCTGACTTGTATGTATGCCAGGGTGATGGCGGTCTTGTTCGTTACGATGCACAGGGTAACGGTACTGTTCTGTTCGATGCTCCTGTAGGCAACGAAAAGAACAAGGTTATCGGTCGCGTTAACGGTGTTGCAGTAGATAACAACTATATCTATGTAGCATGTGGCGGTTACGGCCTCGTTGTATTGGACAAGACCTTGGCTAAGGGTAAAAATGTAGTTGCTCGTCGCCGTGCATTCTTTGATGGCAAGGAGAGCTACAACTCAGCTAACTACGTAACCCTGTATAAGGATTACATCTGTGTAGCTTATGGTCGCAGCCGTGTCCAGATCTTCAAGTTGGTAAATACGATAAAGTAATCAACTAAAATATTCTTTTCTCCCACACTCCCCAAAAGAGTGTGGGAGAATAAATCTTTAAGAGCTAGGAATATAGCCCGAAAAGATTCAACCAAATTATACACAAAACGATAAAAGAAAGATTAACATGAAACATTATTTTTCAAGACTTGTTACTTTCTCTTTCGCAGCAATGCTTCTGGCATCTTGTAGCGATTCAAATGATACACCAATTAATCCGAATCCCGGTGAAGTCATAAAAAATGTGGTAGGTGAAGAAGTAATTTCCATCACCGACCCTCAGGAATTGGCTGGTAGCGTTATCAACTACAAGGCGAAAGCAGCAACAAGAGCTGCTGGCGCAACAGAGGCTAATCTGAGCGACGTTTACGGAATGCCTAGCCTGCCTAGCCATGACGGAGCTATCGAAATCAAGAATGACAACGGATGTAAGGGACTGGATGGTTCCAAAACCTACATCATCAAGAAAGGCACAAAAATAAGCAGTGAGCT
>ULSN01004592.1_pt1 | contig 12035 bp, 6 predicted proteins | sample 1956771 | NCBI WGS metagenome assembly ULSN01 (sample SAMEA4835709, study PRJEB28245) | human gut metagenome | biome: gut microbiome; material: fecal sample | place: Denmark | collected 2008
AATTAAGACTCCGTCGTCGGATGGCTGCAAGTTGGGTTAATGATATAGACAGTTCTTTCCTGGTTGATTTCAATAAAAAAGCCATAGAATTCTTTGAAGTGTATAATACTATCTGTGAAAAAATAAAAGATGCTATGGTCGAAGAGGTGCATGGAAATGAAAATTATCTAAGCATTTTTAAAAAAAATTACTCTGCACTACGTCTGCGTGTAAAATTGGAGGAGTATGTAAAACGTCTAGAAAGGGATATATCAAAACCTTGCGCTTCTATTATCAACGATTTAGGTCCACAGGTTGACTGTTTGTCTAAATTTGTTATGAAAAAATCAGAAATCGTAGCAGAGTTGAATAAAATGGATGCCGCAAATGCACATACCATTAACGTCTTCCATTCGTTAATGGACACAATCTTGGCAAATATTCTTAACTTCATGAAGGCTGTAAGCGTAGATTCTGTTACCAAGATACAGGAGAAGGCTAAAAACAAAATCGTCAGTATATTATATGAAGACGGTTTGCTGAAGGATGTAAGTGTGAAGACTGCTTCTAAGAAGAAACCTACGCAGGAATGGCTGAGAGCGTTTTGTAATGAGCATCTTTATTCTTACAAACGATTATATTCGGCTTTCGATAGTTTACTGAATTTCAGAATGAACATTGAGGGATATATGTATAGTAAATATATATTGGCTTGTAAGCCTTTGCATTCTGTTGACCGCTACACATTGCCAGACGAAAGTGTGACTGCAGAAGAGAAGGCGCAATACATATGGCAAGCGCTTATGAATTCTGTGAGAGAAGTTAAACGCAATATCATAGAATCTTTCTTGCTAGAAGACAGTATATTTAATTCGTCACGAAACAACACCGAGAATTCCATGCCAAATCTCCTTATATGGTGTATGGCTGAATCATTCTTTCGAGAAATTATTTTCACTGACGGTGGTGCTGAACTCGAAAAACTATATTATGAGAAAGCGCCAGTTTTGTGGGGTGACAAGATTACGGAATTGTTGAGTGCTAACAGCATAATGAAGGATGTTCAACAAAAGATAACAGTTTTGAATAGCTACAATGATAGAGATATATTCAAAATTATGCTGAGCGAAGGAATAGCTGTAGAAAAAATAGAAAAACAAAAGAATTGCTTCAAGTGAGATAATAGACAGAGGTCGCTTATGAAACACCTTGTGATTTCGGGTGATTTGTGGCGAATATTTGTTATATTCCAAGAATAATTTAAAATAACTATTTAGAAAGAAGTATTATGGCTATAACAGCGATGATGGTTGGGGCGAGTAGGTCGGGAAAAACATCGATTCTCGCAAGTATGTTGAAATCATACAGAGACAACATAAATCTATTTAATGAATTGCCAATAGTCGACAACACAGCATATGATGAAACTCAGCACGAGGTGATAGATAAAAAAAGGCTAGATAATCAAGCTTCTGAAATGATCGACATGTTGAAGGAAAAGGAAGGTGGGTGTGCCAATATGACTGGACTCTTGGGAACTCAAGGTGTAACGGAATATTCCTTTGAAATAGACACAAAGCCAATGAACTTGGATAAAATGTATAAAGGGCTTCCAAAAATAAAATTGACAGTAATGGATATTCCTGGTGAAAATTTTCAGGCAGACAACAATAAAATTGCATACAGCAAAATTACAGAAAAGGACGCGCGCCAATGTCAGGTTCTCATCGTAGCTGTAGATGTCCCATCCATGATGTATGCCTCAGCAATGGGAAAGGATGATTATAAGCAAAAAATCAACTGTAATGATGCTGTACTCGATTTGATAAGTAATCTTGGAAATAATATAGGGGAAAAAAGCCCAAGACTTTTGATTTTTGTACCTATCAAATGTGAGTATTGGGCTAAAGGAATTGATGGGCATACTATGGACGAAGTCTATGAGGAGGTGGAGAAAGTCTATATGACACAAATAGAATTGTTCAAACGGTTATCAAGGTCAAAGATTTTGATTATGCCGTTGGAAACTATCGGAGGTCTCGTCTTTGACCATCATTCGCCGAAAAACAAGATGAAGATACTATTATATTCTAATCAAAAAGAGGTTATTGGTAGTGACAAGTATGAACTGGATGGCTATATGTCTTCTCGTTGTGAAAAGGACTATGATGACATTGTTATTCTCCCAAATGGTAGTTACTATGAGCTGGAAGAAGGTGATAAGATGATGGATGTTCCCCAAAAAACACCTTATGCTTATAGTCCTGAGCGTCCTATTCCATACACATGGTACAAAGCTTATGGGGATATAGGTTATTCTCCAAAGAACTGTGATCAATTGTTTTTACAGTTGTTGAAATTTTCTGTACAAAGTGCTGCTTTGAATTCGAATTATACAATAAAAGAGTTGATAAGCAAGAATTTTGGTTTTTTTGCCAGCATGGCTATTGATTTGTTTGGTGGTTATGTAGATTCTCGTCAAGTGAAGCCGTTATGTATTAGGCTTAATAATTTGATAAAAAATGGCCATATGCGAAACGACTATAAGGTGATTCATAATAGTTTTGATGCCGATAACCCTAAACTCTCGTTCTAAGATTAATTTACTAAAATATGTTTAAATATGAATATATATCTAAATAAAAACTGTAATGGATTTAAATGGTTCGCCGTGGAGAATTTGGAAAAAAGCGAACCAAATGTATTGATGACTTCGCCAGACATAAACAGACGATATCCAACGCTGGGAAACATCATGATGTGGGAGGAATTTAGTATTATTCTTATACATGAAGGGGGATCGTATATTTTATCTATTGACGGATTGAAAGAGAATGGAGAAGACAGTTTGGGAAGGCCACTTAATATGAAAATAATATTCATAGAAGATTCCTATGAGAAAGTAAAAAGAATATTATTAGCATATGTCGGACACAAGAATGCGTTCGATAAAAGTATGAACGAGATTTTCGTACGTGAGTCTGGGGGAATACGTTGCAATACAGACCTGTTGAAATCTACGTTGGAAAACATATACAAGGCTGATGTAGAAGATTTCTCATGCGTTGAGGGGAAAAAGCTAATGTTCGTTGAAACTTATGTTAAAGATCCAAAGAAATTCTCGCAACATTTTGAGATAGACTTACCAAATGTAAATGTCGTATTTAGAAAATGTGCAAATAGTATAATGGGGATGACCTTTATGCATGAAAATCCTTTCATTACTAACGCAGCCAATAAGGCTCCCTCACAGGATATAGAAACCAGGGAGTCTATAAACGAGGACTCTAAAACTGAACAAACTAAAGAGGAGGAGCTACAAGTAGAGCAGCAAAAAGTGGAAAAGCAAGACCCCAAGGATCCAAAAATAAAAAGGACTTCATTACTAACTGCGGTTTCTATCGCTTCCATTGTTGCCATGGCAATTGTTCTATTATTACGTTTTTTAAAACATAAAACGTTGTAAGAGCACAAAATGTCCGTTAGAAGAAAATGGAATTAGCGAAAAAATTGGCATAGCTATATCTTTAACGAAAAATGTATTCGGTCATGAGAAAAATATTACAATTGTTTTTGTGGACTTTTTGTGTCTTCTTTTGTGCTTGTGGGAAAATCACAGACAAGGGCAAGGATGATCCTTCCCCAAAAGGCTATAATGCAACCCAATATACGAATGAGTATAAGGTTGAAAATGAACGTAGAGTTTATTATTTAGACATCACCGCATCTATGGATGGTTATAATAATCATCCTAAAATATGGAATGATGTAAAGGAGAACTTGATTAGCGCTTTGCAGGCAATTGATAAGGACGAAACGGAAATACTGGTTATACCCTTTACGGATCATAAAACTCCATTAAGTCCACTTGGCAAGGATGTGAGCGAAAAACACGATGGAATCTTTACGAAGAAAGATATAAACAAGCTTGTAACGGCAATTCGCGATTTAGATACGTTGCGTAATGTTCATACAGATTTGTATTTGCCATTCGCTGATTTTTATGGTAAGCGAATCGATAATACGAAGGTTAATTATTTCTTTCTATTGATGGATGGAGGGCAAACGTCATGTAAAGAAAATGGTGATAGCAAACTTCCTAGTCAAATAGATAGTTGGGAGCGCGTTTCTGATAGTGGCCGTAAGCACATTTATGGTTTTCATATCATGCTTTCCGAAGACGCAGAAAAAGAGTCAAAGCGTGTGATGGAGTGTATTGCCAAGCAAAGAGACAATCATTTGTGGACATTAAGGACTGCAAAGGATGTGAATATAAATATGATTCAACCAATCAAATCATCTAGTTTTGATGCAAGGTATGAAAAAGGAAGATATATAGATGTTGCTTTTAGTGGAAGGCTTTCGGATTTTCCAGATATTAATGCCGTCATACTTGATGGTGATGGTTGTGAGTCGAAAGAGTTAGCAATTAAGAGTATTGATGTAGGGGAGAATGATTCTACTTTGAGGCTACATATAGCTCCCTTGGTAAGTGATTTGGATCAGCTCCCAGATTCATGTATGAAAGCGATCAAATTTTCGTTTAAATGTAATGGAAAAAATGAATATATTGGCGAGAATGATAATAAATACTGCTTTATAATTGAAGACAAAATAAAAGCCTGGTTTTATAGCGTTGGTGGAAGAAAAATAAATAGGATTTTGAGCGACCCACAATCAAATTGGAAATGGAATGAGTCTATCCTTCCTGACCCGTTGAAAGGTAATAAATTCTTACGGGACGATAAAAGTTTGGGTGTTGTTAAGTTCTATGAACCATTTATTCTTGAAAAGGGTAAAACTATAAAGGCCAATAGTATAATCACTTTTGAGTTTAATGAGGAAGCTCAAAAGGATGATACAAAAGTTACATTCCAGTTTGTCGCCCAAAAAGATGGAAATTCGATCAGTACAAAAGATTTTAAAGTGTATATGGATGATGATGAGTTGGAAGGGAACGTTTTTTCTTTATCTGTGAATGGACAAAAAGAAATCAAAAAGAACTTTTACTTTTGGTTAGCGGATTCTATAGACGTTGGAAATGTGAATGTGAATTTGCGTTTACAAGACCATAATATTCATTTTGTAGGGACGACTCCTGTAAAGGGAAAATATGATATAAATGTTCATACATGGACGTTGTCCCATAAGGAAATCACAAATCCATGGATGGTTTATCTTGTTTGGCTGATTGTTCTTGCCGTGAGTTTATTTGGTCTTATTGCGTTGATTATTAAGATTCATTCACTGCATGCCCCTCGCTTTGACTCTTCCAAGCAGGTTGAGTTTATGAGCGACAATGACAATGCTTTTAATATTACGGGAAAACCTAGTAATTCTGATTTTCGTTTTAAAGGAAAAATAATAGCACTCCAAAAAACAGCATGTATCCACATAGGCTTCTTAGCTGCATATCATACTAATAGAATTATAATTGAAAGAGGAGAGCATTTTCGGTGCTCACATCATATATGGAAAGGATGGACGTTTGTTATTCCCGCTGACTTGCCTGATGGAACAAAAATAGTAGTATTACCATTTAGTAAGGATATGGCGAAAATTGTGATTGAATATAAAGACAATGGTGGGGAGAAAAAGCTAACAAAACTGTTCTCGTATAACGATAGTGAATGTCCTGTTCGTTTCCCTCTTGCTGATACCGATTGTAAAAAAATAAAAATAGATACACTAAGTAAATAATTTAGATTATGGATAAAATAGAAGGATTGCGTTATAAGCGAACGTTGTTTATTAGTTTAGGTGGTGCTGGTGCGCAAACATTACGCCGCTTGAAGAAAAAAATTATTGCAATTAATGGCAAAAAGCCAGACCAAGTTGAGTTTTTGTTGATAGATACAAATGCCACAGAGTTAGCAAACTATCGTGATTTTGATAGTAGTGAAAAGGTTTGCATATCTGTAAGGGAACCTTATCTTAGGTATGAGCATGACAAAAAGAATAATCTTGCTACTCATGAATTTATACCGCAGAATAATGTACATTCCTTACTCGCTTTGGAAAGAGGGGCTGGGCAGATTCGGTCAAATGGTCATTTTGCTGTTATCGAAAATCAATATTCCGATAGACTAATTAGAGTTTTTAGAGAGAAAGCAGATAAAGTGAAAAGTGTCGACGTTGCCGGGGACAAATTGGAGAAGGATCCTAAGATAGAAATTCGTCTTGTGTTTTCGCTTGCGGGTGGTACAGGAAGTGGAACGTTCCTTCCTATATCTGTTTTGTTAAGAGCTGCCGTAAAGAATAGCGAACTCACAGCTTATATGTATTCTGCAACTCTCTTTGAAAAATTTGTCGAAAATAGTGCCAAATACTCCGTGATGCAAAATGCCTATGCTGCACTTTGTGAATTAGATTACATGATGCATATAGGTATGGAAGGTTACAAGACAGTTCAGTTTAATTTCGGTCCACATGAAAATCAACACATAGTGGCTTCTAATCGACCTTTTGATGAGGTTTACTATATAGATAAAAGAACTAACTTGCCAACTTCCGACTCCGTTGAGTTCGTGTATAATGAGAAAAAACGACTGCAAGATAATACCTCTGAAATTATGCACATTGCAGCAACAAACATCATTACGGCTCATCAAGGTACTGTTGATAATGTACGTCAAAAAATTCAAGAAGGACAATTCAATATAGGAGATAAATACGCTTGGGTTTCTGGAGTAGGAATTGCAAAACTACAATTGAACAAAGACTCAAGTGGTAACCTTGTGGTAATGGATGCTGCTCTAAGGGCTATAAAAGCAAGGTTAGATCTTGAAGATATTGATAGCAAAGAAGTCCAAGCTGTTGCCAACAAGTTTAACGATATTGGTATTCGCTTCGATGAAAGTAAGGGGCCTGGGGACGGCGATCCGATTCTAACAAAATTCGTTAGGGAGGAAGTTATTCGTACCTATTGTGGCCGCCTGTTAGATAAAATGCATGATGCAGAAAAATGCCATCCAAAATACAGGTCATCTGATTTTGAAAAGCACCTTGACGATGTGATTGATGGCACCAAAAAGTCCGGAGATATACAAAAAGAATTGTGTAAGACCTTTGAAAAACAATTGGATGAACTAATAGAATGTCTATTAAAACCAGGGCGTGATCGGGATCTTTTGGGTGAATATCTTGGTGAAAAGCCTGATTGTCAAGGTGAAAAAAGAGCATCAAAAGACTTAAGTTTGAAATTTGTTTTTGAGGTTCTTGTCCAGATAAAGAAAATGTTGAGCGACTCTGAAAAACAACTTATGGATGAAATTAATGAATTGCAAAAAAAGAACAGGATGAAAATATAGAAATAGAAAAAAAATGTGATCAAGCCAATGCACCGGAGCCCCCCAATGCACCGGAGCCCCAAAATCCAATATCCAAATTGTGGCCTTTCGGGAAGAAGAAAAATAATACGGGCAATACCAATAATGCCGGTGGGGGTGGTGTGAATACACTCGCAAGTATCGTCAGGCCGCACCAAGAAAACGCTCTTAAATACATGTTGTTAAAAGAGAGAGCTGTGGCGGCGAAAGGTGTTTTTACTGATGCTATTAGTTTTTTGAAGGAAAAGGAAGATTTTTTACATAATGTAGAGGGGATTCTTACTGATGCTAGAAGTTATGGGAACGAGGTTGTGCCAAAAGATGATAATTCAACAGGTGGTAAAGACGGCAAAAACGAAAAAAGTGACCAAAATCGTAAGTTGAAGGAGCGTGAGCAAGACAGAGTCTCAAAGGCTAAACCATTGACAAATATTGTTGAAGTACCAGCATTAGACTTGAAAGGTGGATTTAGTTTGGAATATGAACATCTCAAGGAACTATATAATTCTAGTTTGTACGTTCACAGTAAGTTGCCAAACAACCAGGCAAAATTTACTAAGATTTGTGAGTTTATACAAAAGGAAGAAAAGCCCTTGGATAAATATCTGACAGATAGTCTTAAAGAAATTGATGATTTGGGCAAAGATCAGCATATTAAGGTTAAGCGTACTGAATGTCAGAAAAAAATAGATAAACTGATAGAATTGTCCACTTCGACCATGCAAGTCGATTACCATGGGTATGGTGGCCAGGTTAAAATCGATCCTTTTTGGTATATAATGACTAGTTGTCCTGAAGAAAATGAGGGCGAAAAGGAATTGAATCCGAAAAAATCAGTCGGTGCATTATTAAAAGAGCTTATTGAGCAAAACACTCTTGATGCCAAAATAAACCTTGTTCATGTCCCTGGGTGGGATGATAGAGCCGTTGTTTATAGGGTAGATAGTGCCATTCCTGCTTATTTTGTTGATGGAGTTTGTGTCGGTCAGGGAGGATATACCCTTGAAGGTTGTTACGAAGAACTCAAGAAGACGCAGCGTACTTATACCCCATTCTCTCATAAATTATTTCAAGAGGAATTAGAGAATAAATTGCACGTTCTTAAACCTCATGAAGATGCAAACGAGGGAGAGGCTTTAGAACATTGGGTGAACTTTAATCTTTTAGGGCTTATTCAATTTGAATCTACAAAAGGCACAACAGGTACTTATAAAATTGATTCGGAAAGGCTGGGAGAAGTTCAAACGAACGAATTGACTGATTTGAGGAAAGTTTTGATACTTGGCGAAACGCGCGCCTCTGCTTTCAATACTTTTATGCGTTATTGTAAGACCTTGGTAGAAGAAAATCCCAATGTGCCACGCTTAAATGGTTTCACCTATTCTGAAGCAATAAATCCTTTGGAGCATGATTCTCTCGAAGCCTATGAGAAAATGTTTGTTATGTCAGGTGAAGATTATCTTGATGAAATTTTTGGCGAGGATACCTTGTTGTGGCGTGGTGAAACAATTTCATGGAAAGACTACTGTACGCATTTAGACCAAAACGACGTAGAGTATAAGCTGCTTAAAAATGAGATAAAGTACATGGAAGAACGCAAAAAGCATTACGAATAAACATCGAATAGTCAATGAAGTATACGCTTCAAATAGCATTTAGCAAACCTGTGGGAGATATTCTCCTACGGGTTTGCGAATATGCAAACAAATTTGGAACTGATAAAGCAAATAGAATTAATCCTTTGCTATTTGATTTTTCAGGTAACATTATTGAAATAACTCACCCCCAAAAAGACTGTCCCATAGAAGATGCAGCGATCTTAGCTTTAGAAATGTACATGGGAATATGCTTGAACTGGCGCAGTGAATGGTCAGAGCAATTGATGGACGAAAGAGATGTCAATGACTTCTTTGAGCGCATGTTCTCTGAGCACATAATAGAAGAGGATGGAGTGGATGCTGACTTCCATTTGTTGTTCTATGTTCCTTTGTATGAGGAGGGGGTGTATAAGCATGTCAAGTACATTCTCGAAAACCTTCCCAAGGGCCATAAGTTTGTGGCTAACATAATAGGCATCACCTACGATGTTGCATGGGCTTGTGGAATGCTGGGTAAGAAGGATGATCGAGAGAAGTGTTCCTCGAACATGCTGCAGAATGTTACAAAGTTGGCAGACTTAACAAAGTTGCAGAATGGTCGGTTTAGTACTATCATGAAGCATGTTTTCTTGTTTCAAAACTATAATCTGAACGGATGGTCTGAAAACTTTACCCAAAAGAAATTGATAGATGTATGTGCTAATCTTTCGCTTGCATTAGTTGAGCATTATGATACTATATGTCGTGGTTCTTGGGACGATTACGCATGGAGTAAAAATGAAATAAAACAATCGCGTCCTATATATGCGATAAACATTCAAAGTCGAGTGATAGACACGTACCTCGCCTTTGATCGCATTATACGTGATTTGTTTCAAGGGGTTGCTAATGATAACATACTCGACAAAGATAAGGTCGATAAAGAAAAGGTCAAGGACGCATATAAGAAGATACTCTCAGAAGAAGTCTCGTTGGTGGGGAATTTTAAAAAAAGATTCAGAAATGGACTGTTAAACCAAGCAGACTATGAGACTTATTTTGACCAAGAGGTGAAGGAAAAGATAAAGAGTGTAATCACCTCTCATATTGAGTCCGCAAATCTCAATGTATCGGAACAACAATATCTATACTCGTTGTTCAATAGTATTGACGAGCATACAGACTTTGAAAGTGAAAACTTTGATGATTCTATTTGGCAATTAGAAGAGATGATGTTGGAGCAGTTGGATAGTGATTCCAATATGCTTGATGTCTTTCGTCAATTAAAAAGGTGTTCTAAAGACCTAAGTAATACCAATGATAAAATAGAGGAACTTGAGGGAGTTGTTGCTGATTTGCATCAGAAGCTCATAGAAAACTATCCGGCAAACGTTGAATTGACCGAAGATGGTTTTAGAATTGGCAATGATGTGTTTAAACCGTATAATTGCCAGGACGTACCTCTTGAGGAGGATTACGAGATTCCTGTTGGACAAGTCTTGCCTCCTTCCGTTGACTTACGCAAGAATTTCAGTGAGATTAGGAATCAAGGGGCGCAAGGAGCTTGCTCAGCGTTCAGTTCGGTGTCGGTGATAGAATACTTTCTTTCAAAAATCTATAACAAACAAACAGATTTGAGTGAAGCCTTTGTTTACTACAACGCAAGGGCAATTCGTGGCAATGCTGAAAAAGACGAAGGAGCGACATTCGCTGATGTTATAGAGGCGATCAGAGACCATGGCGTATGTGTGGAAGAAATGTGTCCTTATAACCCCAACGTTTATGATCATAAACCCACGGATGAAGCATATTCTGATGCTGAAAGTAGAAAGATAACCGAGGCAAAGAATATCCAGCTTCATGTCGATGATGTGAAATCTGCGTTGGCCCAAGGATACCCAGTCATTATATCAGCGAGGGCCTTTGATACCTATCTTCTGAATGCTAACGGAGTCTTGAACACTCCTACAGATAAAGAACTCGAAGATACAGAGAAAAACCACGCAATGGTTGTCTGTGGATATATTGACAGGGAGGGCTTTTTCATTGTGAGAAACTCCTGGGGCAAAGAGTTCGGCGATAAGGGATATTGCTATCTTCCATACGAATATTTCAGAACTCCCAATACAATCAACCAAGCGTATGTCGTAACGGGATTGAATATTGCTGGATTTAAAGCGGGAGAGCTTCCCACTATCGACACCCTCTTGGAGGGAAAAGATGTCAACGCTCAGTATTCGATTTACCAAAATATGATATTGGAGGCGCGACACGAGCTTGATGCAAATAGAGATCATCTCAATGATGTGCGGCAAGAGTACTTGAACCTATTTAACCAAATAGCTGATTATTCCAATCTTGAGCTATCGCTTGAAGGGCTTAAAGAAAAGAGCGAGAAAGAGCGTGCTATTCTTGAAGATAAGTTGAAAGAAATAGCCATAGCCATTGAAGAGAAAAAGCAGCAAAAGAAAGGTTTCTTTAATCGCTTCAAGAAGTCAGACACTTCAGAAAATTTTGATGAGGAGAAAAAACAAATAGAAAAGAAAATTGACGAATTAGGGCATTATGCAGATAATAGGAAGCGTCAATTCAGAATACGCTTAGCCATTCTGAATGGATTGAAGAGAATCAATCTTGAATGTGTTGAGGAAAGTTTGCGTAGGCAAGAATTGAGCGTGTACTATGAACAACAGAATAATAGGATAGATGAGCAAAATGACGCAGATGCTAAAGAGTATGAATATCTAAAGCGCCTCCTCCCTGTAGAACAAATTACAGAGCAAGTAAAAACTTCTGATTTAGTAAATCTTGTAAGTAATTTAGGGTGTACTATTTCGCGTATTATTAATGGCGAAATGGGATTGACAGAGTCATTAGAGCATCTTCAACAAGATATAGTTAGGAGAATCTGTGATAAACTAGATATTAGAATCGCAGACCATTTGGACGATTCTGTCTATGATGAATTCTACAACAAACTAAGTCATAGTGCCGTTATGGCGCAAATCGAAGGGAGTGTTCCCGTTGGGTATGGCGACGAGACAAAATATTTCTTTTGTAATGTTGAAGCTTTACCTCAGCGGGTCGTCAAGGAATGCGATGGAGTTATGTTACTGAAGTTTCGCAAGTGAATATATGTCAACTTGCTTGT
>ULSN01011655.1_pt1 | contig 11958 bp, 5 predicted proteins | sample 1956771 | NCBI WGS metagenome assembly ULSN01 (sample SAMEA4835709, study PRJEB28245) | human gut metagenome | biome: gut microbiome; material: fecal sample | place: Denmark | collected 2008
TCGATTGACACCCACGTCGATCACCACGGCACCGTCGCCCACCATGTCCGCTGTAACGAACTTCGGACGGCCGATCGCCACGACAAGAATCTCCGCTTCGCGTGTCACATCCGCCAGGTTCTTCGTCCGGCTGTGAGTAATGGTCACCGTAGCATTCTCATCGAGCAACAGCTTGGCAACGGGAAGCCCCACGATCGTACTGCGGCCGATCACAACGGCTTTGCGTCCGGCCAGCTCCACGCCCGAATCCTTCAGGAGCTTCATGATACCCTTCGGCGTACAGGGCAGCACGCAGGGCTGTTTCTGCCAGAGAGCCGCCACATTGAGGGGGTGGAAGCCATCCACATCCTTCTCCTGACGAATCCGTGCGATCACCTTATCCGAATCGATATGTTTCGGCAGCGGCAGCTGGATCAAAATTCCGTCCACCGTATCGTCGGCATTGAGGTCGTCGATAATTTTCAGCAACTCCTCCTCCGAAATGTCCGCCGGCTTGCGAATCGTCGTATTCAGGATACCGACCTCGTCGGCAGCCTTCGTCTTACCCGTCACATAGGATACGCTGCCCGCATCCTCACCGACCAGCACCACTACCAAATGGGGCAGCCGGCCGTATTTCTCCGGGAATGTCTTCACCTGCTCGGCCATCTTGGCCTTGCAAGCCGCCGCTAATTCTTTTCCGCTGATTACCATATATTGTTTTGATTTTAAAGATTGCTTATCCGTCCCATCCAGGGATTCGAAGGACAAATATAACTATTTTTTCACTAAAAACGAAAGAGCCTTCATACCGATATCGGATCGATAGAAAAGATTCTCGCAACCGATTTTCCGGACCTCCTCGAGCGCCCGGCACCTGGCCTGCTCCGGGTCGGCACTCCGGCAGACGACGATCATCACCCGGCCGCCCGAGGTAACGAGCCGCCCCTCTTTTATCGCCGTGCCCATATGGTACACTACGCCGTCCACCTGCTCCGTTCCCGTAATTTCATACCCCTTCTCATAGGAGCCGGGATATCCTTTCGATGCCAGCACGATCCCCAGAGTCGCAAAGTCGTGCCACTCGGCCTCGCCCGGATCCCGTCCGTCGGCTACGGCGCTGAAAATATCGTAAATGTCGCTCTTCAGGCGGGGCAGCACCACTTCGGTTTCGGGATCGCCGAAACGGGCGTTGAACTCGATCACGCGGATTCCCTGCGGGGTCTTCATCAAACCGCCGTAAAGCACGCCCGTGAAAGGACATCCCTCGTCGCAGAGAGCGTCGGCCGTGCGCTGCATCACCTTTTCCAATGCGAAAGCCTCGTCTTCCGGAGTAATGAACGGCAGCGGGGAGTATGCTCCCATACCGCCCGTATTGGGACCTTCATCGCCGTCGAACGCCCGTTTGTGATCCTGCGCCAGCACCATCGGCAGCACCTTGCGCCCCGACACGAAACACATGAACGAAAATTCGGGTCCGGTCAGAAAATCCTCCACGACCACACGTCCCTTGCCGAACTTGTCGTCCAGCAACATGTCGCGCAACGCGGCATCGGCCTCCTCCATCGTCCGGGCGATAACGACACCCTTTCCCGCAGCCAGACCATCGTATTTCAGGACGGCGGGCAGAGGGCGCGAACGAACGTACTCCGAAGCCTTCCGGTAATCGTCGAACGCCCGGTAACCGGCCGTCGGAATACCGTACCGCCCCATCAGATCTTTTGCAAACTCCTTGCTCGACTCGATGCGGGCCGCCGCCTTCGTCGGGCCGAAAATACGAAGTCCCTCCTCACGGAAGCGATCGACGATACCGGCCACGAGCGCCGCTTCGGGTCCTACCACCGTGAGGTCGATCTCTTTTTCACGAGCAAGGGAAAGCAATCCCTCGACATCGGTATCCTTGACCGGCACACACTCGGCCTGACGAGCGATACCCGCATTGCCGGGAGCGCAATATATCTTCGAAACCTGCGGCGAACGCGACAACGCATCGACGACGGCATGTTCGCGGCCACCGCCGCCTACGACTAAAACTTTCATAACCTATCGTTTATTCCCGACCGCACTTTCCGCAAAGAGCGGCTCGGAAATCGTCCATAAAAAATAATCCGACCGACGGACACGAAATCCGCAGTTTAATGTTTGAAATGACGCATCCCGGTAAACAACATCGGAATACCCGATTCATTGGCCTTCCGGATCGAATCCTCGTCCCGGACGCTGCCTCCCGGCTGCACGATCGCCTCGACGCCGCTCGCAGCCGCCAGGCTCACGCAGTCGTCGAAGGGGAAAAAGCCGTCCGAAGCCAGTACCAGCCCTTCGGTCACACCCTGGGCATGGGCCTGCTTGAGCGCGAGTTCCGCCGAGCCGATGCGATTCATCTGCCCCGCTCCGACACCCAGCGTACGACCGTCCTTCACCACTACGATAGCGTTCGACTTCACATGCTTGACAATACGCCAGCCGAAATCGAGATCGGCGAGCTGCCTTTCCGTCGGCCGCTTCTCCGTCACGCACATATCCGCCGTCACGGGACGTGTTTCGAGGTCGAGGTCCTGCACCAGCAATCCTCCCGTCACACTCACCAACTGGCGCTGCTTCGCATCGCTCTTCTCCATCGGAACTTCGAGCAGACGCAGATTCTTCTTCGTCGAGAGCACTTCGAGGGCTTCGGGCGTAAACGAAGGGGCCATGATGATCTCCAGAAAAATCGGCTTCATCAATTCGGCCGCCTCACGGGTCACAGGTCGGTTCAGGGCGACGATACCGCCGAAAATCGACACTTTGTCGGCCTCGTAAGCCTTCGTCCAGGCATCCGCCGCATCCCGCCCCACCGCAGCACCGCAGGGATTCATATGTTTGAGTCCCACGCAGAACGGCTCATCGAACTCCCGCACGATCGCAAGGGCTGCGTTGGCATCCTGTATGTTATTGTAGGACATCTCCTTGCCATTGAGCTGCCGGGCATAGGCCAGCGAATAGGGCACCCGTTCGCCGCTGCGGTAGAACTTGGCCTGCTGGTGCGGATTCTCGCCGTAGCGGAGCGGCTGAACCAGATCGAACTCCAGGAACAACTTCTCGTCGAGCCCCGCTTTTTCACGCATGTACGTAGCGATCATCGCATCGTACTCGGCGGTATGGGTATATGCCTTGGCCGAGAGCTGCAACCGCAATCGGGGAGTCGTATTGCCGTATCCCCTAATCTCCGCAAGGATCGTGTCATAATCCGCCGGGTCGCACACTACGGTCACGTCCTTGTAGTTCTTGGCCGCACTGCGCAACATCGAAGGTCCGCCGATGTCGATATTCTCGATCGCCTCGTCCATCGTCACCCCTTCGCGGGCGATCGTCTGACGGAAGGGATAGAGATTCACGCACACCATGTCGATGAACTCGATGCCGTTCTCCCGCAACGCTTTCAGGTGGTTCGGATCGTCGCGGCGAGCCAGCAGGCCGCCGTGCACCTTGGGATGGAGCGTCTTGACACGTCCGTCGCAGATCTCCGGGAACCCCGTCACATCGCTGATGTTGATCACCTCCACGCCGCTTTCAGCCAACAGTTTCATCGTACCGCCGGTGGCGATCACCTGCCAGCCGAGCTCTCGAAGTCCGCGCGCGAACTCCACCACGCCGGTCTTATCGCTCACACTGATTAATGCTCTCATATTGCTAATTTATATAGGCAATCATATCTTTCAATATACCATTTCCGACGATCTCAACACCGAATCCGAGAGTCGCTTATTCGCGGTCCAATGACCGCATTTACCACTCCGCCTTCCCCTAATCCTTTCTCGAAAGGGACTCGGGTCGCTGCATTTCCAAAGAGGTACACTAAAGGATATGATCGCGTTAATATATACGTAGTTTTATCGTTTTCGACTCGCGGTCGCCGTTATTCACGGTATCCGACGATGTGTTTCCAGGTCCGAATCCGCACTAAACCGCGACGTTCCCGCGATCCTATTGCTCCGCAACCAACTTTGCCACCGTTTCCACATACAGCGGATGTTCGACGGCATGCACCCGGGCTTCCAGCTCTTCCGGATCGCTCCCCAGATACTCGAAAGCCCGCTGGGCGATGATCCGGCCCCCGTCGAGCTCTCCGTTCACATAGTGGATCGTCACGCCGAAGACCTTGACGCCGTAAGCAAAGGCATCGGCAATGGCATGCGCCCCCTTGAACGCAGGCAACAGCGAGGGATGAATATTGACGATCCGGTCGCGGTACGCCTCCAGCACCACATCGGAAAGGATGCGCATATACCCCGCCAGACAGATCAGCTCGACCCTTTCGGCCCGAAGCCTGCGGACGATCTCCCGTTCGTAGTCGGCTTTCGAAGGGTACTCTTTGGGGTTGAACGTAAAAGTCGGAATACCGTAACGGGCAGCCCGCTCGTTCACGAAAGCCCCCGGCTTGTCGCAGACCATGAGGGCGATGCGGGCCGCAATGCGCCCATCGGCACAAGCCGCAGCCAATGCTTCGAAGTTGGAGCCGTTTCCGCTGGCGAATACTGCGATCGTCTTCATCGCCCTATCGGATTTCCACGCCCGGACGATCCGTCGCCCGGCCGATCACCGAAGCTTTCTCGCCCTGTTTCTCCAAAATGGCAATCACTTCGGAAGCCTCATCCTGCGAAACCGCGATCACCATACCGATACCCATGTTGAAGATATTGAACATCTCGCGGTGAGCGATCTTGCCGTATTTCTCCAACAGGCGGAACACGGGCAGGATCTCCCACGTCCCCTCGTGAATCTCGATACCCTGGCCCTCGCTCAGGATGCGGGGAATATTCTCGTCGAAACCGCCGCCCGTGATATGACTGATGCCGTGCACGTTACAGGCTCGGATCACTTCGAGCACCTGTTTCACGTAAATTTTGGTCGGCGTCAGGAGCACCTCGCCCAACACACGGCCGTCCAATTCGGGATAAGCCTTGCGAAGATCCAGTCCTGCATCGGCAACCACCTTACGCACAAGGCTGAAACCGTTCGAATGGACACCGCTCGACGCGATACCCACCAACACGTCGCCCACACGCACCTTCGTACCGTCGATCAGGCGCGACTTCTCGACCACGCCGCACGTGAAGCCCGCAATATCGTACTCGCCGCCGGCATACATGCCCGGCATCTCGGCCGTTTCGCCGCCGATGAGTGCACAGCCGGCCTGACGGCAGCCTTCGGCCACACCCGCCACGATCGCTTCGATCTTCGCAGGCTCGTTGTGCCCCACGGCTACATAATCCAGGAAGAAGAGCGGCTCGGCCCCCTGCGCCAGCACGTCGTTCACGCACATAGCCACGGCGTCGATGCCGATCGTGTCGTGCTTATCCATCTCGAAAGCCAGCTTGAGCTTGGTTCCCACGCCGTCGGTACCGCTCACGAGCACCGGCTCCTTGACATTAAGCGCCGAGAGATCGAACATTCCGCCGAAGGCGCCGATGTTACCCATCACGCCCAACCGCGAGGTCGAAGCCACGTGTTTCTTGATGCGGCGCACCACTTCGTATCCGGCCTCGAGGTTCACACCGGCCTTTTCATAACTTTCCGCCATAACAATAGTTGGTTTTAGCTGTTTCCTGAATATTTCCACCCGATGTTTTCGAAATACGCATGCAGGACAGGTTCTTCCCTGACACCGCAGATCGAAAACGAAGCGGTTTGTTTAACATTTTTCTTTTTTGTTCGCCTCCTCGATCGTCCCGTAAAGCGACGTCGGATAATTGCCCGTGAAGCAGGCCATGCACAACTCGCAGCGATTGCCCGCCTTCAGCAAGGCATCGGGCGAGAGGTAAGCCAGCGAATCGGCTCCGATATACTCGCACGCCTCCGGAACCGACATGCGGGCGCACAGCAGCTCCTCGTACGTCGAAGTATCAACACCGTAAAAACAGGGATTCTTGAACGGAGGGCTGGCGATGCGGACATGAACTTCCGTGGCCCCCGCCTCACGCAACAGACGCACAATGCGCCGGGAGGTGGTACCGCGCACGATCGAATCGTCAATCAGCACCACACGCTGCCCCGAAACGATACCGCTCACCGACGAAAGTTTCATCCGCACGCCCTTCTCACGCATCGACTGCGACGGCTGGATGAAGGTGCGGCCGATGTATTTGTTCTTGATAAGTCCCATCTCGTAGGGAAGACCGCTCGCTTCGGCGTATCCCATGGCAGCGCTCAAACTCGAATCGGGCACTCCGACCACGATGTCCGCGTCTGCGGGCGCCTCCTTGTAGAGCAAGCGTCCCGACTCCTTGCGGAAGGCGTGCACGTTACGGCCCTCGATGTCGCTGTCCGGGCGGGCGAAATAGATATACTCCATCGCACACATCATGTGGCGCTTGAACATCGAATAGTCGCTGCTGCGGATGCCGTGCCGGTCGATCGTAACGATCTCTCCCGGCTCTACGTCACGCACGAATTCGGCACCCACCACCTCGAAGGCGCAAGTCTCGCTGCTGATCACATAACCGTCCCCCAGCTTGCCGATCGAAAGGGGCCGCAGGCCGTACTTATCGCGGCAGGCATAGATGCGGTTGGCTGTCATCACCAGAAATGCGAACGCTCCTTCGAGCATATTGAGCGCCTCGATGATCGAATAGATACGGGGCCGGTTGTGGTTGCACACCTCCTTCTTGATCAGGTGGGCGAACACTTCGCTGTCCGAAGTGGACTGGAAAAGACTGCCCTTGTTCTCCAGGTAGTTGCGCAGCAGATCCGCATTAACGATATTTCCGTTGTGGGCCAATGCGAAATCACCCGTGTTATGATGGAACAGAAAAGGCTGTATATTCTCCGTCCCGCCGCCACCGGCCGTCGAATAACGGACATGACCGATGGCCATATCGCCCGCAAGGTTTGCCAGCTTGGCTTCGTTGAACACCTCCGTAACAAGTCCTTCGCCCCGGACACGCCGCATCGCCCCTTCCTTCGAAACGCTTACGATACCGCACCCCTCCTGCCCGCGGTGTTGCAGGGAGTGGAGTCCGTAATAGGTCAAGCTGGCCGCGTCGGGCACTCCCACGACGCCGAAAACGCCGCACTCCTCGTGCAGCTCCCGGTCGCAGATCGGCTGCATCATGCTCTCTTTGTGCATCGGAACTTATTCGATTACTTTTTCCAGACGGGCCAGGATCTCCTCGTAAGCCTCGCGCACCTTACCCAGGTCACGACGGAAACGGTCCTTGTCGAGTTTCTCGTTGGTAGCCATATCCCACAGCCGGCAGGTATCGGGCGACACCTCGTCCGCCAAAACGATCTCGCCGTCCGACGTGCGGCCGAATTCGATCTTGAAATCGATCAGGTTGATGTTCATCTTGGCGAAGAGCTCCTTGAGCACCTCGTTGATTCGGGCGGTCATGGCATAAATCTGTTTCAACTCGTCGTAGGTTACGACACCCAGCGCCACCGCATGATGATCGTTGATCAGCGGATCGCCCAGCTCGTCATTCTTGTAACAGATGTCGAAAATCACGTTCGAAGGCTTCGTACCCTCCTCGATACCCAGACGCTGGGCCATCGAGCCGGCGATGACATTGCGGACGATCACCTCCAGCGGGATGATCCGCACACGGCGGCACAACTGGTCGCGGTCGTTCAGAGTCTTCACGTAGTGGGTCTTGATCCCCTTCTTGTTGAGATATTCGAAGATCAGGGTCGAGATCCGGTTGTTCAGCACGCCCTTGTTCTCGATCGTGGCCTTTTTGATGTTGTTGAACGCCGTCGCCGCATCCTTGTAGTGAATCAGGATCATGTCCGGATCGTCCGTCAGGAAAACCTGTTTGGCCTTACCCTCGTAAAGCATTTCGCCTTGTTGCATAGTGGTTGGTATTTTATAATTGTTATTTTGTTTTCCGGAAATAGTTCACCGCATTCGTGAAGATGTCCTGCACCTTCTCTCCGGCGATGTTCTTAAAGAGGTTCTCCCCGTAACGCTCCGTATGGCCCATCTTACCGAGTATCTGCCCGTCGCGGCTCACGATACCCTCGATCGCATAATACGATCCGTTGGGATTGTACGGGGCTTCGGCCGTCACGCGGCCTTCGGCATCGACATACTGGAACGCCACCTGCCCGTTCTCGAACAGCTCGCGGGCCAAAGGCTCGCTCACGACGAACTTGCCCTCGCCGTGGCTCACCGCGATCGAATGGATATCGCCCACCGAGAAACTCGACAGCCACGGGGAGTTGGTCGTCGCCACGCGGGTCGAAACGATCTGCGACACATGACGGTTGATGTCGTTGCGGAAGACCGTCGGCGACTCCCGGGTCACCATACCCAGCCGTCCGTAGGGCAACAGCCCCGACTTGACCAGCGCCTGGAAACCGTTGCAGATGCCCAGAATCAGACCGCCCCGGTCGAGCAGACGATGTATTTCTTCCGAAATATCCTTGTTGTTCAGCACATTGGCAATGAATTTACCGCTGCCGTCCGGCTCGTCGCCCGCCGAGAAGCCGCCGCAGAGCACGAAGATATGGCACGCAGCGATCGCCTCCTTCATCCGGCGGATCGAGTCGAAAATAGCCTCCGCCGTCAGGTTGCAGAACACCTCGCTGCGCACTTCGGCACCCGCCCGACGGAAGGCCTTCGCGGTGTCGTAGTCGCAGTTGCTGCCCGGGAATACGGGGATGAAGACCACCGGACGCTCGACCGCCTCGCCCGGATAGGTGAAGCTGCGGGGAGCCGGCATCGCCTCCATGATCGGCGCATGGTTGATTCCCTTATCGGGATAAACCGTCGCAAAGCGTTCGGTATTGGCCCGGTAAAGCTCCTCGAGCGGCATTTTTTCGCCGTTGATCGTGAGCGCTCCCTCCGCCTCGGTATGTCCCAGCAACTCGGCGGCCGGAAAATCGAGCGGCTCGGTGCTCTCCACCACGATCGAGCCGTAGGAGTTGTCGAACAGCGTCGCTTCATCCACCTCGACATCGGCACCGATGCCGTTGCCGAAAGACATCTTGGCCAGCGCTTCCGCCACACCGCCGAAGCCGACGGCATAGCCCGAAACGATCTTGCCGGACTCAATGGCCGAACTTACGAAATCGAAATTCCGCTTCAACGCCCCGGTATCGGGCATATGGTTTTCGAGCGGAGTATGCCGTACCAGGTAAATCGAATGGCCCGCCTTCTTGAAATCGGTCGAGATGACGCGTCCGGCATCGACAGTCGTAATACCGAAGGCCATCAGCATAGGCGGGACGTTGATCTGCTCGAAGGTACCGCTCATCGAGTCCTTGCCGCCGATCGAGGGCAGTCCCAGCTCAACCTGCATCTTCAGGGCACCGAGCAGCGCCCCGAGCGGCTTGCCCCACGTACGGGGCGACTTGGTCATGCGCTCGAAATACTCCTGATAGGAATAGCGCATCTTATCGTAGCGGGCACCCGCCGCCACGACTTTGGCCGCAGCGTCCACGACGGCATAGGCCGCACCGTGGTAGGGACTCCACGACGCCAGGAAAGGGTTGTAGCCGAAGGCCATAATGCTGGCCGTATCGGTATATCCGTCCGTCGGCAACTTCTGCACCGACACTTGTGTTTCCGAACGTTGCGTACGACCGCCGAAAGGCAGCAGCACGGTCGAAGCGCCGATCGTAGAATCGAACATCTCGATCAGCCCCTTCTGCGAGAGGACATTGTCGTCCGCCAGGTTCGCAAGCATCTTTTCGCGCAGCGTACCGCCCTTCACCTCGCGGCGGAAAGGATCGCGTTCCTCGACCGCACCGATCGCGGCCTGGGCATAGTGCTTGGCCCCTGCGCTGTCGATGAACTCGCGCGAAAGATCGACCACTAATTTGCCCTTGTTGTACATCCGCATACGGCGCGAGTCCGTCACGTCCGCCACATGGGTCACTTCGATATTCTCCTCGGCGCAGTAGCGCTTGAACTCCTCTTCGGCACTCGCTTCGATCACAACGGCCATACGCTCCTGCGACTCGCTGATCGCCAGCTCCGTCGCATTCAGACCGCTGTACTTGGTCGGCACGCGATCGAGGTAAATATCCAGGCCGTCGGTCAGCTCGCCGATGGCTACGCTCACACCGCCCGCACCGAAGTCGTTCGACTTCTTGATCAGGCGCGTCACTTCCGGACGGCGGAACAACCGCTCCAGCTTGCGCTCTTCGGGGGCGTTGCCCTTCTGCACCTCACTGCCGCACATTTCGAGCGACTTGTCGGTATGCTCTTTCGACGAACCCGTCGCACCGCCGACACCGTCGCGGCCCGTGCGGCCGCCGAGCAGCAGGACCACATCGCCCGGCACGGGGGACTCCCGGCGCACGTTTTCGGCTTTCACGGCACCGACCACGGCACCGACCTCCAGGCGTTTGGCCACATAGTCGGGATGATACACCTCGCGGACGTGGGTCGTGGCCAGTCCGATCTGATTGCCGTAGCTCGAATAACCGGCAGCGGCCTTGAGGCTGATGACGCGCTGGGGCAATTTGCCGGGCAGCGTTTCGCTTACGGGTTGATAGATATTTCCCGCACCCGTCACACGCATCGCCTGATAGACGTAGCTGCGACCCGACAACGGATCGCGGATGGCACCGCCCAGGCAGGTCGAAGCTCCGCCGAAAGGTTCGATCTCGGTCGGGTGGTTATGGGTTTCGTTCTTGAATTGCAGGAGCCATTTCTCGGTCCGGTCATCGACGTCCACATCGACGAAAACGCTGCATGCGTTGTTCTCCTCGCTCACCTCCAGGTCGTCGAGCAGTCCCTTGCTGCGCAGGTAACGGGCACCGATCGTCGCCAGGTCCATCAGGCAGATGCTCTTGCCCTCGCGCCCCAGTTCGCGGCGGATTTTCAGGTAAAGCGCCAGCGTGCCTTCGATCTCGTCTTTCACGAACGACTCCTCGACCGTAATGTTCTCCAGCTCGGTCGTGAAGGTCGTATGACGGCAATGGTCGCTCCAGTACGTATCGAGAATCCGCAGCTCGGTTTCGAACGGATCGCGACCCTCTCTCCGGAAATATTCGACCACTTCGCGCAGGTCGTCGGCATTCATCGCCAGACCGTTCTTCTTGCAGTAGGCATCGAGTTCCGCATCTTCCATCTCCCGGAACCCGTCCAATACCGGCACCGGTTTCACGGGGGCGCTTTCCAAATCGTCCAGGACCCGCAAATCCTTCTCGCGCGACTCCACGGCATTGATATAATAGCGACGAATACGCTCCATCGTCTCCTTGGGAAGTTTCGAAGGGAAGATCAGCAGCTTCGAACTCTTGATCTTCACCTCGGCCGAAGGATCGATCAACCGCACGCAGTCCACGGCCGAAGCCGCTCGCTGGTCGAACTGTCCGGGCAGGCACTCCACAGCCAGAAAGCTGTTGCCGCCCAGATCGCACGAATCCGTCACGGCATCGGTAACCACCTCGCCGAAGACCCTGTAACGGCTCTTCTCCAGCAATTCGTCCGAAAAACCGAACAGGTCGTACACGTTCAGCAGCCGCAGGCCGTCGAGCGAAAGATTCAGGTTGGCATTCAGGTCGCGGAGCAGGCTCTCGGCCTCGACCCGGAATTCGGGGTATTTCTCAACGAAAATACGGTAACTCTTCATTATCTTATTTTTGACTTTATTTCACAAATCTGTCGGCCCACTTGGCGGCATACTCCTCGCCGGTCACACCGACGAAAGTCACGTGTCCCATCTTGCGCTTGGGCTTGGAAACGGTCTTGCCGTAAATATGGACATACACACCGGGGCGATTCTCCCGGGCAAGCGCCTCGGCCCGCTCCAGATCCTGTCCCAGGATGTTTTTCATCACGGTAGGGGCCTTCAGCTGCGGCTCTTCGAGGGGCATATCGAGCAGGTAACGGCACAGCTCCCGGAACTGATTGGTCGTCGAACCCTCGATGGTCCAGTGTCCGCTGTTGTGCGGGCGCGGCGCCATTTCGTTGAAATAGACCTCGTCTCCCTTCACGAAATATTCGATAGCCAGAATCCCCCGGTAACCGCAGTCGCGCATGAAACGCTT
>ULSN01045449.1_pt1 | contig 11946 bp, 9 predicted proteins | sample 1956771 | NCBI WGS metagenome assembly ULSN01 (sample SAMEA4835709, study PRJEB28245) | human gut metagenome | biome: gut microbiome; material: fecal sample | place: Denmark | collected 2008
TGGAAAAACAGTGCCAGCGAGTGCAATGAAAGCTTGCTTTCAGATTGCCGAGCGCAGCCTGTTTTATTGGAAAAACAGTGCCAGCGAGTGCAATGAAAGCTTGCTTTCAGATTGCCGAGCGCGCTTGTTTAACAAAGATATAAATTAAAATCGAGTATAATGAAAAAAGAATTTGTAATAGCCTCATTATGGTTTATCCCGTTTTTGACGGGATGTCAGGGTGATGTGGAGAAACCTAAAGCCAATGAACCTGTAAAGGTGAAGGCTGTGGTGGTGAAGGACTATGCTTATGTGAATCTGATGCGGTATTCAGGTACGGTGGAGGAGGAAAACGGAACATCGCTCAGCTTCGCTGTTGCAGGTACGATAAAGACCATGAACGTACGTTTGGGACAGCATGTGAGTGCCGGGCAACTCATAGCTACACTTGACCCGACGTCCATGCAAAACAGCCATAAAGTAGCGCATGCCGCGCTCGAACAGGCGGAAGACGCCAGCCGACGCATGAAAGAACTGCACGACAAAGGCAGCCTGCCTGACATGAAATGGGTGGAGGTGCAGAGCAAGTTGGAGCAGGCACGCTCAATGGAACAGATTGCGAGGAGGAATTTGGACGATTGCCGGCTTCGTGCGCCTTTTTCAGGCATAATAGCTGAAAAGAGTAAGGAGACTGGCGAGAACGTCGCACCGGGAATGCCTGTCGCACGTCTGGTGACAGCCTCCTCGCTTGTGGTGAGAATATCGGTACCTGAAGCCGAAATGCGTTCCGTCAGGACAGGTCAGAAGGCTGACGTGGCAGTCACTGCCATTGGAGGAGAGAAGATTGCCGCCAGAGTGGTGGAAAAAGGGGTTGTGGCTAATCCGCTTTCGCGCACGTATGAGGTGAGGCTGAAATTGGAGAATACTGACAAGGAGGTTCTGCCGGGTATGGTTACGGAGGTGTTCCTGCATCCTTATAAGACTGCTTCGGGAATACATTATGTCATACCTGCGCATGTTGTACAGATAGACGAGCACAACCGGTCTTTTGTATGGTGCGTGAAAGACGGCAAAGCCCGCAGACGCTTCATTGTTTGCGACGAATACTCAGTGGGTGGCGTGATAGTCACGTCCGGACTGTCTGCTAACGACAGCATTATTGTAGAGGGTCAGCAGAAAGTGTGCGAAGGAACGGAGGTGGCATTATGAGGAAAAGCAATTTTGTGGAATGGGCAATGCACTACCGGCAGATTGTCATCCTGTGCGTGGCTTGCCTCGTTGCATTCGGTGTCTACAGTCTGCTGCAGATGCGCAAAAACGAATTTCCCGACTTCACCATCCGGCAGGGCGTGGTAGTCGCGGTGGCACCTGGCAACACGGCGCGGGAAATGGTGGAACAGGTGGCGAAACCTTTGGAAGATTATATTTTCAGCTATAAGGAGGTGAAAAAAGAAAAGACGTTCTCCCGCAGCCGTGACGGTATTGTCTATATACAGGTGCAACTGAACGATGAGCTTAACAATAAGGACGAGTTCTGGAGCAAGTTCAAGCATGGCATATCCGACTTCAAGTCTCGGTTGCCGTCCAATGTGCTGGCGGTACAGGTGATGGACGATTTCGGTGACACGTCCGCGTTGCTCATCGCGATGGAAAGCGAGGAAAAGACCTATCGCGAGCTTGATGACTACATGGATGCTTTGCAGGAGCGTTTGCGCCGCATCCCGTCTGTAGGACGCATGTCGGTAAGCGGAATGCGGCACGAGCAGATTTCGGTATATATAGACAACGGCCGTCTGTCCCACTACGGCATCAGCGAAAGGACGCTTGCATTGGCTTTGATGCAAAAGGGATTCGCCACAAGCGGCGGAAGACTGAAGACCGACAGGCAGGTGACGCCTGTTTATGTAAGCCGCTCGCTCAATACGGTGAACGATGTGCGGCAGCAAATCGTCTATACAGACCCGCAGGGCAATGTCGTGCGACTGAAGGATGTGGCTCGCGTGGTACGCGAGTATCCTGATCCCGACAGTTACATAACATATAACGGAAAGAAATGTCTGCTGCTGTCTGTCGAGATGAAAAAGGGACAGGACATTGTGGCAATGGGCGATGAGGTGAACAGGACGCTGGACACGTTCAGAGAGGAAGAGCTTCCCGGGGAGGTCGGCATATTCCGCATAACCGACCAGAGCGAAGTGGTGGGCGACAGCGTATATAACTTTCTGAAAGAACTTGTCATCGCCATAGCAGCCGTCGTCATAGTGGTGGTGCTGTTGCTTCCGCTGCGCGTGGCACTGGTGGCGGCTTCCACCATTCCTATAACGATATTCATCTCTTTAGGACTGCTTTATGGCTTCGGTGTGGAACTGAACACGGTATCCTTGGCTGCGCTTATCGTCACCTTGGGCATGATAGTTGACAACTCCATCGTCATCATCGACAGCTATCTTGAGAAATTAGGCGAAGGCATGTCGCGATGGCACGCTTCCATTGAGAGTGCCACCCACTTCTTCAAGTCCATACTTTCAGCGACGCTGGCAATCAGCATCACGTTCTTCCCTTTCCTGCTCACCACGACAGGCATGCTGCACGATTTCCTGCAGACATTCCCTTGGGCTATCACGCTGATATTGGGCGTGTCTTTGCTGGTCGCCACCATGCTTGTGCCTTTCATGCAGTTTTGGTTCATCCGCAAGCCTATGCGGACAAATGGCAAGACGTTCTCTTTTCTCGATTGGCTGCAACGTTATTACAACCGGCTGATTGACTTTTGTTTCCACCATCCGAAATCCACATTGGCGGTGGGAGTGCTGTCTGTAGTTGTCGGAATGTTGCTTATCGGATCGCTGCCCCAGCAGATGATGCCGACGGCTGACCGCAACCAGTTTGCCGTAGAAATATATCTGCCGTCGGGAAGCGCGCTGGAACGTACCTCGCTGGTGGCTGACAGTCTGGAGCGCATTCTACGTAAAGACCCGCGTGTGGTTGGCATAGCCTCGTTCAAAGGCTGTTCGTCACCGCGTTTTCAGAACAGTTATGCGCCGCAGGTGGGTGGAACGGACTACGCCCAGTTCATAGTCAACACCGCAGGCATAAAAGAGACCGAACAGTTGCTCGACGAATATGCCCCGGTTTGGTCTGACGCTTTTACAGATGCCCGTGTACGCTTCAAGCAGCTGTCGTATAGCGAGGCGGTCTATCCTGTCGAATTCCGTCTTACGGGTGAGAATCTTGACACGTTGTGTCGTGATGCCGGAAAGCTGTCGGAGCTGATGCGCGGCATTCCGGAACTCACTTCCGTGCACACAGACTTTAACGAACCGCTCCCTACTTGCAGGATAGCACTGAAAGAGGATGAGGCGTCGCGCCTTGGCATCACCAACACCATGATTGAAAGTACGCTCGCCATGCGTTACGGTTCCGGGTTGCCGGTCTCTTCTGTCTGGGACGGCGACTACAGGATGAGTGTGGTTTTGAAGGGTGAGCATGCCGACAGAGCTGTGCCGGAAGTTCTTGAGGATGAGATGATTCCGGTTATGGGCGGTGTGACAAGCGTGCCTTTACGTCAGGTGGCGGATGCTGTGCCGATGTGGCAGGACGGACAGATTGTGCGGCGCAACGGCATCTATTCTGTCACAGTGGGCGCGGACGTGCGGCGTGGGGAGAACGGTACGGAGCAGATGAGGCGCATCGCTGCCATGTTGCCTGCGTCGCATCTCTCTCCGGACACAACCGTTACTCCTGGCGGTGATATAGAAGACACAAACGAGAAAATACCTCCGATACTGTCCGGTCTGGCGTTGGCAGCCTTGGTCATTCTGTTTGTGCTCATCGCCCATTTCCGCAAAGTGGGGCTGGCATTGCTCATATTTGTCTCCATGTCTCTATGTCTGTTCGGAACGGCAGCCGGTGTCATCATCCAAGGCATTGATTTCGGTGTTACGTGCTTTTTGGGCATTGTGGCTCTGATGGGCATAATTGTCCGCAACGGCATTATCATGATTGATTATGCCGAGGAGTTGAGGACTACAGAGAGAATGAGTTCCGCCGATGCCATCTACCATTCCGCCAGACGGCGTATGCGCCCCATATTTCTCACCTCGGCAGCCGCGTCAATGGGTGTAATCCCGATGATATTGGGCGGTTCCGGGTTGTGGATGCCCATGGGGACGGTCATCTGTTATGGCACACTGATAACGATGGTGTTCCTGCTCACCGTACTGCCGTGCGCTTACAGGCTTTGCTTCCGCGGCTCTACAAGGCACAGGACAAAAGCACTGTCAATAGGACAACGATAGAAAAAATGTATCAATAAAAACTTGGGAAATCATGAATATGAAAATAAACAGACCCTGTCGGCGGTTAATTGCGCTTGTTGTCAGCCTATGTCCGCTTCTGGCTTACGCACAGCATGCGTATACTTTGGACGAATGCCTGGAACTGGCGTTGAAGAACAACGTACGCATCAGGAACGCCGATAACGACCTTAACGCCGCGAAATTGCAGAAGAAAGCGGCTTTTACAAATTATTTCCCGACGGTCAGCGCTTCCGGAGGAGGCTTCTTAGCGGACAAGGGACTGCTGGAGATGAATACGGAGTCGGGCAGGCTGTCGCTGGTGGATGACGGCATTGTGGGTGGCGTCACCGCCACCTTGCCGCTCTTTGCAGGAGGACAGATAGTCAACGCCAACAGACTGGCTGATGTAAATGTGGAGGTAAGCCGTCTGCTGCGCAGACAGTCTGAAAATGAAGTGAGACTGACTGTGGAGCAGTATTTCTGGCAGGTTGTGACACTGAAAGAGAAGCTGCGCACCATAAGTATGCTGCAATCGCAGCTCGAACAGATACGCCGGGATGTGGAGGCGGCAGTGGCAGCGGGAGTGACCGACCGCAATGACCGTCTGCAGGTGGAGCTGCGCAATAACGAGATGCGGAGCCGGCATATCTCCGTGTCTAATACTCTTGACGTGTCTCTGCATCTGCTGGCTCAATACATAGGTTGTCCGAAGGACGGTGCCGGACATTTCGATGTGGATTGGGAAATGGACGGCGCGCTTCCCCCGCGTCCCGATGAGCTTTACCGCTCGCCTGAATCATCGCTTCCGCTCACCGTGGAATACAGTCTGCTGGACAAACAGGTGGATGCCGGCAGGCTACAGCATAAGATGAGTATAGGAAAAAATATGCCTGTCGTGTCTGTGGGAGGCGGTTATGTCTATGAGAACCTGATGGACCGCGGACACTCGTTCTGGATGGGAGGAATCACCGTGAGTGTTCCGATAAGCAAATGGTGGGGCGGCTCGCATGAAGTGAGACGGAAGAAACTTCAGGTGCGAAATGCGGAAAACCGGATGGCGGACCAATGCGAACTGCTTGTCATACGTATGCGAAATGCATGGAACGGCGTGAACGATGCCTATAAGCAAGTGGAGATTGCCATAGAGAGCATAGGGCAGGCTGAGGAGAACCTGCGCCTGCTGTCAGACTATTATAAGGCTGGCACATGCACCATGAGCGACTTGCTCGAAGCGCAGACGCTCTACCAGCAAAGCCGCGATAAATATGTGGAAAGCTACTCTATGTATGAAATAAAGAAGAGGGAATATCTTCAGGCTACCGGCAGATGAGGGGTTGGAAAGGTTAATTCTTGACAGACAATCATGTATGAGACATGTAAGTGGTAAAAGAGATGAGACGTGATTGACAGAGACAAACTCATATAATCACAGACGGCATCGTGCTCCGGGCATGCCTGTGCGCCCGTTCCGCCTGATTGATTCCCTTCGCGTCTTGCCGCAGCGGGCTGCGCCGTCACCGGGACAGGGGCAGTCTGACGCCTGGTTCGGGTTTGATGCTCATCGGGTGTCACGGCTTTGTATGAAGTAAAAAATATTGACAGAATGTTTTGATGAAACAGATATGCCGTGATGTTGCGAAAGCTCCCATCTTTCGCTATTTTCTTTCACTGACTTCGGAAAAAACGTATCCCGCGACATTGCGGTCATCCCGACATCACTTATACTGTTCTTTTTGCGAGGTGTCGGGTTGCTTTCTTTCTGCTTAGGATGAGATAAGGCGGTGCGGAAGAGCCTGTGTCATCATGCGATATGGGCTTTGTGGCGCGCTCATAAAGCCCATATCGCATGCCCATAAAGCCTTTCCTGACACGCGGAAAGTTGTCTCTATGTACTCTGTACTTGCAATGTGTTGATACTTAATGTTTTATGTCTATGCGCCAAAAACAGCGCATACGCAGACAATCGGCGGTCTGTTTGCCTCTGCGCGATTCTCAGAGACTTGTCGTTGTCCGTATAGTTCTCCTCATTAACACATGTCTCGTGTACACGCCGTTAGTCCGCGACACATGCGGATACGCTTTTTCTTTGTCGGTATTGTCGCAATGCCCGCGTCCTGTTCCGTGTTTTTCACTAACAGCCTGAGAACGCATTAGTGCTAAATCCGGCTGACAGCAGCACGAAATAATAATGGAAGTCTAATGGTCGATTATGGTTTATGAAAACGAGACCGATAAACATAAAAAATTATATTGAGTGATATGTGGCTTTTAATGATTCTAATCTTGAGTAGAAAAGATGATTTATGATACTCAACAAAAGCCTTTAATTGGAATGTTTCTTGTACATTTCTAATTGCTCAGAATCACAATCCCATATCCAAGACTTATCTTTAGAATTGTAACAGTAATTCTCATCCGGACCAAATGTGATGGTCAGCCAATAAAAACCGTCTTTTCTCTGTTCGTAATAGAAAATATAATCCTTGTACTCATAGGTCTCATTAATTCCCTCGAAAGGAGCTCCTATCTCATGAAGCCCGACAGGTAACCGTCCATTCTTGTCTTTGAAATCATCGACCATCCCGATAACTTCATTTGCGACTTCCTTTATCATATCCTCTTTACCAATTCCTATGTTTCTTCCCATAAGATTCACGACCAAAAGAGGTAATGCTACCAGTAAAATGAATCCAAATGCCTTTGTTCTGTTAATCATTTGGCTATCTTATTGTTAACAATTGTCATCAAGACAAATGCGGGTAAAGAAGCGATGGCAAATCCGAAGCAGAACAATACATACCAACCGTTTATCGATGGATCTCCATTACTGACATTGTAAATTGTCAAAGCCAGGTACACGCAATTGGTCCATATGTATGTTCTGAATGTAATATACTTTGTATTTGGGGATGTGAGCCATGAAAGGAAAGCCCCTAATACCCAGCAAAGCAAAAAGGTCAGCTGAATTGTCCATAATGAAAACCAGTTAACTTGAGCCAACGCAAACCAAATTACCGCAGCTAAGCAGAAGGTTAACTCTCCACATACAAGAGATAATGCCTCAAATATCCAGAATCGTTTATCAGTCAGTTTCATCGTTTGCCTCCTTTCCTGTTAATGAGCCAAAGAATACCGCCACAAAACAGCACATTCGCGCTGACCAGCAGAATGTTGGTCAACGAGTCGGGCGAGTCGAAGCTGAATATCAGACAGAGCATGAATAAGAACCTGACCGCCACCGAACCTATGAATTTACCAATCTGACCCATCATTTGCCGTATTTCTTTTTAAGGTATTCTCGGAGTTTGGGGGAATCTTTGCCTTGATACACATGATTGCGGTCGAAGACAGTCCAGCTGTCACCATCCGGGAAATCAATCTTTTCAAAGCTGGCTGCATCGGCACCCGGGATTATGGAATCCTGATAAAACACGTGTTTGTCATCTTTTCCATAATTAAAGTCCAGAGACGTTCCTCCCGCGAAGGATGTGACTTTGACAGGACTAAATGTTTTTGGATTTGCGCCTCTAACTAATTTATTAATCCACCATACATGCGACGCATCTTTATACCAGTTGTCGGAAATATGCTCGAAGGTTGCGACATCAGCGCCTTGAAGAATATTAAAATCCAAATCGTAAATATGCGTCCCGTCAGAATACATCAAACTTCCGAATTGAGTAAGTTTATTGTAATCTTTTATCTGGGTCGGTATTCCTTTTTGGTAGACTCTATACTTATCTTGTCCTATAGAGAAATCTACCTCCCTGAATGTTGCCGGATCTGCACCTGGAATCTCCTTCCCCTTGAAAAATACTTTATATTTATCAGCGGCATAATATCCTGATTGAATCAGTCGCTGCGCGTCTATGGGATGAAATGTGGCGTAATCGATGTTAGGAATTACCGTGCCGTTCAGGTAATATCCATTATACTTGTCTTTCCCCCAATTTGTATTTTCACCTGAGTTGTCTTTCAGAATCTCAAATGAAGATTTATCTCTTACATTTAGAGCCTTACCATTATAATAAAAATCATTCTTATCTTCCGTCAATTCATAGGAATGAATCTTGAAAGAGGCAGGCTCCACTCCCTTCATTAATTCACCTTTATCATATACGTTAGATTTGTCAGCAGCAAAACCTTTTTCAAGTACTCGAAATGTATGTCCGTCCGCTCCTGTTATTATGTCTCCCCGATAGAAAGCATGCGTCTTATCTTTGCCATAATCATCATTCAGAATTTCAAATGTCTCGGGGTCGGCATTCACCTTCATTGAATGATGCCCGCTCCCCTCGTTCCATGTGTGCCATGTCACTTCCTTGCCGTCATTTTTATAACCGGTTGTACATGACGTGAGTATCAGTATACCCAGAACGAAGACTGATATTGGAAAGTGTGTCTTACATGACTTTATCTGTTTCATGTGCGTCCATTATTTGTAATTAAGAAAGTCAAAACTGATAATCTACATTCGATGTGATATATATCCCATGAGATTAGAGCATGAATGGTCAAAACGAGATTCTTGTCCGTGCCACAAAGAAAATACAAATCTCTTTAAAACCATTATGATACTATGCACAAATTGCTTGAGACGAACAAAAAAATATATTATCCTTCATTGGCATGGCTCTGCTGTTTCCTGTTTTCGTCACTTTTCCTATGCCATTTTGTATCTTTTCGATTTATAGGCATTTACATTATGTGTTAGGTATGAGGTGGTTTGGGCTCCTCGGGACGGTGGACTGCCTGTAGCTTTGCAAGGATATTTCATGCGACATAAACCTAAACTGGAGATTGGAGTCCCCCTTGGGCTATTCCCTTGAACACCTTATGGATATGTATTATTTGATTCTTACAAACACGCAAAGGAGTACTGTCTACAAAGCTGATGCCGGTACATTTGCCCCAAAGTACCTTCTCGATGAACAAGGCAAGAGGGATTGCTACCTCATGTTTTATCTCTACGAAACGGTTGTAATAGACAACTTGTGGAAAAAGATGACTCATATGCTTGCAGACCCGTTCAAGATAAAAGTGTTTGAGACAACGATAACCCGAATCATGAAAAAGGATGATAATCATTATAACTTCCTCCCTTGACATGGTAGAAGAACGGTGATATTTCCGCTTTTTGAGTGTTTTGAGCATATATTTTGCCATCATTGCATCAAAAAAAAACTTGCAGAAGTCGTCTGCCATACAGAATATTTCTATAACTTTGTCCTTGGTGATCATAGCGATTATTGTTTGTAATTCTTTGTATTTTAGCACTATAAAGTTACAACAGTTCTCGCTAATCGCCAAATTTACAGACACTTACAATTCGTAGAACTCACGTTAAGGTAGGGCGTGAAAGTGTGTATGCAGTGCGTAACAACTTCTTTTTGTGTAATTGAATGATACAGATATGATTAGGAATTCACTTCTTCTTATAGAATAGATTGCGAGCATGTCACAAAATGCAAAAGTGATAATATTTCTGTTATACGAAATAAATTGTATACATATAATAAAGCAATATTGTAAAGACTTTACGTTTAACATGGAACTGATAAATGGACAGACTGACCGGTGAACAACGCCACCACTGCATGGCTGCTATACGTGGAAAGGACACCAAGCCTGAAATATTGGTGCGGAAATTCCTTTTCAGCCGGGGCTTCCGCTATCGGCTCAACCATCCACGTCTGCCGGGTCACCCGGATTTGGTGCTGCGTAAATACCGCACGGTCGTCTTTGTGAACGGCTGTTTCTGGCATGGTCATGAAAATTGCAAATACTTCCGTCTGCCTAAGACTAACATAGAGTTTTGGCAAAAGAAAATCGAGCGGAATAGGGAACGTGATAAAAAGGAGCAATGTCAGCTCGCTGCGATGGGCTGGCACTGCATCACTGTATGGGAATGTCAGTTAAAACCTAAAATCCGGATGCAGACATTGGAGTCATTGGCATACACCTTGAATCATATTTTTCTTGAAGACCGTAAGGTGAAAAAGTATGAAATGCCGGAAAGTGATAATAATCTTATGGCGGCAGAACCGGAACCTTTATATGGAAAGGAGGAGAAAGCGAAGAAACAATAGCGTGAAACATCAACTGAAACATGTTCGTTATAAGCCAAAATGATGAGTTATTTTTCTCGTTGTTGTCTTACTGATGTGTCTCTGTCATAGTATCATAACAATATTGGACGAATAATGTCAGAGTCGGATATTATAATAAGTATACACTCAAAATAAATTGCCATCATATTGTTTACTGTTCTGTATCTGAATTTAAAAGTCCGAAGTGTGAGTGTGGCTTGCTACACTACCGATGAGACTTTGGAATGAAACCCTGAACAGCGCATAGGATGATGACAAAGAGATATATAACATATGGGTAATTTTATAATATCGCTTGATTTTGAAAAGCTGCTTAAACGAATCTTTAAAATGAACATCACTTTATAGAGTCGTAGAACTCTTTTATATCTTCATCGTTGATGATGTATGACACCTGAATATTCTTCTGTGCTATTTTCTCAAGCTGTTCTATTTCTTTCACAGTCCAAGACGCATAATTCTTTAACTGTGCAATTATTGAATGAGTCTGTTTAAAACTATTACTGTTTTCCAAATCCAGTATCAGTTTCTCTTTTTCTTTATTCTCTATGTTCACTGTACCGACATCCTGGCTCGTCTGTTCTCTTTTATTTTTATAATGTATGGACATCAGTTTTTCGTTTGACACCGTCTGGTCTATAATGGCTTTCACCAAACAGTCTAACTCAGAACCATACGTATAATCAGCCGGTGCAAAATATTTAATTCTCTTGTCTTCCATCATTTTATACACTTTCCTTTTATCCTTGGTCTCAGGATTGTATACTCCGATGGAATGCCCGCAATTCGTGTTTACAAGTTTCATACACGGAATATCCGTATCGCTGTCTCCTATATAAATCATGTTACGGAAGGGAATCCGTATATCTTCAGGTGCAAAGTAATCGTTCACACCAAAATCGTTGACGTCTAATGTCCCTTTTTCTATTCTGAAAAGGAATTGTGTCTTGCTTGTGTAATTGATTACTTGCGCCGGCCATTGAGCAACTCCGTCCTTATCATAATAAAACGAACTGGCGTAAATCTTCTCAAACTTCGATGCCACTTTTGTCCCTTCAATCATTTCTTTCAAGCCTGATGAAATAATGTAATGCTCTACAATGACACCTTTCTGTTTGCCATACTCCTTGATACGGTCAAACCAGCTCTCAACACCGGGGAACAATTTCACTTGTCCTCCGTAGTCCATCAAAGTCTTTTTGTTGAATATGAATCTCCCATGTGCTTTCTGAATCATAGTAAACATATAGGCAAGATTCTGGTCCATATCGTTTTCTTCTGCTAAACCGTTAGATTCTTTCCAGAAAGATTCAATCTCGTAACCTACAGATTGGATATATCCCTGTGCCTGCATGTCATCAGGAGACAATGTCTTGTCAAAGTCGTAGCAAATTGCCACAACAGGCTTGTCTTCCTTATTCTTTCTTATAAATTGTTTGCTCATATAGATGAAACTAAAAAAATGAGGCACAATTTTGCAATCATGCCTCATTCCATATTATTAATTACGATACTTATTTCACTTCCTCAAATATAAAGTGTATTGATAATCAGTTAGT
>ULSN01046753.1_pt1 | contig 11906 bp, 7 predicted proteins | sample 1956771 | NCBI WGS metagenome assembly ULSN01 (sample SAMEA4835709, study PRJEB28245) | human gut metagenome | biome: gut microbiome; material: fecal sample | place: Denmark | collected 2008
TTAGATACTCAGGATAACAAGAATAAAGCACAAGATGTTTCTATCAAAGCACATACTGCTGCTATCAAAGCAAATAAAGAAGCAATCAAAACCAAAGCTGATGCTTTGGAGACAACAAAAAACTTTGCTAAAGTACAAGAGCAACTGGACGCTCAAGACAACAAAAACAAAGCACAAGATGCTTCCATCAAAGCAAACGGCGCAGCAATCAAAGCTAACAAAGATGCTATCGATGCTAACGCTGCAGCAATTAAAGCTAATAAAGCAGAAGCAGATGCAACAAATCAATATTTTAACAGCCGTATCGAAAACAATACCGCTAACATCGATAAAAACAAAGTTGCTATCGAGAATGAAACCCAAGCTCGCATTGATGCTGATAAAGCACTGAGCGATAGAATCAACCAAAATGCAGCAGATCTCAATCAAGAAACTATTGACAGAGTAGAGGCAGATAATCGTTTGCAAACCGCAATCGATCAAAAAGCTGACAAGACCACTGTAGCAGAAAACACTGCAGCAATTGAGTCTAACAAAGCTGCAATCGCTCAAGAGAAAAAAGATCGTGAACATGCAGACCAAAAACTGCAAGATCAAATCACTATCAACAAAGGTCAAATCGAAAACGAAGCAACCAACCGTGCTAACGAAGACAAACGCATCGAAGCTAAATTTGACGGCGAAGTATCCCGTCTGGATGGCAGAATCGACAAACTGAATGATAACGTACAAAAGGTTGGCGCTATGGCTGCTGCTATCGCAAACCTGCACACCATGGGTTATGATCCGGAAGCTCCGACCGAAATCGCTGTAGGCGTTGGCCAATACCGCGACAAGACCGGTATGGCTCTGGGTGCATTCCACTATCCTAACCGCGACTTCATGCTGAGCTTCAGCGTATCTACCGCTGGCGACGAATTCATGGGCGGCATTGGTGCAACCTGGAAATTCGGCCGTAAATCTCCGGAAGAACTGCGTCAAGCTGAAGCTGAAAAAGCTGCAAAAGCAAAACTGGCTAAAGCAGAAGCTGCTAAAAAAGCTGCAAAAGACGCTCGCGTAGCTGCTCAACAAAAGAGACATGCAGAAATGCTGGCTGCTCGCACCGGTAAATAATTTATCGTAAAATCCTATAATCAATAAGAGGGCAAGGGTGACTTTGCCCTCTTTTTGTTATATAATGGATATAATAAAATTGTTGATTATGCGAGGTGCAAAAAATGCGTTACATTAAGCTTTTGATAATGCTGATATTATTGAGTATTGCTGCCGTAGGCAACTGCCAGAACCTGCAGAAGGCAGGCGAAACCGATGTCGGTACACTTTATGTGGATGTTGATTCGGTGCAGAGCCTGAGCAAAAGCGGACAGCTGTATCTGGCTGTGTTTGCGGAGGAACAGTTCACAGACGCTGAATTTTTAAAGTCACTGCGCGAGGAGGAATCGCTGCAGAATGCTGTAAGTGCCATGTATTTGTATCTGTTCAACAGCAACGGTACGGAATATACCAAGGCAGCACACTATATTATTGATAAAGACGGCAAGGTGTGCCTGGACATGGGCGGTGAAGCAGCACTGCAGCAGACCAAGGGCAACAAGGAAATGCTTAATGTATATACCAAAGCATTGGATGCATTAAACAAAAAGGTGCAGCAGAATAAATGGCTGCATAAATAAAAGCCTGCTGTAAAATTCCGAGCACGCAGAACCTGCGGGAGCATTGCCTGTTGCAGTTGAGCGCGTGTGCCGGTGCTTACAGAAAAAATTAGCAAAATTTTATACACTTTAAACTGACAGATTAAAAATGAAGCGTACATATGACTTGCAAGTATGTACGCTTTTTTATTGGCGTGATATAATAAATATATCAGCAAACGAAGCTGCTGATTTGTAAAAGAAAAGGGAAGTAAGATACACATGCGTAAATTAAAGTTTGTTTTTCAGATTATCATAGCCCTCATCGTGGCGCTGGCAGCGTACAGCGGCCTGTATCAGCCGAACGCCGAGAGCGTGCGCGCCGCAGTCAAAAACAACATGCCGCATAGCATGCAGCAGAAGCAGGACATAGGCGCAGCGCAGGGCAGACTGCGCATCAGCGTGCTGGATGTGGGGCAGGCGGATGCGATTTTGCTGCAGGACGGCAAGCGTAATATTATGGTTGATGTGGGCAACGACGTTAAGGACAAGGTTGGCGACAGCGGTGGCAGGCAGGCGTTGATTAAGGCGCTGGACAAGGCCGGAGTCAATAGGATTAAGACAGTTTTTGTGACGCACCATCACCGTGACCATATGGGCAATATCATGTATGTGCGCGGTAAATACGGCGTCAGCAATATTTATGACAGCGGTTATGTCAACAGCGGCTACAAGGCGTCCGTGGCGCTGGACCGGGATTTGCGCGCCGGCAAGTACAACGGACAGGCGCTGAAGGCCGGGGATAAGATTACGATTGACAAAAATTATTATATCGAGGTGCTGGCGCCGGGAGATTTCCTCAGCAAAAAGGACCTGAAGAATATGAATAACACCAGCCTGGTGCTGATGCTGCATTACGGTAGCTTTAAGATGCTGCTGACGGGTGATGCGGAGGCACCGGTGGAGGATGCTTTGCAGCAAAAATATGGTACTGCACTGCAGGCGGACGTGCTGAAGGTTGGGCATCACGGTAGCAAAACATCGTCCTATTGGCCGTTCATCAGCAAGGTTAAGCCTAAATACGCTCTCATCAGCTGCGGTGATTTTTCGATTTACAAGCATCCGAACAAGAACGTGGTGGGCAGCTTAACGCATCTTGGCGCGAAGGTGCTGACGACGCACGATCACGGCACGCTGACGGTGACAACGGACGGTAAGAGCTTTGATGTGCTGACGGAGCGGTAGGAATGGTGAATAAATTTGACTTGTAACGTAAAATGAGTTACAAATCAAATTTGTGTAGAATTTATTTAATATGTATAAGCGTGTTTGAATGTACTGATGTAGTGATAAAGGACTTGTAGTTGCCTAAAGAGCATAAGTGGGGTAGAATAGGGAATAGAAAGAAGAAGCGGAGGTTGTAATGATGATTAACAACAAAAAAAATAACAAAAATAATAACAAAAATAATGCAAGTAACGGAAGTAACAATAATAATCACACTGTCAATAAATTTACGAAAGGTAATGATACTAACGTAAATAAGAAGAATAATGCTAACAATAAATTTACTCCTAGTCATGAAAGTGAAAAATCTAATAAAACGAGTAAAGAAAAGTTGACATTATTAATAGACTTTAAGAAGAATAAGGGACTGAAAAAACCTAACAAAGAAATGCAATGTGTATTTCAAGAAAATATTTATTCCCTGATAAAAGAAAAGGGGTTTAGTTCAGAGACTGTAAAGTTTATTATTGATGGGTACATGTTTAATAGTGTTGATGCTGTTGAAAAATATTTTGCTTCATCGCAATCTGCCAAATATGAAATGCAGGCTTTAATTAAATATATCAAGGCTGATGCCCTAAATGCCCAAATAGGTTTTAAGATTCTTGTCGCATTTATGGGCAAGTATTGTGATTATAATAAACCTGTAGCAAAACTTCTTATGCCTGAAATTATCAAAGCAATAAATGTCATGGCATTTAGTCGAGAAGATAAGAATAAGCTTAATAAAGGTAATGCTGCTGTTTTTAAATCAAATTGCTTTGATTTAGTTTTAAATGATTCTAATGAATTATCTCAGCTCGATACTGAATCATTGGATGTAAATGATATTGCAATATTTAAAGAGGTAATGGAACCTGTAATAGCTTCTTATAGGGAATCACAGAATAAAAACGATAATATTAAGGCTGAGAAAATCATGAAATGGCTTGGAATATCGGTTGAAAAAAATAAAGAAGCGTCAACTGATATGACTGAACCTGCTGATCAAAAGCAACCAGATAAGCCTGAAGTTAAAACTGTTACTGTACAAAACAATGAGGATAAACCATTTCTTCAAAATAAATCGATTGAGGAAATTTACTCACTTTTAAAGAATGTAGATAATTCCTTGAGCGAATTACAGGGACAAAATACTAAGGTTTTAGCAGAATGCAGCAGTTACCAAAATGAGATAGAAGAACTTAAGTCAAAAATTCAGAAGCAGGAGAATGCTTTAAGCAGTAAAGAAGAAATCTGCAATACCCTGAATAGTAATCTCAGTGCTTTGAAAGCTGAACTGGCACAGCAGAAATTAGCTAATGTGGAGTTAACAGAAAAATATAATAAGCTGGAAACAAAGTATAGCAAGCTTAATGAACTGTATAATATTCAGGAAATTGAAGCAAATAAAAAACATCGTGAGTTTATTGTAAAATTGGGTAACAGCTTAAAGCTTTCCCATGAAGATTATGAAATGATATTACAGATGAAGAATGGTGAAAGCAAGGCTTCACAACTGCAGGAGACTGTTCAGGAGATTTTTGATATATTGAAAAAATATGATGTTAAAATAGGTGGCTAATATGAGTAATAATTTAAAAATTTCATTTGGCATTGATTTCGGAACAACAAAAAGTGGTGTAGCGTTCTACATACATGACAATGGTAAATTAGTACGCTGCGGTGATCTGGACGGAGCACCGTTAACGTCTTCTGTTGCCATCAACAGAAGCACTGGAGAAGTAGTTGTAGGTTCTGCTGCTAAGACAAAAAGAATAGAGTGGGGAGAGCAGGCCAGCTATATACATTCAGTAAAAATGAATATGGATAATAAGAATTGGTATATTGAAGTTTGTGGCGTGAAAAAATACGTGGAAGATATAGCTTCTGAAGTATTTTTAGCTTTGAAAAAGGAGGCAATGAGTCAATATAATTATGATATTGACAGTGCAATCGTAGCTATTCCTGTAGGATTCTCACCTGAAAAGCGTGAAAAAATCAGACAAGCAGCCAGAAAAGCAGGAATAGAAATTAAAACCTTTATCAGCGAGCCTACAGCAGCTTTTTTTGCTAATTATAAGGAACTGAAAAATGCTGAAACTGTGGCGGTCTTTGATTGGGGCGGAGGAACCCTGGATGTCTGTGTCTTGAGAAATGACCATGGTAAAGTAGCAGAGCTTGCCAGCAAAAGTCTTGCTCTTGCTGGTGACAATATAGATGAAAAGCTGGCTAAGATGATTCATAAGAATGTTGTTCCCGATATCAGATTTGAAGATATACCGGAAATAGACAGGATACACATTTTGGACAGAGCTGAAAGAACCAAATGTCTTTTCTTAAGTAAAAATGAGGCACAATGTCGTGTGCCAAGGTACATTTCTGATGATATAACTGTTTCGGAATTTATAAAATATGGTACTTTCAGTGCATTAATTGAACCGGAGATAAAAGAGGCACTAAATTGCCTTAAAGAAACTATTGAAGAAAGCAAGCTGAACTTCACTAATATTGATAAAATTTTGCTTGTAGGCGGCAGCTGTAATTTAAGACCTTTGCATGAGATTCTTGTCAAAGAATATGGTGAAGAACTTGCAGGAAAAATCTTTTTTCCTGATGAGCCGGAATGGTGTGTTGCGGAAGGTGCCGCTATACTTGCAGATAAAGGCGGACAGTATTATACAAATCAGTCAGTAGGTGTTATCCTGGCTGATGGTAATTATTTTGAAATATTACCTAAAAATACACCGATTGCTCAATGGAAAAATGAGGTTCGCTTTGCAGTTACTGATCAATCATTAGAAGCAAGATTTATTTTTAGTGGCAGTGCGGATATAGATAAAATGCCGGAAAGATATAATCTGTTCAGAGTTGAAGCTAGTGGATTTCTGCGTGAGCAGATTATACTTAATGCTATGATAGACAATGATTTGATATTCCGTGTGTCTGCCCAAAGTACATTTAGAAAAGCAACCGAATATGAAAACTGGTGGAAATATAGTAATTTAAAATATTATTATAAGATTTGACGAGAAGAGTGATATTATGAGTAAACTAGCGACAAACGTAACTTTGGAAAGCAACGTTTATGTAGTAAGGAAGCTTAGACAGACAGATGATATAGATTATTTAAAATGCCTTGCTGATAAAGAGAGCCTTGAAAAGATAAAAAAACTTAATTCTACTTACCACTTGACATCATATCAACGAAAGCTGCTTGGTAGTGTTGATTGTTTATATAACAGAGAGGAAGGTGTGCTTTGGGGCCCGTATAGGATTCCTGATGGCAGAGTAAAAGTTGTATGCAGATGTACTAAGCTTGACTGCAAGTACTTGCTGACGAGTTGCAGAAGGTATGAAACTAAGGAAAGCATAGAGAAAGAAATTGCTTTGCGACAAGAATTAAGACAGCAGGGTAGTATGACAAAAGAAATCCATGGAGAAGCCATTGATAGAACTGAATCCAAGGATGTTCCTTCTATTTCTGCAACTCCAGAACTTCCGAAAGAACCGGAACCACCAACTCCTCCAGAACTTTCGAAAGAACCGGAACCACCAACTCCTCCAGAACTTCCGAAAGAACCGGAACCACCAACTACTCCTGAACCTCTGGAAGTACTGAACCCACCAATTCCACCTGAACCTCCGAAAATACCGGAACCCATTATTACTGGTGATAGCAGTGACGAACAGAAAGCAGTTATTACAGCAGATTATCGTAAAAGAATTCTTGTGAATGCAGGACCTGGTACAGGTAAAACCTGGACATTGATTGAACGAATCAAAGAGTTCTTGAATAATGAAGAAGTAGAACCTGAGAATATTGTTGTTTTGTGTTTTTCGAGAGCTGCAGTTCGTGTTATAACTGAAAGATTAAAGCTCGCAGATAAAAACAGAACTATAAATGCCAGATGGCGTAGCATTGATATACGCACCTTTGATTCCTTTGCTACCTGGCTTCTTGCAAATCTGAGAGATGCTGAGGATGATGAATTAAAAGAGTTATTGCCAGATGATGATGACTTTGAAAATCTGAATTATGAACAGCGTATACTCCGGGCTAAAGCAATATTTGATAATGACAAGTATAAAATTCTGGCTGATTCGTGGCAGCATGTAATCGTTGATGAGGTACAGGATTTGGTTGGTCCACGAGCAGAACTGGTACTTGCAATGCTTAACGATTTGCCGGATTCTTGTGGCTTTACTTTATTAGGTGATAGCTGTCAGGCTATTTACGATTATATGTCAGAGGACGACAATAATGTCATCAGCTCCAGTGTTTTCAGGAAAAAGCTTTTAGAGAATCATAGTAATATAAGTCAGGTAGAACTGACGCATAATTATAGGCAAAATGATAGTCTGACTGCTTTTGCCAACCCATATAGACATGCTATATTGGAACAGAATGCAGATATTGAAGCGCATGAAGCAGAAGCAGTAAATCAGAAGATTGCTTCTGCATTTTGGGACATGGATAATTTGGAACGTGATTCTTTTGAAAAATATTATGCCGGTAAAAAGACTGGTATTCTTACGCGTACTAATGCACAAGCATTATTGATAGCACAAAAGCTTTTAGGTAAAAATATTAAGCATCTGTTGCGTAGTCCCAACACTAATGTACCGCTTGCTTCCTGGATTTATCAGGTTCTGACGCAGTTGAGTACTGATGCAATAGCTACACAAGAGAGCTTTATTGCAACGTTCAGCAAGCTTTATCCAAAGCAGGCAGAAAATGCTCAGGCGTATTGGGATGCTGTTATCAGCACGCAGAACGATAATACGCTTACAGCTTATAGTGTAGAAAATCTTTTGAAAGGGATTTTGTATAAAGCTAAGGACATGTTACTTTTTCAGGAACCTGGAGATGCTGGTTGTAATATTTTCATAAGCAATGTGCATAGATCTAAAGGTCTTGAATATGATAATGTTGTTGTTTTAAGTGATCTTCTTACTAATGGAGCAGAAGAAAAGAATCACCTGGAACATAAAATTGCCTATGTTGCTCTAACAAGAGCGAAAGATGAAATTACCAAAATCAGCATGCCTGAAAAGTATATTTATATTTTCAAGGATGATAGCCGACGTTGTTTTGAACAGGGATTATATTCTTTTGGAAAAATATACCTTGCTAATTTCGAAATACAGACAGGTGATATCAATCCGTTTATGTATGCAGTAAATAAAAAACGCCAGAAATATATTGAAAACAGCATACATATAGGTGACCAGATGGAACTGAAGAAGCTTGGCAGTCCGGAGGAGGAAAATCCTTTATATGAGCTTAAGGATTATGATGAAGTTGTCATTGGGCAGACAACTGCTGATTTTGCAACCGCAGTAAGGTCTGCAATTACCAGAATGTATAAAGGTAAATTTAAAAACAAGTATTTTACACGTACTTTTTCTGATATATATGTTGTAGGCAAAACTACCCATATTTCAGCTAATTGCCCGGAACTTGAAGGGGCTCATAAGTATGGAGATTATTATGTATGGCAAGGCTTGCGCCTTGGCGGATTTGCTTCAACTAAATGAGGTGATATTGTGCAAAATTATTCCCAATATTATAAAGCTAGGGATATTATCGAAGAATTTATGGTGAAGGATCTTATTGGTCCTGTAGCTGAAGATGAGGTTTTAGATGAATCTCCTTTAAATTATTATCTGATGGGCAAGCTGTATCCTCAGGCAGATATAGAATCAGATGCTATTACTCAGGAAGAAGGAGATATCAACCGTAATTCAATATTGGAGAATGAGCTTGACGGTTACGATACATCTATATCTTTGAGCAATGTGCGCAACCCATCGTCAATGGGAATAACTTGTGCAATAAATTCTGAAGTCAGAGAAATTACGATTTATGGCAGCTATTCTTTTTATGTACATGTACAGGCAGAAAATAATACCAGTACCGGTATAAAAAAACAGAAAAAGCATGCTGATACATCTTGGCAAAGAAAAGAAACAGCCTTTAGTGAAAACTTGATATTTACTGCTGCGAAAAGTTACATCTTCAGCTTGCCGGGGAAAATCTCATTAAAGGTTTATATCCATGATACAAATATTTCTGATGAGATAATTCTTACAGCTACTCTAGTTAATGAAAACGGTGCAGATGCCGATATAGATACTATAGCTGCTGGCTGCGCCTTTCAGGTACAGCTCAATATAACGGGTAAGGGACAGGTATTTAATCCGATCAACCAACAGATTTGTTTGGCAGACGATACAGATAGCCTGGAACTGGAAATGTTATATTCGGATATTAAGTATTATGCTCAAGGTCATGGCTGTTCGGTCAAATGGCAGGAAAATGCTGAGGGAGATTTAATAATCAGCTCAGCCTGGATGCCGGAATACGAGCTGCTGCAAATGATGCCGGGTATGCTTAAGAATGAGAATGCTTTATCAATGGAGTATCTGGTATCAGAATCTGACGAGTCAGTTATTCAGTCATTAAATAATTTCCTCTTGAAATATAGCCAGTGGATAAATGAGCAGGAAAACAAAATATGCCTGTTAAATCCTAAGTTTCACGAAGTAGCTGAACAGAACTTGCAAAAATGTAATGCTGCATATAAGCAAATGTCAAAAGCTGTTGATATGCTTAAACTTGATAAACATGCTATGCAGGCTTTTAAGATTGCCAATGAAGCAATGCTGCTGCAACGTGAGCAGACTCTTAAAAAAAGCGGGAAAAGAGTACAACGCTCAGAAATAACATGGTATCCTTTTCAGTTAGCCTTCGTTTTGCATGAATTACCATCTTTTATATGTCCTGATGACGATTCAAGAAAGATGGTTGATTTGTTGTGGTTTCCTACTGGCGGTGGTAAAACAGAAGCATATCTTGGCATTGCTGCTTTTGTTATTTTCCTAAGACGCCTTCGCAATCATAATGATGATGGTACGACTATCATTATGCGCTATACGCTTCGCTTATTAACCATACAGCAATTTGAACGTGCCAGTGCTTTAATCTGTGCTTGTGAAAAGCTTAGGAAAAAATATAATATTGATGGCAGCAGGATAACTATAGGCTTATGGGTTGGTGGGCAATTAACGCCTAATAAAATTGCAGACGCCAGAAGAGCTTTAAACAATCTTGCAGTTGGACAGTTACCGGGAAATGATACCGACCCGTGTCAGATTAAAAAATGTCCGTGGTGTGGTCATGACCTGACATACAAAGATTACTGTATAGATACTGCAAGTAATCAAATGAATATTAGATGTCCAAATAGTGAATGTGATTTTCATAATGATGATAATTTATTGCCATTGAACATTATTGATGAATCTATTTATAGCAATCCGCCAACGTTTATTGTTGCAACTGTAGATAAGTTTGCACAGCTTCCTTTGAATGATAAGCCTGCAGCTCTTTTTGGCATTTCTAATCATAAGAATCCACCGGATTTAATTATCCAGGATGAACTGCATTTGATTTCCGGGCCGTTGGGTACAATTACGGGTATTTATGAAGCTATAATAACCAAACTATGTGAAAAAGATGGTATTGGTGCTAAAGTTATCGCGTCTACTGCCACAATCCGTAATGCTGCCAAACAAATAAAAGCACTCTATGGGAAGGATTTTATACAATTTCCTCCACAGGGTTTGACAGTAAAAGATTCCTTCTTTGCTGTAGAGTCAACTGCCGATAAGCGTCCTGCAAGAAAATATCTTGGTGTATTGGGTTCAGGTACGACTGCTACTACCACCCTTATCAGAGTGAATGCTGCTTTGCTGTTTGCTACCAGATATCTTACCAGACAAGGTTTCGAAGATAAGGTAATAGATAATTTTTGGACAATTACAGGGTATTTTAACAGCTTGCGTGAGCTTGGTGGTGCTAATACTCAGATTATAGATGACGTTCAAAGCCGTTTTGAGTATTTGGCCAAGAATAAATTTAAGTCTTATGCATTACCTGCTGATATGATAAAGAGGTATACCAATATTAAAGAACTGACCAGCAGGTTAGATAATAATGATATTACCAAACTTATCCAAGATACTTTAAAAACAGGTTATTCCAGTAATGCAGATGGCAGATATGTACTTGATTTTATTCTGGCTTCTAATATGATTTCTGTTGGCATTGATATTGACAGATTAGGAACTATGGTTATGGTAGGACAGCCTAAAACGAATGCAGAATATATTCAATCTTCTAGTCGTGTAGGACGTGCTAACCCTGGCCTGGTAGTGACTGTATATAATCAGGCACGTTCCAGAGACAGGTCTCATTATGAGCAGTTTATAAAATATCATTCTGCAATGTACAGATATGTGGAAGCAACCAGTTTAACTCCTTTTGCTGATAGAGCAAGAGACAGAGCCTTACATGCACTGTATGTTGCATTGTATAGATATTTGGTGCCCGGAAAGCTTGAGAATAAACAGGCTGCGAAATTTGAAGAAGCTGGTGCCAAGCAGGTTGAAAAGACAATTAGTGACTATGTTGAGCTGATTGATCCGGCAGAACTGAATAGTGTCCTTGATGAACTTAAGGAAGTCCGCAGGGAATGGGAGAAGAAATGTGATGGTGAGCTTGTATATAAAAAACATGGCGAAGAACGAGGTACATCACTTTTAAAATCAGATGTGGACTGTGACAGATTTGCGACTATGAACAGTATGAGAAATGTTGATGTTCAGACAGGAATATATTTATTAGGGGAGGACTGATTGTATGCCAAGATTAGGTACAAAAGGCAGCAATAAAAAAACTGTTGTTGGAGAATTACGTCGCACACAAGTTATCACTACCTATGGTCCTGGTGCGATAGTTGATTTACCTGATATCTCAGTAATTATGGCAGCAACAGATTATTGGAATTCGCGTAATAGCAGAGTTTTGCATGAGGCCAATTTACAAAAACTATTAGGTGTAAATTGCTTTAGGGAACCATGTGCACATTCAAATGAAGGGTTTAATGAAAGCGGCACCACTCTGATATGTACCCAGTTTCCTGGACACCGCTAAAAATTTGA
>ULSN01059264.1_pt1 | contig 11901 bp, 6 predicted proteins | sample 1956771 | NCBI WGS metagenome assembly ULSN01 (sample SAMEA4835709, study PRJEB28245) | human gut metagenome | biome: gut microbiome; material: fecal sample | place: Denmark | collected 2008
AATGATAGTTAAGTTCTGGTTCTTTCTTAGAGGAAATGTATAAAATGAGTAGCGATAATATTATTTTTTGTAATCATATAGTAGTAAATAGAGAAAAAAGCAGTAATTTTGTATGGTTTTCTCGATGGTAATCTTGCAAACCTAAAACATGTGTAAGTAATCCCTAAATATATATATGAGAGAAACAATAAAAGCCTCCTTGATACTGGAGGACGGAACAATCTACGAAGGTAAATCGTTCGGGTACAACAAATCGTGTGCCGGCGAAGTTGTATTTAACACCGCAATGGTTGGTTATCCTGAAAGTTTGACGGATCCGTCGTATGAAGGACAAATCCTTGTAACCACTTATCCCTTATTAGGCAATTATGGAGTTCCTCCAATGAGTCAACACAATGGTATGAGCGACTATTTGGAGAGTCAGCGCATTCACTGTCAAGCTATCATCTGCACGGATTATTCGTGGGAATACAGTCACTGGTTGGCTCAAGAAAGCTTGCGCGACTGGTTGATGAGAGAACAGATTGTCGGCATATATGGTATTGACACCCGCGCTTTGACAAAACATTTGAGAGAAAAGGGTTCAATGCTGGGCAAAATTGTTCTTGAAGGAACAGAGGATGTGGCATTCTACGATCCAAACAAGGACAATCAGGTTGCGGTAGTCAGCTGCAAAGAGGTCATAACTTATGGAGAAGGCGACAAAACAGTTGTTTTGGTCGATTGCGGAGTTAAAAACAATATCATTCGATCTTTCGTAAAACGCAAAGTGAAGGTAGTGCGTGTTCCATGGGATTACGATTTTAACAAGCTTGAATATGACGGCTTGTTTATTTCAAATGGTCCGGGTGATCCGGATATGGCGGAAGCCACTGTGCAGAACCTGAAAGTTGCATTGCAGGGTGATAAGCCGATCTTTGGTATCTGTATGGGTAATCAATTATTGGCGAAGGCATCAGGGGCTAAAACATACAAACTCAAATATGGTCATCGCAGCCATAACCAACCGGTACGTCTTGTCGGATCAGAAAAATGCTTCATCACATCTCAGAACCATGGTTTTGCCGTTGACAGCAATACGTTGGGGGCAGATTGGGAACCGCTCTTCATTAACATGAACGACGGAACAAATGAGGGCATTCGTCACAAGACCAAACCGTTCTTCTCTGCGCAATTCCACCCCGAAGCATGCAGTGGCCCGTTGGACACAGACTTTTTATTTGATGACTTTATTAACATGTTGTAATATTAAACCCAATGAGTAAAATGGAAAAGAAAGACATAAAAAAAGTATTATTGCTTGGCTCTGGAGCTTTGAAAATTGGTGAAGCCGGAGAATTTGACTATTCCGGTTCACAGGCATTGAAAGCGTTGAAGGAGGAAGGCATTGAAACAGTGCTCATTAATCCGAATATTGCAACGGTGCAGACTTCTGAAGGGTTTGCAGATAAGATATATTTCTTGCCGGTAACACCGTTTTTCGTTGAAAAGGTTATCGCCAAGGAACAGCCGCAAGGTATTTTATTGGCTTTCGGCGGTCAAACTGCTCTAAACTGCGGTGTGGAACTTTACCAATCCGGCATTTTAAGCAAATATAATGTACAGGTTCTCGGAACACCTGTGCAGGCTATCATGGATACGGAGGATCGCGAACTGTTTGTAAAGAAACTTGATGAAATCGATATCAAAACAATCAAGAGTGAGGCTGTTTCGACCATTGACGATGCTATTCGTGCTGCTGAACAATTAGGGTATCCAGTCATCGTACGTGCAGCATATGCACTGGGTGGTCTTGGCAGCGGTTTCTGTGACGACCGTGAGCAATTGGTTGCTCTTACGGAGAAAGCTCTCTCATTTTCTCCACAAGTATTGATTGAGAAGTCGCTGAAAGGCTGGAAAGAAATTGAATATGAAGTGGTCCGTGACCGTTTTGACAACTGTATTACGGTATGTAATATGGAAAACTTTGACCCTCTGGGTATCCATACGGGTGAAAGTATTGTGGTTGCACCTTCGCAGACATTGTCGAACGACGACACAAACCTTTTGCGTATCCTTGCCATCAAGATTGTCCGTCATATCGGAATCGTAGGCGAATGTAATGTGCAGTATGCCTATGACCCCATGTCGATGGACTACCGTGTCATTGAAGTAAACGCACGTCTAAGCCGTAGTTCCGCATTGGCTTCAAAAGCCACCGGTTATCCATTGGCATTCATTGCCGCAAAATTGGGATTGGGTTATGGCTTGTTCGACCTAAAGAATACGGTAACGAAAGTTACTTCTGCCTTCTTTGAACCGGCTCTTGACTATATCGTATGTAAGATTCCGCGTTGGGATTTGGGTAAATTCCATGGCGTGAAAAAAGAGATCGGTTCATCCATGAAATCTGTCGGCGAGGTTATGGCCATTGGCCGTACCTTTGAAGAAGTAATCCAAAAGGGACTTCGAATGATAGGTCAGGGCATGCATGGATTTATCGAAAACAAGGAAATGTCGGTACCCGACATTGACAAGGCGTTGAGAGAACCGACCGACAAGCGAATCTTTGTGATTGAAACAGCATTCCGTAAAGGATATGATGTGGAAAAAATACATCAGTTGACTAAGATTGACCGTTGGTTCTTGCAGAAATTGCACAACTTGCTGGTAACGGCTCAGGATCTTGAGAATTACAGCAAGTTGGAAGATGTTCCACAAGATTTGATGCGTCTCGCAAAAGAACAAGGATTCTCTGATTTTCAAATTGCCCGTGCAGTATTGAAAGACGGAATGGGGGTAGGTGAAGACGCCAACCGTAAGGTCAGAAATCTGCGCAAGCAATATGGAATTTTGCCGGTTGTCAAACAGATTGATACAATGGGTGCCGAATATCCGGCTCAGACCAACTATCTGTATCTGACATATAATGGACGCGAACATGACATTTGCTACGAAAATGACCATCGTTCAGTTGTTGTACTTGGTTCCGGTGCCTACCGTATCGGAAGTTCGGTAGAGTTCGACTGGTGTAGCGTCAATGCGCTGCTGACCGTGAAAAAAGAAGGTTGGCGTTCTGTGATGATTAACTACAACCCGGAAACAGTTTCTACGGACTATGACATGTGCGACCGTTTGTATTTCGATGAATTGACTTACGAGCGCGTTATGGATATTATTGACCTGGAAACTCCTCATGGAGTTATCCTGTCAACAGGCGGACAAATCCCGAACAACTTGGCAACCCGCTTGGATGCCGATGGCGTAAATATTCTGGGTACATCGGCCAAAAGCATTGACAATGCCGAAGACCGCCATAAATTCTCGTCGATGTTGGATGAATTGGGCATTGACCAGCCACGTTGGCGTGAACTTACTTCGATGACAGATATCTATGAATTTGTTGAAGAAGTTGGTTATCCGGTATTGGTGCGTCCGTCTTATGTGCTTTCCGGTGCGGCAATGAACGTCTGTTCAAACGACGAGGAATTGGAACGATTCCTTAAATTGGCTGCAAACGTGTCGAAACAGCACCCGGTAGTTGTAACGGAATTCATTGAACACGCAAAGGAGATTGAAATGGATGCCGTGGCTCAAAACGGTGAAATCAAGGTATACGCCATTTCAGAACATATTGAATTTGCCGGTGTTCACTCAGGCGATGCAACGATTCAGTTCCCGCCACAAAAACTGTATGTGGAAACGGTTCGTCGCATTAAGAAAATATCCAGCCAGATAGCAAAAGCTTTGAACATTTCCGGTCCGTTCAACATACAATATTTGGCAAAGAATAACGACATCAAAGTTATTGAATGTAACTTGCGTGCTTCCAGAAGTTTCCCGTTTGTTTCAAAAGTTTTGAAACTTAACTTTATTGATCTGGCAACAAAAGTTATGTTGGGCATTCCTGTTGAGAAACCGAGCAAGAGTGCATTCGATTTGGACTATGTTGGTATCAAAGCCTCTCAGTTCTCTTTCTCCCGCTTGCAGGGGGCAGATCCTGTGTTAGGTGTAGATATGTCTTCTACCGGTGAGGTTGGATGTATTGGCAATGACACTTCAGAAGCAATTTTGAAGTCAATGCTTTCTGTCGGCTACAAGATTCCGAAGCGGTCCGTATTGTTGAGTACCGGTTCTGCCAAACAAAAGGCAGATATGCTGGATGCGGCAGCGGCCTTGTATGCGAAAGGCTATAAATTGTATGCAACGGGTGGTACATACAAATATTTGGTTGGCAACAATATCCCGGCAATTCATGTTTATTGGCCAAGTGAAGAAGGACAACAACCGCAGGCATTGGAATTGCTTCACAATAAAGAGATAGATTTGGTAGTAAATATCCCAAAGAATTTGACCAGCAAGGAATTGAGCAACGGTTACAAAATCCGTCGTGCGGCAATCGATTTGAATATTCCATTGTTGACAAACGCTCGTCTGGCATCAGCATTTATCGATGCAATCAGCCGTTATTCAATGGATGATATTGAGGTAAAATCTTGGGATGAATATTAATGAATATGAATAAAAAAATAGCAATATTAGGACTTGCGACGATTATGTCGTCATTTGCTGTAAGTGCAAATGAAAAAGAAAATGCGGATACCGCATTTATATTCACAGATGTTAAGGTGAATCCTACGACATCTGTAAAGGATCAGAACAAATCGGGAACATGCTGGAGTTTTTCAGGCTTGTCATTTCTTGAGGACGAACTTTTGAAGAACGGTAAGGGAGAATATGATTTGTCGGAAATGTTTGTTGTCAGACAATGCTACATTGACAAAGCCATTCAGTATGTTCGCTACTACGGAAAGTCAAATTTTGGAGAAGGCGGTGGACTGATGGATATTCCATACGTATATGACAAATATGGGATGATTCCTGAAGAGGTTTACGACGGCTTGGAATATGGTGAAGAAAAGCATGACCATGGCGAATTGGCGGCCGTTTTGACTGCCTATTTGCAAGAAATTGTCAAGAATCCGAATAAAAAACTGTCAAAGGCATGGTTGAAAGGATACATTGGAATTCTGGATGCATATCTTGGACAAGTTCCTGAAACTTTTGAATATAAGGGAAAAACTTATACACCGAAGACATTTGCCGAATCTCTTGGTTTGGATATGAATGACTATGTACCGATGACTTCGTTTACGCATCACGAATTCTACAAACCGTTCGTTCTTGAAGTGCCTGACAACTGGGGACACAGTTTGTATTACAATGTGAAAATGGATGAATTGAAAGCGGTAGTCGACAATGCAATTGAGAAGGGTTACACCGTACTTTGGGCAGCTGATGTCAGTGAAAAAGGCTTTAAATGGTATGATGGTGTAGCTTTGATGCCGAAAGTTGACCGCAAGGCAAGCATGGAAGGAACGGAGCTTGACCGCTGGGTAAAACTGAAGGATTCTGAGAAAATCGACAAAATGTATGATTTCAAAGGTCCAGTTGAAGAAATCGTTGTGACTCAAGAAAGCCGTCAAGAAGGTTTCGACAACTACGAAACGACCGATGATCACGGAATGGTCATTGTTGGTACTGCCGTAGACCAAAAAGGCAACAGATATTATAAGGTGAAGAATTCATGGGATTCCGAGCAGGTATACAAAGGATATTTCTATGTATCCGAGCCTTATTTCCTTGCCAAAACAATGAGTATTTGGGTGAATAAGAAAGGTGTTCCGTCGGATATTCTTGCAAAATTGAATTTGAAATAATTAATAATACAGCCAGGAAGGCGTTTGTCGGTTCTATATCGGCAAACGCCTTTTTTCGTTTGGCAATTTTCTATAATTCTGTATTCAGATGTTAATAAGAATGTCAAAAATGTGTATTTTTGATAGAAGATAAGTGTATTGGCAGAAAATTATGTAACTTTGGCATCGCAAAATTGAAGATGAAATGATTTCTATACAGAATTTATGTATTGAATTTAATAGTGTGGCATTGTTTAAAGATGTCAGTTATGTAATCAACAAAAAAGATAAAATAGCATTAGTCGGAAAAAACGGAGCGGGAAAATCTACAATGTTAAAGATTATAGCCGGTCTTCAACAGCCGACGTCGGGAACCGTTGCAATCCCTAACGACTTGACAATTGGCTATCTTCCACAACAAATGTTGCTGACGGACGAACGTACAGTTTTTGAAGAAGTCAAAACGGTTTTCGGTGAACTCGATGTGATGAAGGCACAGTTGGACAAACTGAATGCGGAACTTGCCGACAGAACTGACTATGAAAGTGAATCTTATTTGAGACTGATTGACAAAATCACACAATTGAATGAAACCATTCTTCTTAAAGAAAGCGACAATTATGAGGCTGAGATAGAGAAAACATTGATGGGGCTGGGATTTGTCAGAACAGATTTTACTCGAAACACCGCTGAATTCAGTGGCGGATGGAGAATGCGCATTGAATTGGCCAAACTGTTGCTGAAGCGTCCTGATGTGTTACTTCTCGACGAGCCGACAAACCATTTGGATATTGAATCCATACAGTGGTTGGAAACATTTTTGAAAACGAAAGCCAATGCAGTAGTGCTGGTTTCGCACGACCGGGCTTTTATTGATAATGTGACAAACAGGACCATTGAAATTTCCTGCGGAAAGATTTATGATTATCAGGTGAATTATTCGAAGTATGTTGTCTTGCGAAAAGAACGCTTGGAACAGCAGCTTCGAGCTTACCAGAACCAACAAAAACAGATACAGGAAACGGAAGATTTTATCGAACGCTTCCGCTACAAGGCTACTAAGGCCGTTCAGGTTCAGAGTCGAATCAAGCAATTGGAGAAAATCGAAAGAATTGAAGTGGATGAAGTCGACAATTCTCGGTTGAATCTGAAATTTCCGCCAGCTCCCCGTTCGGGTGACTATCCGGTCATTTGCGACGGCGTTGAAAAGTATTATGGTGATCATAAGGTGTTCAGCGATGTCACGTTTACTATCAAGCGCGGAGAAAAAGTGGCTTTTGTCGGTAAAAACGGCGAAGGTAAATCTACTTTGGTCAAGTGTATTATGGGAGAAATTCCATTCGGTGGAGAGTTGAAAATTGGCCATAATGTAAAGATTGGTTACTTTGCCCAGAACCAGGCCTCTCTGCTTGACGGTGAAATTACCGTATTCGATACGATTGACCGAGTGGCAGTAGGAGATATCCGTACGAAAATACGGGACATATTAGGCGCTTTCATGTTTGGAGGGGAAGCGTCGGAGAAAAAAGTCAAGGTCCTTTCCGGAGGAGAAAAAACTCGTCTGGCTATGATTCGGTTGCTGTTGGAGCCTGTCAATCTCCTGATTCTCGATGAGCCGACCAACCATCTTGACATGAAAACGAAAGACATTTTGAAACAGGCAATAAAAGATTTTGATGGAACGGTTATTGTGGTATCACACGACCGCGATTTCTTGGACGGCCTGGTTGAAAAAGTTTACGAATTCGGCGGTGGAAAAGTTCGGGAACATCTTGGCGGTATCTATGATTTTCTGCAGGCTAAGAACCTGGAAAATCTTCGGGAACTGGAAGCAAAAACAACAGTACCTCAAAAAGCAGGCGTTGAAACGACTGCTTCGGAGTCTTCCGGCCGATTGTCCTATGAAGAAAAGAAAGAATTTGAAAAACAGGTTCGCAAGGCTGAGAAAAAAGTGAAAGATGCCGAAAAGGAGGTAGAGCGTTGTGAATCCGAAATAGCCGATTTGGAGCAAAAGTTGTCAGCCGGAGCCACTGACCCTGAATTGTTCAAAAAACATGGTACATTGCAGGCTGAATTGGAAAAAGCGATGGACGCATGGGAACAAGCTTCTACAGAATTGGAAACATTAAAAAACTAATATAAACTTACTGGTTATGAATTTAAAAAATGGAATGATGTTTTTGGCGTTGAGTGCATCATTGACAATGTCGGCAGCAACACCTAAAACAGGTGCTAATCGAGAAAATCTCGATGAATCAGTTTCTCCACGTGTTGATTTTTATCAATACGCTTGTGGAGGTTGGCAAAAAAATCATCCGCTGGGGGATGAGTATTCTCGTTTCGGCTCTTTTGACATGCTGGGTGAGAATAACAAAAAGCAATTGCATGAATTGGTAGAAGGATTGCGCGCCACGAAACAGCCGTATGGTTCGATTGCCCAAAAAATTGGTGACTTGTATGCCATGGGTATGGATAGCGTACGTTTGAACAAGGAAGGCGCTACAACCATTCAGGCAGATTTGGCCCGTATTCAGAATGCTAAACCGGAAGAATATTCCGCATTGCTTTCATGGTTGCACACTTTCTCTTCGCCATTCTTTGGTGTAGGAGTTTCAAGTGACTTCAAGGATTCCAATACCAATATTTTGTATTGGGCGCAGAGTGGTCTCGGTTTGGGTGACCGTGATTATTACTTGCAGGATGACGAGCAGACAGTTGCCATTCGTGAAGCCTACAAGACATTTATTCAAGACCTTTGCAAATTGGCCGGCTATAGCGCCGCAGATGCACAACGTGTCATGAAAAATGTCATGAACATTGAAACAGAATTGGCAAAAGTTGCCATGTCAAGAACGGAGCAGCGTAACCTTGCCGCACAATACAATATCCGCAGCATGGAACAAATTGATTCAGTTTGCCCGTCTGTCAACTGGGATGTGTATTTGAAAGGTTTGTACCTGGAAGGCGTTGACAAAATGTGTGTGATGCAGCCGGCTTCTTTGGCTAAAGTCAATGAATTGATGACAACGCTCAGCGAACAGGAAATTAAGGATTATCTGTCGTTCCATTTCTTAAATGCAGCTTCCGATTATCTGAGTGACGATTTCCGCGAAGTGAACTTCAACATGAGCAAAGTCATTACCGGTGCAAAGCAGGACCGCCCGAGATGGAAGCGTGCATTGGCCGTGCCTGACGGAATGCTTGGTGAAGCATTGGGTCAACTGTATGTTGAAAAATATTTCCCGGCAGAATCTAAAAAGCGCATGGTTGAACTGGTTAACAACCTGAAAGAAGCTTTGGGCGAACACATTGCAAGTCTGACTTGGATGAGCGACGAAACAAAAGCCCGTGCTCAGGAGAAATTGGCAGCATTTACTGTTAAAATCGGTTATCCGGACAAATGGAAGGATTATTCTTCAGTTGTTATCGACCCGAAAAAGACCTACTGGGAAAATATCAAAGAAGCAATTCTGTTCCATGTAAAGGATAGCAACGGAAAATATGGCAAGCCTGTCGACAAAACAGAATGGGGTATGACACCGCAAACCGTAAACGCATACTATAATCCGACAACAAATGAAATTTGTTTCCCGGCCGGAATACTTCAAGCTCCTTTCTTCTCTCCGGATGCTTTGGATGCTGACAACTATGGTGCAATTGGCGTAGTTATCGGTCACGAAATGACTCACGGATTTGATGATATGGGACGTCAGTTCGACAAAGACGGCAATATGGCAAACTGGTGGACAGAGAAAGATGCCGCAGAATTCAACAAGTTGGCCGACAAACTCGTTGCTCAGTTCGACAGTATTGTTGTGCTGGGTGACCAACACGCCAACGGTCGTCTGACTCTCGGTGAAAATATCGCCGACCAGGGAGGTTTGCGCGTGGCTTACACTGCTTATATGAAGACAAAAGAAGCAAAAGAAAATAAAACCGTAGACGGATTTACACCGAGCCAGAGATTCTATCTTTCTTATGCTAACGTATGGGCTGACAATATTCGTGACGCTGAAATCCTTCGCCGCACAAAGATGGATGAACATTCATTGGGCCGTTGGAGAGTAAACGCAACATTGAAGAACATCGCTCCGTTCTATGATGCCTTTGGCATTAAAGCCGGTGATCCGATGTTCCTTGCTCCTGAAAAGAGAGTGATTATCTGGTAATCTTGTTTTTGAAAAGACAAAGTAATATATGCGCTGTCTCCGCAAGGGGATGGCGCATTTTGCATATAATGCTGTTATGTCGTATTTTTGCAGGAAACAAACTAAACGAATGACAGACGGGGTATTCAGATTTCAACAGTTTTCGATCAGCCATAAGAATTGTGCTATGAAGATTGGAACCGACGGCGTATTGCTGGGTTCCTGGTGTGATGTTTCAGATGCAACACATGTATTGGACGTTGGATGTGGAAGCGGATTGATTGCATTAATGGTGGCTCAACGAAATACTACAGCAATGATTGATGCGGTTGAAATTGATGGCCTTGCTGCAGCTGAAGCTGCTGAGAATTTCCGATATTCTCCATGGAAAGATCGGCTTACTGTTTACCCTGTTGATTTTCTGGCTTTTGAAAGCAACAACAAGTATGATTTGATAGTATCCAATCCTCCCTTCTTCAAAACGGATACCATGGCTCCGGACAAACGGCGTGCCATGGCCCGTAATGAAAATTCATTGCCATTTGAGAAACTGTTGTTGAAAGCCAAGTCATTATTGGCGCCAAGTGGAATTTTTGCGCTGATAGCGCCGGTTGAAGTTAAGGAGTCCATAGAATTTTGGGCTGGGGAGAATAATTTATGGTTGAAACGGAGAGTAGGGGTTAAGTCTTCGGAAAGAAAACGGATAAAAAGATATTTATGGGAATTCACCGATTGTGAGTGTACTGTTGAAGATAGAGAACTTTGTCTTCGAGATGGAGATGGCTATTCTACAGATTATAAGGAACTGACAAGAAATTTTTACCTTTATTTGCGATAAATCGATAAAAAATCAAAAATTAGTCATCCGGACGTCGCTTGTTGTAAAATTTGTTATATCTTTGAAAGTGAGAAAATCTTGCCTGTTTGGATGTAATTGGTATCTGTTGGGCATGATTTTTGATAATATATTTAACAACAAGCATGTCGCGTTTTTCTTTGAAATCAGTTAAACTTTTTTGAAAGGAACTGGTCAAAGAAAGAAAGGAGGATAAAATGAGAAACTATAAACTTTTTTTGGGCGTTTTGATATTTTCAATTTCCCCAATGTTTGGACAAGGCTATTATGATGACGACATCTACTATGATGCGGAAAAAGCGAAAAAGGAGAAGCAGGAGAAACTTGCGGAACTCCAAGCTGAATATGAAAAGGCAAATCCTGAAATGAAAGCTCCCACATACCAGGTCTACAATAATGACAACATTGATGTGGATGCTTACAACAGAATGGGGCCTTTATATGCCAAGAGAGATACTTCTGCAGTGGATTCAATCCAACCCGCAAACAGTTCCATGTTTACCTATACGGATCGAATAGAACGCTTTAGCAATCCTGATATTGTGACAGCATCTGACGATCCGGAACTACTTGAGCTATACTATGCGAATGATGTGAATATCTATGTAGGTACTCCGTCGACATCCGTTACCTTCGGTTTTTACGATCCATGGTATTCTTCATGGTATAGTCCATGGTATGGACCAAGATATGCATCGTATTGGTATTCGCCTTTCTATACCTATTGGGGGTATAGTTATTGGGACCCATGGTGCAGCTGGTATGATCCGTTCTGGGGACCGGGTTACTATCATCCGTATCCTTATTATGGATATCATCATCATTATTATCCGAACTATGCTTGGAATACCAATCACCGTTACTCTAATACGGGGCGACGACCGTTTGGCGGAAATTCTGGAAGTTCTACAATTTCAGGTGGAAGACGGCCGAACAATTCAACAATCATAAGAAATTCAACGACCACAGGACGCAGACCGTCATCCACATTCAACAACAATAGTAATAATATATACCAGAATAATCAAAGAAGCTATAACGGTTATCGTGGTGGATCGGTAAACAACAATAGTTCTCGTGACAATGATTTTGATTTCCATTCCTCTTCTCCGTCAAATTCATACAGAAGAGGTACGACAACGAGCCCATCCTATTCGAATCCGACAAACCGTGGTAATTCCGGTTCGTTCAGAGGCGGATCAACTGGTGGCGGACGAGG
>ULSN01037414.1_pt1 | contig 11894 bp, 8 predicted proteins | sample 1956771 | NCBI WGS metagenome assembly ULSN01 (sample SAMEA4835709, study PRJEB28245) | human gut metagenome | biome: gut microbiome; material: fecal sample | place: Denmark | collected 2008
GCACCCATTAGACAACACACATGCTAGTCAAACAAAAAAATAAAGGCTCGCCAAGCAATTTTGGCGAGCCTTCATTGTATCTTATCGTATCTTTTTCAGAAGATAATCATCCGAAAAGAGCGGGAAAGGGAGGAAGAATTAATCCTCATCCTCAGTCTTTCTCTTGCGGATAGCGCGCTTGCGCTTTGGCTTCTCCTCGCTCTTAGGAGACTCAATCTTAACACCAGCCAATTCTGGGTCGATGAGGATACGGCCACAATACTCACAAGGGATAATCTTCTTGTGCATCTTGATATCGAGCTGGCGCTGAGGTGGAATCTTGTTGAAGCAACCGCCACATGCATCACGCTGCACGTAAACGATACCCAAACCGTTGCGGGCACCATTACGGATGCGCTTGAAACTCTGGAGCAAACGTGGCTCAATCTTCTTCTCGAGCTCGAATGCCTTCTCCTTCAAATTCTCCTCTTCCTCACGGGTTTCAGCCATGATTGACTCAAGCTCAGAACGCTTCATTACCAAGCCCTTCTCGCGGTCTGCCTTCTGGTCCTCAGCCTTGTGAAGGTCGTACAGGCGCTCGTTGATTGTCTGCTGCGCCTCGCGGATTTTCTTGCTGCAAAGTTCGATTTCCAGCTCCTGGAACTCGATTTCCTTGCTCAAAGTATCATACTCGCGGTTGTTGCTAACCATTTCGAGCTGCTTCTTATAACGCTCCACGCTAGCCTGAGCCTCCTCAATCTCGTGCTGCTTCTGATCGATGGCGCGGTCAAACTGCTCAATATCGGTCTGGATTTTCTCGATACGGGTGGTAAGACCAGCAATATCGTCTTCCAAATCCTGAACTTCGAGAGGCAACTCACCTCTCAACGCACGCTTTTCATCAATTGCAGACAAAGTGGTCTGAAGCTGATAGAGAGCCTTCAACTTCTCTTCCACTGTCAAATCTGTAGGATCTTTCTTTGCCATAACTTTATTTTTTTTAATGTTGAATGTTAAATGTTGAATGTTGAATGAGGCTTGCGCCCTTCCAACCTATAAATACAATATCGGATTCGTATTTATCTCCGAGATGCAGCATTTGGCATCAGGGAAATTCTCCTGGATGATGCTGCGGAAGATTTCGCCCGTAAACTGCTCACTCTGATAGTGGCCGATGACGCAAATCTGAATCTCCTGCTCGTGGCCGAAATACTCGTGATAGCTCATCTCGCCCGTGATGAAGGCATCGGCACCTGCCTTGATGGCTGCGTCGAGCAAGAAAGCACCCGATCCACCGCAGAGAGCCACCTTCCTGATAGGACGGCGAAGCAACTGGTTGCACTGCACGCACTCCACGCCAAACCGCTCCTTGAGCATTAGCACCAAGTCGTCGGCTGCCAGGTCCTCAGCCACCTCTCCGATGACGCCCTCGCCGCCCTTCACGCCGTCCACTTCCTTCTCGCCTGCAAAGAACTGCACGTTTCGCAGTCCCAGTTTCTCGGCAATCTTGAAGTTCACGCCGCCCGCAGCCGCATCCATGTTGGTATGCATCGCCACGATGGTAATATCATTCTTAATCGCCTTGCGCACGGTACGCTGCACGTAGTTCTCATCCGAAATTCTCGCCAGTTTGCGGAATATCAGCGGATGATGGCTCACGATGAGGTTACATCCCTTCTGGATGGCCTCGTCTACCACGGCTTCAGTAACGTCAAGACACAACAATGCCCCTGACATTTCTACCGCCTCTGTCAATCCAACTTGCAGGCCGGCATTATCATATCCTTCCTGCAAGGGCAGAGGCGCGTAATGTTCAAGGGCATCAACTACCTGTTTAATTTTCACGCTCCTATTCAATATTTTATTTTTAGACTGCAAAGTTACTCATTTTTCCCCGATTTTATCTCCATACAGCCCTCCGTTTAAACTTTTTTAATATAAAGTTTCGCTTTTGCGCAAAATATTTCACAAAAACAGCCGATAGTTGTAGATTTTTTATTAATTTTGCAAGCATACTTCATAAAAGCAGAACGGAGCCCGTCCCCCAAGGAAAGGTTCCCGATGAAGAACAGAGTATAATAAATTGGTATAGAACATCGTATCATAAAAATAGTATAGCTTATGCATCAATCTACATTACCCTGCGATTTCGCACTCCCTGCCGAATGGGAGCCACAGAGCGCCATCATGCTCACCTGGCCACATGCCGGCACCGACTGGAAGCCGTATCTGCCTGAAATTACAGATACTTATCTCGAACTGGCAGATATCATCACGCGCTACGAGCAGCTGCTTGTGGCTACACCCGATGTGCCTGCCACCCGATACCAGCTCAAGAAAAAGCTCTCTGCCGAACAGATGAGCTGCGTGCTGCTCTACGAGGTAGAAAGCAATGATACCTGGGTGCGCGACCACGGACCCCTCACGATGGTGCTGCGCAAAAAACAGAACACCTGGATGGTGCCTTACCGCATACTCGACTTCAAGTTCAACGGATGGGGCGAAAAGTTCAGATGGGAGAAGGATAATGCCATCACCCTGCAACTATACTATCAGGCAGCCTTCAATGCCGATATAGAGAACCACCAGGGCTTCGTGCTCGAAGGAGGCAGCATCGAGAGTGACGGAAAGGGTACACTCTTCACCACCTCTCAGTGCCTGCTGGCGCCTCACCGCAACCAGCCGCTCGACCACGACAGCATCGACCATCTGCTGCAGACTTTCTTCCAGCTCAAGAGAGTCGTCTGGCTGGATCACGGCAATCTGATTGGCGATGATACCGACGGCCACATCGACACCATCGTGAGAGTGGCTCCACACGACACCTTATTATATGTAGGCTGCGATAATCCGGAAGATGAGCAGTATGAAGACTTCCAGGCGCTGGAAAAGCAGCTCAAGGGCCTCTTCACCTGGGAGGGATACCCTTACCGCTTGCTCAAGCTGCCGATGCCCGACCCTATCTATGATGAGGGCGACTGCCTCACCACCAACCCGGAGAGCGAGGGAGACCGCCTGCCAGCTACCTACGCCAACTTCCTGATACTCAACAAGGCTGTGATTTATCCAACCTATAATCAGCCGGAAAAGGACGAGGAGGCACGCAAGCAGATTCAGCTCGCCTTCCCTGACCGAGAAATCATCGGCGTAGATTCGCAGACTATCATCCGCCAGCACGGCAGCATCCACTGCATCACCATGCAGTTACCCGAAGGAGTCCTCAGAGACTCAAAATTCAACACTCAACACTCAACATTCAACATTTAATATTCAACATTTAACATTAAAAGTAAAAAATGAAAGTCGGTTTATTACAACTTCATAATACGGCAGATATCGCCAACAACAAGCAGCGCCTGGCAGAAGGCATCATCGACCTCGCCCATCGCGGCGCAGAGCTCATCGTGCTTCAGGAGCTTCATAACTCCCTCTATTTCTGTCAGGTAGAGGATGTTGACCTCTTCGACCTGGCAGAGCCTATTCCGGGCCCTTCGACCGATTTCTACGGCAAGCTTGCCAAGGATCTCGGCGTTGTCATCGTCACCTCCCTCTTCGAGCGCCGCGCTCCGGGACTCTACCACAATACGGCGGTAGTAATGGAGAAGGATGGAAGCATAGCCGGGAAATACCGCAAGATGCACATCCCCGACGATCCTGCCTACTACGAGAAGTTCTATTTCACTCCGGGCGACCTCGGTTTCCACCCTATCCAGACCTCTGTAGGCAAGCTCGGCGTGCTGGTTTGCTGGGACCAGTGGTATCCCGAAGCAGCCCGTCTGATGGCGCTGCAGGGAGCCGAAATGCTCATCTATCCTACCGCCATAGGCTACGCTACCTATGATACCGAGGAGGAGCAGCAGCGCCAGCGCGAGGCGTGGACTACCATGATGCGAGGCCATGCCGTAGCCAACGGATTGCCGGTCATCGCCGTAAACCGCGTAGGTTTCGAGCCTGATCCTAGCGGTCAGACCGAGGGCATCCAGTTCTGGGGCAGCAGTTTCGTAGCCGGTCCTCAGGGCGAGCTCCACTACCGTGCCAGCGATCAGGAAGAAGAGAGCCTGGTGGTAGATATCGACCTGAAGCACAGCGAGAATGTGCGCCGCTGGTGGCCATTCCTCCGCGACCGCCGCATCGAGAACTACGGAGATATTACCAAGCGATTTATCGATTAACCCATTTTTGCCGGAAATTCCGAAAGAATATCGGGATTCCGGCATACATATATATATAAGGTATAGATTTTCAGGATAAATGAAGAATTTGGAAGTGATGGTGATACTTTTCATCATCGTGATTTTAGGTTACGTCGCCTGCAAATTGGGATATATGGGCGACAAGTTTGACAAGAAGTTATCCAGCATGGTGGTAGATATCACTTGTCCTCTGCTGGTGCTCTCGTCAGTAATGGGCGATGAGTTGCCCGACCGCACGCTCATCCTCCCCCTTCTGGGCGTAGGTTTCCTTACCTACATTCTTTTGCTGGTATTCGGTTTCTGGGTGCCGCGTCTCATCACTCGCAATCATGACGACCAGGGCATGATAGGTTTTGCGCTGATGTTCGCCAACGTAGGTTTCATCGGCTACCCTATCGTTTCGAGCATATTCGGTCCGAAAGCCATTTTTTATGCCGCCTTGCTCAACATGCCGAACACCTTTTTTATTTTTACGGCAGGTGTCATGCTCATCAAGGGCGAGTACAGCATCAAGCAGTTCAATCCTAAGGTACTGTTTTCTCCGGCTCTTCTGGGTGCCTTTGTTGCCGCCCTCCTGGTAGCTTTCGGGGTTCATACGCCTGATATCATTGCGCGTCCGGTAACGATGGTGGGCAACATAACGGTTCCGGCAGCCCTGATGATTATTGGTTCCTCGATGGCTAAGTTGCCGGTGAAAGAGATTATCGGCAGTCCTAAGGTATACCTCTCCTCGTTCTTGCGTCTTGTGGTAGTACCTCTGAGCATTTATTTCCTGTTCAAGGTATGTGGTGTAAGCAATCAGGTCAACGACATCAATACGGTTGTCATTGCGATGCCTGTAGCGAGTTTCGGCACGATGTTCTGTCTGAAATACGGCCGCAATCCTTCGCTCATCACCGAGATGACGTTCATCACCACGGTTGGCAGCATCATCACCATCCCGCTCATCACCCTCCTCTTTTCGTAACGCAGAATTTCTTGCCATTCTTGATGTATATACCCTTCTTCATAGCCCCCGTAATGCGGCGGCCGCTCAGGTCATAAATGGCAGCATTGTCTAGCTCCTGATCCGATGTTACAGAATGGATGCCGGTAGACTCCAGGTTGCGGTAAGTCCTTACCTCGAGTTCATAAACCGGTTCAAGACCTCTTACGCTGTTCACGCTTCCAGCACCAAACACGATGTTTTCAGCCAATTTACCATCCACCAGTGCATAATACTTTGATACGCCTTCATCCACCGTCAGATAATAGTAATAAGTGGAGCCGATGACAGGTTTGCCATTATAGAAATTGCGGGAAGGATTATACTGGCTTCCTGCTTCCTCGAATGTTACACCTTCTCCTATTTTGGTTCTCACCTCAAATGTGCGAGGTTCGTATCCGGTTGCCGGCAGACGCAGTCTCTCAAAGTCCTGACCATACAGTTCCATATACTCCTCCGAGCCATTTCTCTTAGCCACAACAGCCAGATAATCACCCGGTTCTGCATCTACAGTACTCAGAACCGTAAAGACCAATTTAGGATAGATGTAGCCCCGTCCAAAATCTTTAATCGTCTTGGTGCTGGATGATATAATCTCCCGAATCTCGCCCTTAGCATTCATCAGAGCCATGGCAAGTTCTCCGTCAAAGTTCTGTTTTCCTTCATTTTTGATTGGTACTGAAAAGACGATACATTTCTGTCCCTTTTTCACATCAGTAACATTCATATTCATTTCCTGAAGATAGTCAGTCATCTTCGTGAATCTCATATCAGAGATTTTTTCCTTTCCGTCAGATGGCTCCATGCCGAATACTGCCATCTGGCCAACGTTATACCGACTGGCAACTGGCTTTCCTTCTTCGTTTTGCGGATTGAGGGCTCCTATATGGTAGAAACCGTTGCAAAGACCGCCCCAGCCCCAGTTTACGCTGAAGCTATCGTCCTTGTAACCATCTATCACGAAGGCATGACCGCCACCAATAGAGTCGAATGCAGCATAGAGCACAGGACGGTTGGCATCTATCTCTCCGCGCAACTTTTCGTTCCATTCCTCTGCGCTCCCAGCTTCTATTGACATCTGATGCGAAATCTTGCTGTAGCCGAAATACTTCTGCATGGCAGCCACCAGGTCGCTTATATACGAACCGCTACCGTCTTCTGTATACTGCATATCCACAGCCACACCGAGGTCTGACATGAGCCTTGCCACGCCGTCGAAGTCAGCAGCGTTGGTTCCGTCATATCGCACAGGCATGTTTGCCCAATCATATTCGTGCTCGAATTGGGCAGTCAAGGTCTTGCCGTCCCATTTATAGGAATGGCTTCCGGTACCCTTGGCAGGATAACCGTGATACTGCATCACGATGGCACCAGCCGTAGCCGCACAGCCAACCGGATATTTGTTTGGCGTGTACTTGTTGAATGGAGCCATCTGGTTCCATTTCGCGGTATTGAGCAGCTTTTCGCCGCTGAAACCGGTTCTTGTGGCAGTCTGGTTCGCCTGATCGCTGTTAGCCAGCGCCGCTATCTGCCGTTCATAACTCTTGAGCAGGTCCTTCAATCCTTCAGGCAGATTTCCTGCATCAAATGTTCCTGTTGAGGTATACCCCAAAACTGGCGCTACTGCGTCGTCACCTGCTATAATGACGAATCCGCCTGCGTCATTGTTGAAAACATAATAAGCATCAGAGCGCGATGCGGTATTAGCCGTTCGGCTCTTGGCTCTAGCTTTCTGCGGCATCTGTTTTCCCCAGAAGCTGTAAGCCTGCTGCTGTGCCTGCCATTGAGTTATCCGTTTAGCCTCCGAAGGAGAATATGCCAGCAGCAGCAACAATGCCAATATGTTTTTAAAGTGTAATTTTCGTTTCATTAGTTCTTGTTGTTTAATAATTTTCTATATACCTATTATAGTTTTTAGATATTTTATCCTTTTTCTAAAGTTCATGCAACGAAAGTTTTCTTCTAATTGCCGAAAGTAGTTTATCCTTTTGCAAAGATAGGGAAAATATAAATACCAAACAAGTTTTTTTTGCTTTTTTTTCATCGCATCCCCTATTTTTTTTACGCATTGCCCCTTTTTTACGCATTAAGCGAAAAAAAAAATCCCCCGGTGCTACAAAGTCACCAGGGGATTCTTTATCTTTTAATTGTAATAATCAACACTCAACATTCAACATTCAACATTACCTAACGCTTATTTTCTTTCCATTCTGGATATAGATACCCTTAGATGGAACATTTGGTATTCTGCGACCGTTGAGGTCATACAATGCCGACTTGGTGGTCTCATTATCCAAAGTGACAGAATTGATACCTGACGCAACAAGGTCTTCTACGATATTGTCAAAGTTGACTATCCAGTTCTGAGTATACTGATAAGCCTGATATTTTTCCTTACTTCCAGGATAAAGGTGCAGCGTACGGCTTACCTTGTTGCCCTTGTTATAGAATACGCACCAACTTATCCAAGAAGGAGCCTCCTTATGACGCATATAGACATCAGCTAAAGAATGGCATCCCCAGAAAGTATTCAATCCGAACTCCCGGATAGTTTCCGGCAGGTCAATTTCTACCAATCCAGTTTCTCTAAACGCATTTACACCAAGAGTATTCACACCTGCCGGCATCTTGAAGTGTTTCAGATTCACATTCTTCCAGAAAGCATCCTTAGGAACCATATTGGCAGGATAGGTATCATAAGCCACGACCCTGGCATTACTCAAGTCGATACCAGTAAAAGGATGACTATTCAATTCGTCAAAGTCTCGCTTGTCTATCTCACCGTTTACCTTGATATTGGTGTATACATGATAATCCAGATTCTTACTATCCAATTCAGCCTTCAGTTGTCCCGGTGCAGCTAAAGTCACCTCAACAGTCTTTTCCTCATAGGTGCGATATGTTTTAACTACCAGGTTATAAACAGGTTTTATACCTGGAGATATAGCATAGAATGTAACACCATTAGAGAAAGATGCCGTAAGAGCACTCTTGCCATCCAATTCAATAAAACTCTTGGCAATACCTGCATCTATCTTCACATCGAAATAATAAGGACAACCCTGCAATGGCTTACCATTGTATAATCTGCTAACCCAATTATAAGATCGAGAAGCCTCAATAAACTGTGCCCCTTCTCCTAATTCCGTTTTCACTTCGAATGTACGAGGCTGGAATCCTGTAGCAGGCAAATGTACTTCCGCCATATCCGGTCCGAAGATTTCTACATATTCGTCAGTTCCGCCTTCCTTAGATACAATAGCCAGGTAGTCACCTTCCTGAGCATCCACCGGACAAGATCCCTCTAATGTGATTAAAGGCTTATAATATCCAGGACTTAAGTCCTTAATAGCAGTTGCCCCAAATACTTTACGGGTTTCGCCCTTGGCATTCTTCAAAGCTATCGCTACCTCTCCGGTAAACGGATTCTCCCCTTGGCTTTGAAGAGGTAAAAGATAGAGATTCATATTTTTACCTGCCTTCACATCAGTAACATTCATGTTCATCGTTTCCAGATAACCATCAACCTTGATGAATCCCAGATTAGAAATAACTTCCTTGCCGTCAGATGGCTGAAGTGAGAATACAGCCGATTGAGACAGATTATACTGATCACCCAGAGGCTTTCCGCCAGTTTCAGGATTGAGGGCACCGATGCGATAGAATCCATCACAATATCCACCCCAGCCCCAGTTTACGCTGAAGCTTTCATCCTTATAGCCATCAATCACAAAGGAGTGACCTCCTTTATTAGAATCAACAGCAGAATAAAGAATCGGACGGTCGGCATCAATCTCGGCACGCAATCTGCCGTTCCAGACTTCTGCACCCAAATCCGCTATTGCCAGAAGTCTGGCATACTTACTGTAACCGAAATACTTTTTCAGAGCAGTTACCAGGGCTTCCATCGTAGCACCGCTTCCACCCTTGGCATATTGCATCTCCACGGCAACACCCAAGTCTGACATCAGTCTGGCAACACCGTTAAATGCCTCATCATTACCACTAGTATACTTATCAGGCATGCTTGCCCAGTCATAATCATGCTCGAAATTTGCAGTAAGGTCCTGTCCATTCCAGGTATAAGTATGACTTCCGGTGCCCTTGGCAGGATAACCGTGATGCTTCATAACGATGGCACCAGCCGTTGCCACACAACCTGTAGGATAGTTGTTTGGCGTATATTTGTTAAAAGGATCGTTCTGGTTCCATTTCGCAGTATTGAGCAGTTTTTCGCCTGTAAAACCGGCTCTTGTAGCAGTCTGGTTCGCCTGATAGCTGTCGCCCAGCGCCGCAATCTGGCGTTCATAGCTCTTCAGCAGGTCCTTCAGTCCGTCAGGCAGATTCTCGGCATCGAATGATCCCGTTGAGGTATAGCCCAATACTGGCGTAACGGCATCATCACCAGCGATAATGACGAATCCGCCGGCATCGTTGTTAAATACATAGTAAGCATCCGATGGCGATGCAGTAGTAGCCGTGCGGCTCTTCGCCTTCGCCTTCTGCGGCATCTGCTTTCCCCAGAAGCTGTAGGCCTGTTGCTGAGCCTGCCACTGTGTGATTCGCTTGGCTTGCAGAGGAGAGTATCCCAGCGCCAGCAACAATACCAATAGGAATTGAATGTGTAATAATCGCTTCATAAGTTCTTATCTTTAAAGGGTTATTATATATATGTATAGTTCTTAGAAAATTCTTCTTCATCGGCAAAGATAAGAAAAAAAACAATACCAAGCAAGTTTTAAGCCCTCTTTTTTCGCCCCTCTCCCCACTTTTTTACGTATTGACACCCCTTTTTACGCATTGAACGATAAAAAACATCTCCATTTTTTCGTTATTCCCCGATTTTTGCCTTATCTTTGCAAAATAAATTTGGCACGAAGAAATCCTTTTTACCAATAATATAAACTAGAAGAAATGAAAATAAACAACAGTACGAAGAAAAGCCTGCTCATCATCGCTCTCGCGATGGCCAGCACTACTTACCAGATGCAAGCCGCACCGATTGAACATATCGGCGACAGATACATCATGCATGTTCCCGAAATGGAACTCACCGGCGAAGAATCGCTCCTCGATGTACTCATGATGTGCCCCGAAGTCATCTCGCTCGACGGCAACAATATCATCGGCGGAGACCCGTTCGCCAACCTCTACGGCAAGTTCGTCATCCGTATCGACAACCAGGAATACGGACTCGATTACGCCACCTTCCTCCACCATTTCAAGGCTCGGGAGATAGAAACCATCAAGGTGTGCCAGAACGCCGAAGTGATGAAGGGATGCAGCAGTCTGAAGAAAGTTATCGACATCACGCTGCGGAAGAAGGAGAACGGAACTACCGGCAGATGGGGACTCTTCGGTGATACCTACGGCGGCGCAAAAGGCATCGTCAGCGTTATCAGCCAGCAAGATAAACTCCGCGTGCTCAGTCATGTAGAAGGCAACTACCAGCGCACCTCCAGCAGCGATAAGGACGCCTACCAGGGCATCTCTGGAACCACCGTGAACCACTACTCCCACGAGGGTGCCAAGCTCAACCTGCTCTGGACGCCCACCGCGAAGGATGTGCTCGAAATAGATGCGATGCAGACCTATACCCGCAACCATTTCACCCACACCCCGGCCGATTACGTGCGTGCCTATCATCTGCAGGCCGACTATACCCGCACGCTCGCCGACAACGGCTCCAGCATCCTCTTTACCCTCGGTGCCGAGCATATCAGCGACAACGGACGCACGCAGGAAGAAACCCAGACTGCGCCTTATCAGAACCACTCCACCTACCCCTTCCTGGTGGTAGAATACGCCACTCCGGTCATCACCTCCAACCTCTGGATTACGGCAGGTTTCGAGGGCGGTCTCTCCATCGAGAAGAACTGCATCGCCGATTACACCAACCATTCCAACTACCAGGATTTCTACGCCCAGCTGGATTACAACATCGGCAAGTGGGGATTCATGGCAGGCGACCGCTTCCGCATCATCAACTTCCGTCCTAAGCAGATTGCGCCGGAAGAGCACTGGAAGCATACCACGCGCAACCATATCTACTCGGCGAGCGCCTATTACAGTTTCACACCGGGTCATACCCTGCAGGCCACCTACTGCCGCCGCATCTTCAATCCCGAGTTTGGCGATTTCGTAACCGCGGGCGATATGGAGGGAGCCTGGCAGCCGGTTTATACCGCCGATATCGTCAACAGCATGGCGAATGTGGTAGAGCTCAAGCATACCTACAGCCGCCCTGCCTTCGTGCTCAGCACCTCGGTGAAGAACATCCACCAGCACCTGTTCAGTGCCACTCATGACAATACGCTCGGCATCGGCTCCACCGCCTTCTGGCACAAGGGCATCCTTCGCCTCACAGCCGGAGTCAACTACTTCTGGCAGCGCAGCGAACCCCCTTCAGAGGAGGCTCAGCAGCGCAATGCGGAGTATAATCATTTTGCCGTGTTCAAGTTGGCACCGCAGCTCACGCTTGCCGATGGCTGGCGCCTCACGGGCAATCTCATCTGGTGTACCCGCCGCCGCAGCGAAGCCTACACCCCGGCTAATCTCTATGCCGAGGTAGGGGTATACAAGAATCTGGGCAAGCACTGGACGCTCGAAGGCCGCTTCCACGATATGGCGAGCCAGCACTTCGGCAACCGCGCTGCCACCATCGGCTGCACGTATTATTTTTAATTCAAGTTTCGAAAGTAAGCCCCACACGCCCTGAAAGGGCAGAAGCTCCTAGC
>ULSN01046614.1_pt1 | contig 11830 bp, 7 predicted proteins | sample 1956771 | NCBI WGS metagenome assembly ULSN01 (sample SAMEA4835709, study PRJEB28245) | human gut metagenome | biome: gut microbiome; material: fecal sample | place: Denmark | collected 2008
CAGTAGCTATACGACACTATTAGGTATCGATTCTATGATTTATGCGTTGAAACAGGCACAAACATTACGATGAAATCTGTTTTGTAGGTTTAATTATTGAACAGAATAACTTATATTCTGCCCGCTGACTATGCGTATGTGCAATGCACGGCACGTCGCTTTGCATGAAAAAGGGCACACCATCCAGACGCTGTAAACGCCTGAAGGGTGTGCCCTCTATTTGTCGTTATTGGCTTAGTTCAGGAAGTCCTTGAGCTTCTTGCTGCGGCTGGGGTGACGGAGCTTGCGCAGCGCCTTGGCTTCGATCTGGCGGATGCGCTCGCGCGTGACGTTGAACTCCTTGCCGACCTCTTCGAGCGTGCGGGGACGGCCGTCCTCGATGCCGAAGCGCAGCTTCAAGACTTTCTCCTCACGCGGGGTGAGGGTGGAGAGCACGTCGACGAGCTGCTCCTGCAGCAGTGTGAACGACGCGGCCTCGCTCGGCTCGCTCGCACCCTCGTCGGGGATGAAGTCGCCAAGGTGGCTGTCTTCCTCTTCGCCGATCGGCGTTTCGAGGGAGACGGGCTCCTGCGCGATCTTCAGGATCTCGCGCACCTTGTCGACGGGCATGTCCATCTCGGCGGCGATCTCTTCGGGAGAGGGGTCGTGGCCGAGCTCCTGCAAGAGCTGACGGGACACGCGGATGACCTTGTTGATGGTCTCGACCATATGAACGGGGATACGGATGGTGCGCGCCTGGTCAGCAATGGCGCGAGTGATGGCCTGACGGATCCACCACGTTGCGTAGGTCGAGAACTTGTAGCCCTTGGTGTAGTCGAACTTTTCGACGGCCTTGATGAGGCCGAGGTTGCCCTCCTGAATGAGGTCGAGGAACAGCATGCCGCGGCCCACGTAGCGCTTAGCGATGGACACGACGAGACGCAGGTTTGCCTCGGCCAGGCGCTGCTTGGAGCGCTCTCCCTTCTTGACGGCAGATTTGAGTGCCTTCATTTCCTCTTCGCTCAGCTCCGTGCCGTTCTTTTCAGCCTCTTCGAGCTTCTGCTTGGCCTCCACGCCCGCGGACATCGCGGTCGCGAGCGAAATTTCCTCGTCCGCCGACAGCAGCGACACCTTACCGATCTCCTTGAGGTACATGCGCACGGGGTCGTCAGTCGAGAAGCTGTCGACCAGCTCGTTCGGGTCGACGAGCTCTTCCTCTTCGATCTCGGCGATCTCCTCCATCGGCGGCTCCACATCGTCGATGCTGCTGTCGATGGCCTCGGCGGTGCCGATGTCGATGCCGAGCGTTTCGAGCGAGTCGTAGATCCGGTCGAGCTGCTCGCTCTCAAGGTTCATCTCGTCGATGGTCTCCATCAGGTCGCTGGAGCTGAGCTTGCCCTTGGCCTTGCCCTTGGCAAAAATCTCCATGAGCTTTTCGCTGCCCTGCAGCAGCGCCGCCGCGGGCAGGGAGGCGACCAGCTTTTCATCCAGCGGGGGATACTTCTCCGCGGGCTTTTCCGCCTGCGCGGTATCCTCGTTCGCTTTCTTGGCCGCTGCGGCCTTTTTCGCTTTCTTCGGCAGATTGATCTCCTCAAAATCTGCCTCGGCGAGCAGCGCGTTGGCCTGTTCCTCCAGCTCTCTGCTGGTCAGCTGTTTTTCTTCCATGTTTGCTTTCCTCCGTTACCCTTATATTTATTCTTTTCCATCGCGGCCATCAGGGGGTCTTCGTTGACGGCCGCGCGCTTGTGCGCTTCGTCTAAAATGATATTGCAGTAGTCCTTCAGCGCCTGTGCGCCGTTTTTGAGCGATTCCGGCTTTTGCAGGATACCGATCAAGTGGCTGATCTCCTCCGACGTGAAAAATTCCGCCAGCGCTGGGATGTTCACCTGCCCGCTCTCGCGCAGCTGCGCGCGCAGCGCCGTGAAGAACCGGCCCAGGAGGGGAGAGGAGAAGTCCTCTTCCCGGATCGGCGGATTCTCGCCAAAGAGGGAATCGTCCAGCGTCAAAAGCCGCAGCACGCCTTCTTCGGCAAGCGCCGAGCGAAGGTCGGTGTAGCGGATCGACCGCTCGCGCGGCTGGGCGGACGCCGCGGGATTCAGGTCCCGCCGCTCCTGCTCGCGCTTTTCCTTGTAGCGGGCGCGTTTTCGCGCGCGCTCGACCTCGAGCTTCATCGCGTCGGGCGTGATGCCTGCGGCCTCGGACGCGCGCACGGTGTAAATTTCGCGCTCAACCGCGTTCGGCACTGTGGAGAGCAATCCTGCTGCCGCTTCGGCAAAGCCGATACGTCCCTCGTCGCTTTTGAGGTCGAACTTTGACTTGAGCTGCGCCATGCGGAAGTCCATCCCGCTCTCGCTGCCGGAAAGCAGATGCTCAAAGGCGTCCTTACCCTGGAACTTGATGAAGTCGTCCGCGTCCTGTTTGATGTACTCTCCGTCGACGAGCCGCTTGGGAAGCTCGAGCACCTTGACCTGAAAGTCGGTGTTATTGAGAAGCGTCAGCGCCTTCTGCGTCGCGACCTTGCCCGCGTCGTCGTTGTCGTAGCAGAGCACGATCTCCTTCGTGTAGCGACTGAGTAATTGCAGCTGCTCCGTCGTCAGCGCTGTGCCCATCGAGGCGCAAGCATTGTCGAATCCAGCCTGATGCAGCATCACGACGTCGATGTTGCCCTCGACCAAAATAATGTTGCTGCGCTTGCTCTTTTTGGCCAGGTTCAGCCCGTATAAAACGCGCCGCTTGCTGTAAACGATGGTCTCGGGCGTGTTCATATACTTCGCGCCCGGATCGTCCTTGCTGATGATGCGCCCGCCAAAGCCCAGCACATCGCCGCGCACGTCGATGATGGGGAAGATGAGGCGCTTGCGGAATTTGTCGTACAACCCGCCGTTCTTGCCGCGGATGGCAAGACCCGAGGCAAGCAGCTCGCCGTCGCCATAGCCCTTTTTCCGCATCGCGGTCAGTAAGCCGTCCCACTCGTCCGCCGATGCGCCGAGACCGAAGTTCGTTGCATTGCGCCGCGTGATCTTGCGGTTTTTCATATACTCGAGCACCGGCGCACCCTTGGGCGAGTAGAGCTGATCGTAGTAAAAGCGCGCCGCGTCGCGGTTGAGCGACAGGATGCGCGAACGCAGCCGGCTCTCGTCGCTGTGCTCTTCTTCCGGCACGGGCATGTTCGCGCGCCGCGCGAGAAAGCGCACCGCATCGGGGAAGGAAAGGTTCTCCTCCTCCATGATGAAGTTGATGACGCCGCCGCCTTTTTTGCAGCCGAAGCAGTAGCACAGCTGCTTGTCCGGCAGCACGTGGAACGAAGGCGTCTTTTCGCTGTGAAAGGGGCAGCAGCCCCACAGGCTCCCGCCGCGCGGCTGGAGCGAGACATAATTGCTGACAACGTCGACAATGTCGTTGCGGGCGATGAGCTCGTCCAAAAACTGACGGTCAAAGGCCATGGCGTCCTCCTTTCTCACTTCTGCGCACGGAACATTTTTCTGTCTATGGTGTATATACGCCGAAAATGGTTGCTTTCCTCTTTTTTGACGGAAAAATTCCAAAAAAATTTTTCTGCGCGGAGAAAATTTGACAGACCGTGCCATTTCTCCTATAATTTCCGCAGGAATCGCTGCGCAAAGGGGGCGGAACATCGTGAATATCCGGTTGTATGCGATAAAATTAGATCGACCGCTCTCAGAAGCGGAACGGTCCGCGCTCGCGCGTTTTCTGCCACCTGAGCGGCAAGACCGCATCAAAACATCGGAACCCCTCTGCGCCTACGCGCTGCTCTGCCGTGCACTGCATGAACTTTACGGCTTGGAGGACTTACCGCAGCTTTCCTACGGCGAGCACGGCAAGCCGTACTTTGCTTCGCATCCGGACGTTCATTTCAGCCTGAGCCACACGCGCGGCGCTGCGCTGCTGGCTGTTCACAACGAGCCAATCGGCGCGGATATCGAGTGTCTTCGCCCTGTGAGCGGCGCGATGCGCACGCGCTTTCACGCGGCAAACGACGCCGATTTCTGGCGCCTCTGGGTGCAGCGGGAGAGCCGCTGCAAGCGCGCAGGGATCAGCGCCGTCGCATTGCGGGACAGGGAAGTGCCGAGCTTCCCGAATGAGCGCGTTTTCGCACTCGAACCGTTCCCCGACTATACCGCCGGCGTCTGTACCTGCTCTGACGCTGACGTTGACAAGCCGATATACCTTACAGTAAAAGAGCTCATATAAAAGGTTCCGAAGAAGTCTCTTCGGAACCTTTTTTGCTTGATTTTTCCTCTTACAGCTCTACGACGATGGGCTCGTGGTGCACTTTCGGCAGCAGCATATTTTTGACGTCGCTCGTTTTGAGCTTGATGGTCGAGGTGCAGAGGCACGGGTGGCAGGAGAAGTACTCCGCCTCATAGGTCTCCTTGTCGATGAGCAGCTGCACGCGGTTTTCATCATCGTTCATCAGGCCGAGGATCGTCGCTGAACCCGGCGTGCAGTGCAGCAAGTCCCAAAGCTGCTCTTCCGGCGCGAACGACAGGCGGGCCGAGCCGATCTGATGGCTCAAGTCCTTCGTATGAAACGCCTTGTGCGGCGGCATACATAAAAGGTAGAAATTCGTCTTCTGCCGGTTGCAGAGGAAGAGGTTCTTGCACACGTCCACGCCGAGCACGGAGGACACATCGTCGCACTTTTCCATCGTGTCGGCCAGCTCGTGGGTCACGCGCTCATAGTCGATGCCGAGGGAATCCAGAAAGTCGAACGCTGCCGCTTCCTGCGCGGGCAGCTTACCCTCGGGGCGGGAATTGTGATAGATCGGGGAGATTTCCATGTTGCTTTATTTCTCTTCTTTCAGCAGTTTTTCGCCGGCCTTGAATATATCGCCCGCGCCGACGGTCAAAATAAGGTCGCCCGGGCAGGCGATGCGCGCAAGCGCGGCGGTCACCTTGTCGAGCGTGGGGCAATAGACAGAACCGGGGATCTCGCGGCTCAGGTCCATCGACGAAATGCCGATGTCATTCTGCTCGCGCGCGGCGTAGATCTCTGCCAGCACGACGACGTCGGGTACGCGCAGCTCTTTGACAAAATCGTTAAACAGCGCCTTCGTGCGCGTGTAGGTGTGCGGCTGGAATGCGCAGATGATGCGCTTGTAGGGAAGCGTCTTCGCCATTTCGAGCAGCGCGTGCAGCTCGCCGGGGTGGTGGGCGTAGTCGTCGTAGACGTCCGCGCCGTGGAAGCTTCCCTTGTACTCAAAGCGGCGGCCCGCGCCGGTGAACGTTGCAAGGCCGAGACCGACGGCCTCGCCGCTGACGCCGAGAAGATATGCGGCGCTCGCCGCGGCCAGTGCGTTCATCACGTTGTGCTTGCCGCCCACGCGCAGGGAAACATGAGCGTAGTAACTGCCGCGGATATAGATGTCAAAGCTCGGAAGCCCGTCCGTCCAGACGACGTTTTCCGCGCGGCACTGCGCGGCGGGATCGTCATAGCTGAACCAGAAGATCGGCTGGGAAATGCCCCTGAGCGCATCGCGCGCACCCTCATCATCCATGTTGGCGACCACATGTCCGCCGATGGGAACGAGCTCGGCAAAGCGGCGGAACGAGTGCTCCACATCCGCTAAGTCCTTGAAGAAATCGAGATGGTCGGCCTCCACGTTCAAAATGACCGCGACGGTGGGGAAGAAGCTCAAAAACGAGTTGCAGTATTCGCAGCTCTCGGCAATGATCGTATCGCCCTTGCCGACGCGATAACCGGAATGAAGCAGCTGTAACGTGCCGCCAATCATGACGGTCGGGTCTTTCTGCGCGGCCATGAAGATGTGCGTCGCCATCGAAGTGGTCGTCGTCTTGCCGTGCGTGCCGGAGATGCAGAGGGCGTTTTTGTAGCCCTTCATAATAGCGCCCCAAGCCTGCGCGCGCTCGAAAACGGGGATGCCGCGCGTCACCGCGCCGGAGATCTCGGGATTATCGTCGTGGATGGCGGCGGTGCGGATAACAAAGTCGCACTCGCCAAGGTTGTCCGCCGCATGGCCGATGGCCACGGGGATGCCGAGCGAGCGCAGATGCTCGACGGACGGGCCGTCGTTCATGTCGCTGCCCTGGACCTTGAGGCCCATGCCGTGCAGCACCTCTGCCAGCGGGCTCATCGAAACGCCGCCGATGCCGGCCAGATGCGCGCACTTGCCGGGGACGAGATAGGAGAAAATATCCTTCTGATTAGTCATTGTATCAAATCCTTTCCTTGTGCGGAGCACAGGAGATTTACTTTTTATGGATTTTCTATTATAATATAGCGGTGAACGGAGTGCAATGCTAAAAATTTGATTTTTTGTGAGGGTTCCATGCTCTTTTTACCGAAGGAAGTCGAAACGGTCATCACCACGCTGCAAGGCGCGGGTTATTCGCCGTACCTGGTTGGCGGCTGCGTGCGCGAAATGCTGCGAGGCAAAGCGCCGTCCGACTACGACATGACATCCGATGCCCTGCCGCAGGAGGTGCTGCGCCTCTTCGGCGAGTGGGCGCACCCGACGGGATTACAGCACGGCACGGTGACGGTCGTGAGCGGGGGACTGCCCATTGAGCTCACGACGATGCGCCGCGACGGCGCGTACAGGGATAACCGCCACCCAGATTCCGTCACGTTCGGCACGAGCATTGAAGAGGACCTTGCCCGCCGCGACTTCACGGTCAACGCCATCGCTTTGTCGCCGGACGGCACGCTTGTCGACCCCTACGGCGGGCAGGAAGACCTGAAAGCAGGCGTTCTTCGCTGCGTCGGCGAGCCGAAGCGGCGGTTTGAGGAAGACGCGCTGCGCATTTTACGGCTCGTGCGCTTCTGCTCCGTGCTCGGTTTTTCGGCGGAGAAGGAGACCGCCCGCGCCGCGCATGAGGCGCGCGGCCTACTCGCCCACGTTGCGCATGAGCGCGTGTACACGGAGATGAACAAGCTCTTGCTCGGTGAGAACGTGGGGGAAACGTTTTTGACCTTTCCCGACATTCTGGGCGTGCCGATCCCGGAGATTTCACCCTGCGTCGGCTTTGACCAGTGCAATTACCACCACTGCTTCGACGTTTGGGGTCACACGGCGCGCGCTGTCGCCGCCGTGCCGCCAAAGCGGGAGCTGAGATGGACGATGCTCTTCCATGACCTCGGTAAGCCCCTGTGCCGGACGTTTGACGAGCAGGGTGTCGGACATTTTTACGGCCACACGGCGATTTCCGCTCAAATGGCGGAGAACATCATGGCGCGGCTGCACTTTGAAAAGGCGCTGCGTGACAGAATACGCGCGCAGCTCGCCTGTTTCGACGATATGTTCCGTCCCGAGCGGGCGGCCATCCATAAGGAGATGGCGCGCCTCGGCACGGAGACGGTGCAGAATCTTCTCTATACCAAACAGGCGGACAATGCCGCGAAAGCGCCCGCGGGATTAGAGCGTGCGCAGGCGCTGTGGCACGAAGCACAGAAAATCTACGACGAGCTGATTTCAGAGGGCGCGTGCTGCTCGATCCACGAGCTCAAGATCAGCGGGGAAGACCTCGCCGCCCTCGGCTACCACGGGCGTGAGATCGGCGCGGTGCTTGCGCGGCTTTTGGATGAGGTCGCATCGGAAAAACTGAAAAATACCCCTGCGGCGCTGCGAGTGCGCGCCGTGCGGCTGTGGCGCAGCGGCTATGCGCGCCATACGATGAAAGAAAACGAGACCCATTGACGGAGGTTAACGATATGGCAAATCTGATGGATTATCTGGACTGGCGCGGGGATCTGACGCTCGAAATTTCGCCGTTCAACGAGGTGGACGCGCTGATTCTGGCAGAGCTGAGCTTTGTCGACTTTGACGGCATCGTGCCGCCGCCCGAGCTCGGGCGCGGCTTGCCGCTGAATGAGGCGGCGGAGGCGTTTTTCGCCCGCCATGGCGGGAAGGACGTCCCCATGGGTGTCCTCGTGCCGGACACGATCTCGAAAATGCTGCGCAAGCTGATGACGAGCCCGCGCTTTCGCAATATGACGCTTAACGGCTACACAGCGCTGCTTGACGATTCCATCGAGCAGCAGTTTGCGGCGCTGACGATCGACCTTGGCAACGGCAGCATCTATATCTCGTTCCGCGGCACGGACGATACGATCGTCGGGTGGAAGGAAGACCTCAACATGGGCTTTTTGGAGGAGATTCCCTCGCAGAAGCAGGCGGTCGAATACGTCGCGCGCGTCGCGCGGCAGTACAGCGACAAGACCATCCGCATCGGCGGACACTCCAAGGGCGGCAACCTCGCCGTTTACAGCGCGGCCAAGAGCAGCGGCGAGATCCAAGAGCGTATCGTCGCCGTCCATAATAACGACGGCCCCGGCTTCGCCTGGGACATCAGCGAGACGCCGGGCCACAAGCGCATCGCAAGCCGCATCCATACCATCCTGCCGCAGACGTCTGTCGTCGGCATGCTGATGGAGCATGAAAAGCGCTATCAGGTCGTGCATTCGACCTATGACGGCCTTTACCAGCATGACGGGTTTTCCTGGCAGGTGCTGGGTACGCAGTTTGTCCACCTCGACGACTTCTCCCGCGAGGGAAAGCTCGTCGATGAAACGCTCTCGTCCTGGGCCGATTCGCTCAACACCCAGCAGCGCGAAGCGCTGGCCGACGCGCTGTACAGCGTCTTCACCGCCTCGGGCGCAAAAACGCTCAGCGAGCTCACCGAGGAAAAGCTCAAAAGCGCCGCAGCGATGCTCAAGACCTATAAAAACCTCGACCGCGAGACCCGCCGCATGGTGACTGAGGCGTTCATGCTGTTTTTCAAACTCGGCACGAAGAACTTCGTCCTCGACACGCAGGAGGAAGGAAGCCGCGAGATCGAAAATATCCGAAAAAAGATCTCGGAACAATACCAGAAATTGGTGGAGCGCAAGAAGTAAATACAGCATTCCCGCTGCGCGGGGAGCGTGTTTCCCCTGCATTCCGCAGGGGAACGGGACAAAGGGGCCATTCTCTTTCGCAAAAGAGAATGGCCCCTTTGGAACCCCAAGAGAAAGGCTTTGCATTGGCAGATTGGCAGTTGAAGAGCTGCGCGGCCTGCGGAATCAGGTGCCTGCCGGGGGTTGTATCTAAACGACTTGGTTTGCTTCTATCTTCGCTGTCGCTTTGCCTGCGATTCGGTAGCCTTACGCAATTTCCGCCTACTTTGGACTTGTACAGATTTGCTATTGCCTGCCGAGGCGGCTTTGCTGGCGCTCGCCGCAGTACGCACTACCAAGACGATATGCATTGTCAGATGATTAGGCTGCACCAAAACAAGATGAGCAGAGCGGCAGCGGATGATAGAAGTAGGCCAAATCGTATAGCAATACTAACGCGGCTTCGCCGCGCGCAGGGAAGTGCAATCGGCAAGCATCGCACCTCTCCGAGCTGCTCGCTTGCAATGAAAATTTTCTCTGGGAGGGTGTAAGGGAGGGGGATCTCTTTTTCAAAAAGAGATCCCCCTCCCTTATTATCGCACCCCTGCGCGGCGCAGGGAACAAATGCAGCGCTGTCGCGCTGCCATATTATTTTTTTACTCTGCGCTCGGCAGCTTCGCTGCGGGCTTCATCAGCAACGCGCAGATGACGATCGCGAGGATCGTATTCGGCAGCATATACGTGCCGTTGTACAGCACGGAGTAGAACACGGGAGACGTCATGGTCATGCCCATGAATTCCTCGGGCATATACTGCGCGTAGACCGTCACACCGGAGATAAAGTGGATGACAAAGCGGCCGAGGCAGCCGACGAACGCGGCGAGCGGGAGCTTGGAATAGTCATTGTCCTTCACGCGGAAAAGGCCCGCAAGGCCGACCGCGCCGTAGGCGACGGAATAGTCGAAGATGATGGACACCCAGCTCACGGCGAAGCCCTCGGCGAAGAAATACTTGAGCGTGCCGAACGCGACGCCCGCGAGGATGCCCCAGGGCGCGCCATAGCGCACGGCGAAGAGGATGAGCGGGACCATCACAAGGGTGATCGAGCCGCCGAAGCCGCCAAACGACAGACCGATGGGAATTTTGAGATAGCTCAGCACAAGGGCGAGCGCGATGCAGATGCCGCCCTCGGTCAGGCGGCGGGTGCTGGAATGGGTGGACGTGTTGCTCATAAGGGATTCCTCCTAAAGATATGGTCCCTGTCCGCGCCGCGGCACAAAAAAGCACCGCGGCGTCGACGTCACGGTGCAAAGCTCAGGCAAGATCATCTTTGCATTCCTACGCCGGCATTACCCGGATCAGGTCTGAGGGACAGCGACGGCGATACGCCGCATCACAGCCGGCTTGCGCCAGCGCCCCTTGCAGGTATGGCGATATCTTAGTCCAATGTTCAAAATTTGTCAAGGATTTGAGGCAAAAGCGTGATTCCGAAAATAGAATATCGAAATTTAGAATTTGTGTTGCGTCTTTGTTGTGCCTGTGCTACAATAAAATTAGTTAGGCAACCAAAATAATTGTGATATTTGTGATTTTCTCGTGAACAGGAGATCTGAAATGGCTGCATTCGTTGTCAACGGTACACCGGTCACGGTGGAGAAAAATCAAAAACTCATCCGCTATCTTCGCGACGAGCTGCATCTGACCAGCGTTAAGGACGGGTGCAGTGAGGGTGCGTGCGGCACGTGCCATGTCCTCATCGACGGCAAGCCGACGAAAGCCTGCATCCCTCAGACAGACAAGCTGGAGGGGAAACATATCGTCACGGTCGAGGGCCTTTCCGACTTTGAAAAGGAGGCCTTTACCTACGCTTTCGGCGAGGCCGGAGCCGTGCAGTGCGGCTTCTGCATCCCGGGCATGGTCATCTCGGCCAAGGGGCTCATCGACCAGAATCCAGACCCCACGCGCGAAGAGGCGGCCTTTGCCATCCGCAACAATATCTGCCGCTGCACGGGCTATGTCAAGATCATCGACGGCATCCTGCTTGCGGCGAAGATTTTACGCGAGGGGAAAATTCCCGAAAAGAAGGAAGACTTTCAGATTGGCTCGCGCGTGCACCGTATCGACGTCGCCGAAAAGGTACAGGGCTACGGCAAGTACCCCGATGACATCTATGTTGACGGCATGTGCTATGGCGGCGCGGTGCGCAGCCAGTACCCGCGCGCCCGCGTGCTCTACATCCGCACGAAAGAGGCGGAAGAGCTTCCTGGCGTCGTATGCGTGCTGACGGCAAAGGACATCCCGGGCCAGCAGAACGTCGGCCACATCCAGAAGGACCAGCCGACGCTCATCGGCGAGGGGGAAATCACGCAGTATCTCGGCGACGCGGTGGCGCTTGTCTGTGCGCGCGACTTAGAAACACTCGAGCAGGCAAAAAAGCTTGTACGTGTCGTTTACGAAGAGCTTCCCGCGGTCTACGGGCCCGAGGAGGCGTCCGCCACCGGTGCGCCCGAGGTCATCATGGGCAACCGCGGCAATTTGCAGGCGCACCGCCACGTTGTGCGCGGCAATGCAGACGAGGCCATCAAACATTCCAAATACGTCTTACACGAGAAGTTTGAGACTCCGTGGACGGAGCACGCCTTTTTGGAACCCGAGTGCTGCGTGGCGCTCCCGCTTGAAAACGGCGGCGTGAAGCTGCTGACGACCGACCAGAGCGCGCACACCACCCAGCACGAGTGCTCGGCGATGCTCGGCGTCGACTTTGCCCACTGCCAGGTCGAAAATATGCTTGTCGGCGGCGGCTTCGGCGGGAAAGAGGACATGTCCGTGCAGCACCATGCGGCGCTGATCGCATACATCGCGCGCGTGCCGGTCAAGGTGAAGCTCACGCGGCAGGAATCGCTGCTCGTCCATCCCAAGCGCCATCCGATGTGGATGGACTTCACGATGGGCTGCGACGAAAACGGCATCATTCAGGGCGTAAAGGCGAGCGTCG